>Ga0207422_1004979_pt1 | contig 10135 bp, 9 predicted proteins | sample MarCyaLeptolynsp_FD_187757 | JGI IMG/M metagenome (GOLD analysis project Ga0207422, IMG submission 187757) | Marine cyanobacterial communities from Panama - species 1 Leptolyngbya sp. (SPAdes) | ecosystem: Environmental > Aquatic > Marine > Unclassified | place: Panama: Panama City | collected... | reverse complement strand
TTGACCGACATCGGCGGAACGATCGTCGAGGACGATGCGTGGGATCTCGTCATCCCTCCGATGGGCAAGGGCCTGCGCGCAGCAGTCGACGAGCTTCGGGCCGAACCGGGTCGCTGCATTGGGGTCGTGCGCGGCGCGGACTCTCTCGCGTCCAAGAGGGCCCTATGGTGGAACCTGATGCTGTCGCTCGGGCGCACTCGGGCACGGCGGATCATGCCGGAGACGTTCCTGCTCGATGATCCCCTCGAGCGGGTTCGCGCCGACCGTGCGCACCGCGACGGAGATCGCTGGGTCCTCAAGCATCCACACCGCCAGGCTCGCGAAGGTGTCCGGCTCCTCGAGCATCCACGCGAATCCGAGCACTGGCTACTCCAGGGCTGGACCGTACTGCAGCGCTTCATCCCCGACGTGCTGCTCCGCGGAGGCCACCGATTTCACGTGCGGCGATACGTGATCGTCGTCGTCGCCGATGGCTTCGTGCGCTCGTACCTGGCCGACTTTGGCAAGTGCGTCTACGCCCCCGAGGCCTATGGCGCAGAGCCCAGCGAAGCCTCGTCGCTCCACCGCGGATCCAAGACTTGGGCCGGCCCGCCCAATGTGCCGCAAACTTGGAACGACCTGCTGGTGGAGTTCGAACGCGAAGGCCACGACCCGGTACGGCTCGAGCTCATGATTCGGCGTGGGCTGCAGGAGTGCGTCCACGGTGCCGTACCTCGTCTCGCGCCCGCGCATCTCGACCGATGCCGGCTCTTTCAGCTCTTCGGCGCCGACATCGTGATCGACGGCCACATGCACCCCTGGGTGCTCGAGCTCAACAAGCGCCCCGAGATGCGCCCACGAGGACGAGGCGACGGGCCTGCGAAGGTCGAGCTGCTGCGGCAAACCTTCCGGTTGGGTCTGGGACGTCCCACGGAGGGCTTGAATCCGCTGTCCGAAGATCGTCTGCCCCGCTGGTGAGCGCTCCCGCGGCCCCCCGGCTGCTACGATGAACGCTGGTGAAGGACGTTCACACCGACGAGGCGGACGACCCCGCTTCGCGGCTGCTCAGTGAAGCCGACGCCGACACCGTGGAGGTCGGCAACCTGCTGTCGAACCTACGCAGCAGCTTGTTCGGCGGCTCCGCGACGGGACAGAAAGTCGGCCGCTACGAGCTGCGCAAGCGCTTGGGGGTCGGAGGCGTGGGTGTCGTCTACAGCGCTTGGGATCCGGAGCTGTCGCGCGAAGTGGCCGTCAAGCTGCTACGCCCCGAGAAGGGCGCGGGACCGGGCTGGATGCAGCGCATGACTCGCGAAGCGCAGGCGATGGCCCGCATCGAGCACCCCAACGTCGTCGAGGTCTTCGACGTCGGTACGCACCAGCGGGACGCAGGCGGCACCGCGGTGTTCATCGTGATGCCATTGCTCGAGGGCACGAGTCTTGCCGAGTGGTTTCGTCAGCGACCGACTTGGCGTCGCGTGGTGCAGGCATGCATCGATGCGGGTCGGGGATTGGCTGCCGCCCACGGTTTGGGGCTGGTCCACCGCGACTTCAAGCCCGGCAACGCGATGATCGATCCCCATGGTCGCGTGCGGGTGCTCGACTTCGGTCTGGTCGGCGCGGACGACAGCGAATCCGGGGCGAGCGAGGACGACGAGCGCGTGTTTCCGGCGGGGCTGACCGTAACGGGGAGCATGCTCGGCACCCCCCCATACATGGCGCCCGAACAACACGACGCAGGGATCGTCGGACCGGCGGCGGATCAGTTTGCCCTGTGCGCGACGCTGTTCGAGGGTCTCCACAACAAGCGAGCGTTCCCACAGACGGGACTGCTCGATCTCGTCGAAGCCAAGCGCGCCCTCCAGCTTCCCGAGGTGGAGGTCCCGGTGGGGCGGCGCCTCACGCAGATCATCGAGCGCGGCTTGGCCGTCGATCCGGCGGAGCGCTTCGGATCGATGAGCGAGCTGTGCGAAGCGCTGGAGGACGTCCTTCGCAGTCGCTCCCTCGTGCGGTGGATCGCGGGGCTGGGGGTTGGTCTGGGAATGCTCGGCCTGCTGCTACCGACCGGGTCTGCCGATCCCTGCGCGGGCTGGACGGCACCTGCTCCCGTGTCGACGACCGCCGCGAACGAACAGATGAGGGCGCGCTTCGGGGACGTCTCCGGTGCCTTGGGCTCCGAGGTCGCCGAGCGCGTGACGGCCCTGCTCGCGGAGCACGACGCGGCGCTTTCCGAGGCACAGATCGCCGCGTGTACGCCGAGCGCGACGATGAGCAGCGAGCGGCGCGAACGAATGCTGGCGTGCTTGACGGACAGTCACGCGGCGGCAAGCGAGCTGCTCGAGCAGTTGGGGGAGGTCGAGGGCCGCGGTGTCGCGGCCGCCGTAGCCGCCGTGCTGGGTCTGCCCGATCCGGCGTCGTGCTCGGACGCCAGTCTCCAAGAAGCGGAAGACCCAGCTCTGGCGGAGCTCCGGCGGGACGCGGACCGGCTCGACACCCTCACCGAACAAGCCAACTTCGACGGAGGCCTCGCTCTCGCCGGCCTCGTCGTGGGACGAGCGCAGGCACTCGACGCCCCACAGATCGAGGTGCGGGCGCGCAAGAACCTCGCCCACCTCCTGGCCTTCAACGACGTCGACGAAGCCGTGGTCCAATTCACCCGCGCGGGGCTACTCGCCCAGAGCAGCGAGTCCTACGACCTGGGCGTCGCCATCTGGGTCAACCTGGCGCAGGTGTACTTCAACGTCGTCGGCAACGTCGAAGCGGGCGCGGAGGCCCAAAAACGCGCCGAAGAAACCGCGACCTACGTCGAAGGCAATCTCGCCACACAGCGCATGTTGATGATTGGCCGCGGAGAGCTGGCGCGGGCCCTGGCACGACCCGACGACGCGATCGCGGCGTACCAGCGCGCCGTCGAGATCGCCGAGGAAGTCTACGGAGAGCGCAGCGCCGAAATCGCGGAGAGCCTTCACCAGCTGGGTATCTCGTACCGGCACGGCGGGCAGCTCGACCGGGCACGGGAAGCACTCGCGCGCGCCGTCGAGATCGATCGAGCAAGACACGGTCCGATGTACGGCGACTTGGTCGCGCAGTACGGCAACCTGGGCACCGTCGAGTTCGGACTCGAGGACTACGAGGCCGCGCTGAGCTCGTTCGAACGGGCCCTCGAGATCGAGCAAGCCTCGGGACGCGGGCTCACGCTCCGCGCCGTTCGTCTGCACGGGCGGATTGCGGCCATCCAGGCCGAGCTGAAACACTTCGACGAGGCAGCCAACGCATACGACCAGGCGCTCGCGCAACTCGAGGAGCTGGGAGAGCGGCGCCGCCCCGCGAGCGCCGAGATTCTGCTCAACTACGCGGTGCTCGAGGAGCGCCGTGGGGGCTTCGCTCGCGCCATCACTCTCACCGAAGAGGCCGTCGATGCGCTGCGCAACGCCGGTGGTGCGCAGCGGCAGTTCATCCGAGGTCTACTCAACCTCAGCAGCTACTTGATCAAGGCCGGCCGACCGCAGGACGCACGCGCACCGGCCGAAGAAGTCGTCCGACTTCACGCGGAGGGTCGCGCCAGTGCAGAGCAGCTCAGTCGGGCCAACGCGCTGCTCGAGAAGCTCGAGTCCGACGCTGCTATCCTGCCGCAGTGAGCGACGCACGTAGCGACTACGAGCTCCTCGCGGCCTGGCGGGGCGGCGACGACGGAGCGGGCAATGCGTTGCTCGAGCGCCACGTGGCCACCCTGTATCGCTTCTTCGCGAACAAGGTCTCCGATGGGATCGAAGACCTTGCGCAGCGAACGCTGCTCGCTTGCGTGGAGGCCCGCGATCGCGTCGACGAGAGCCGGAGCTTTCGGGCGTACCTCCTCGGGATCGCGCGACACCATCTGATGCGTCACTATCGGCACGCCTATCGGAACGAGCGCGCCGACCGACTCGAGCGCGCCTCGGCCGAGCAGATCGTCGGCTCGCCCAGCCGCGACCTTGCCAACAAGCAGGAACGACGCGTGCTCTTACGGGCGCTGCGCACACTCCCGGTCGAGACCCAGATCGTGCTCGAGATGTACTACTGGGAAGGCATGAAGGTCCCGGAGATCGCGGCGGCACTCGAGGAGCCGCTGGGCACCCTCAAGAGTCGCATCTCGCGGGGTCGGGTCCTGCTCCGGGAAAAGATCGCGGACGTAGAGAGCGATCCCGTGGTCGTGGAGTCGACCGTCACCCAGCTCGAGGACTGGGCCCGGTCGCTACGCAATCTCGCCGTGGCCGAGCCGAAGGGCTAGGGGGTGTCCCTAGTGCGCGTAGGCGACGATCTCGACAGGGTCGGCTTTCCAGCGGCGTGACCTGAGCTCGAGCCGGTAGCGTCCGGGTTGATCGAACTCGGTACGGCCGGCTCCGAAATACAGCGGCGTCGAGTGGAACGGCTCGCGGCGCCGATCGTGCTCACAGCCGCCGCTACCCTTGGTGGGGAGACAGAAAGCAGTGGACTCGGTGGGTCCGACAAAGATCTCCGCCTTGACCCTGGTGCCGTCCGGTTTGATCAGCACGGCGACCACCGTGCCATCTGCGTTCTCGGGGAATGTCCGGCCTGCGACGAGCTCCATGAAGACTTCGTCGCCGACCTTGACCTCGCGGTCGTGGACCTTGAAATACAAGTCGGTCGCGCCTGTCGTGAGCGGGGCGCTCGGCGCCGATTTTGGGGCCTCGGCCTGCGCGGTGGTCGTCGGTGCCTGGACTGGTGGCGCCGCGGGTCGGCATGCCCCCACGCCGAGCAACACCACGAGCCACGACCGCCTCATCGTTCGAACGCTAACACGTGCTGCTAGACTCCGTGGGTGCGGACGTGGCCCATGCTTTTCGTGCTCGTCGTCGGCTGTCGTCCGTCGGCGGACACCACGGAGTCGCCCGAGCCCAAGACCTCGCCCGAACCTCAACCGGTCGCCGTCGAGGAGCCGTTCGACGCCAAGGCCGTGAGCGACGCTCCCCTCACCGAGGCCGAGTGCCAAGAGTTTGGAGCGTTGCGAGCCGCCGACCCTCAGGAGCCGCGCGATGCGGAGGCCTACGCGACGGAGTGCAACGAGACGACGAAGTCCGATCCGCCATGGCTTCGGCAGACCACGCGCTGCCTGTTGATCGCGGAGACGGACGTGCATCGACGTGCGTGCCACTCGGAGATCCTCACCCAGCAGCGAGAGGCCTCCGAGGCGCGCCTCGAAGAGCAGATCGAAGCAGAGCGGCAACGCGCGAGGGATGAAATGCTCGAGGAGGCCAAGCGCGTCCTCGAAGAGCAGCAGGGCGAAACCGAAGAGGCGCCGCCCGACACCTGAGTGGCGCTGTGCTTTCGATCATCGCCTGGGAACCTCTGAGGGCCTCGGGCCACTGGGACGTTGCGGCGCTTCTCGCAGCCCGCGGCGGGTTCGGTGCGCCCGCAGATCGGCCCAGAAGCGTCGATATTGCGCGAATCGTGGCAAAAAAGCGGTGAAGGACGGCGAGGGGTGCGTCCGTAGATGGTCAGCGGATGGATTGCGTCGCGGACAGCTTGCTGGGCTCGAGCTTCTACCGGGAGGGCACGGTGTCGCTGCCCTCGCAGGAGCTCTCGCTGGGAATCGGAGGACGACTGGCCTACTCGGCCGTCGTTTCGCGCCTCACGGGGCGCAGCGCACCGACGGCCGTCGGGCGCTATCGGCTCGTTCGCTTGATCGGGCAAGGAGCGTTCGGCGCCGTCTACGAGGCTCACGATCCCCATCTCGATCGGCGCGTCGCAATCAAGATCGTGGACAGCGTTCAGTGCGAACGCGACCCGCATGCCCGTGCGCGACTCATTCGCGAAGCCCAGGCCCTTGCCCGCCTTCGCCATCCGAACGTGGTGCAGATCTTCGATGTTGGAACGTTCGACGGTACCGATGGCAAGAGCGTCTACATCGTGATGGAGCTGCTCGAGGGCCCGACCCTGCACGACTGGGTGGAGGACGAGCGCCCCTCTCGGCAGCGGGTCATCGAGGCGTACGCCGCGGCCGCGCGCGGACTGTCGGCCGCGCATACGCTCGGCGTCGTGCACCGCGACTTCAAGCCCTCCAACGTGATGTTCGATTTGGACGGCACGGTGAAGGTGGTGGACTTCGGACTCGCTCGCGTCGCTTCACAGGCCACTGTGATGAACGAGTCCACGGAGAAGATGCCGGTCGTCGACGCCGACGATCCGCTGTCGTCGGAGGAGCTCCAGCCGGCCTGGGAAACGCAGGTGGGCACCGTCGTCGGCACGCCACGCTACATGGCGCCGGAGCAGCAGCGGGGTGAGACCGCCACGCCGCTCGCGGACCAGTTCGCGTGGTGCGTAGCGCTGTGGACGGCGCTGGTCGGCGATGCGCCCTACGAAGGCGGCTTCGTCCAGCTCGTGATCGAGAAACGGCTCGGCGTGCCGCGGCGCCCGGCCAAGATTCCGCGGCGGCTGTACCGAGTGCTCGCGCGCGGTCTGGCTGCGGACCCGCTCTGCCGCTTCGCATCGCTCGACGACCTGCTCCGCGCATTCGGTGCGACCCGGGACCGCCGCTTGCGGGCTCTCGTCGGGGTCATCGGGGTTGGACTGATCGCGGCGGCGTCCGGGCTGCATCACCGCGGCGGCCACTCGACCGCAACGACCGCGTGTGTCGCTGATGCATCGCGAACGCCGACGGTGCAGTTGTCACCCACCGTCAAATCGAGCGCGGCTCTCAAGCCGGCACACATGCCGAGCAACGAGATCTCCTCGTACACTCCGGCCGGAAACTGAAGCATCGCAACCCCGCCGTCCGGTCGTTGCTCGATGACCTTGAAGGTCACCCCGCGATGAAACAGCCGCCAGCGCAGCGTGGCCGTCTTGAGCAGCAGGCCGGGCGAGACGAGCTTCATCGCCACGCCGTAGAGCGGACTGGAGAACAGCTCGCGCTGGCGGTCGTACGCCCACTGCGCGAAGACTTCGCGGTCGCCGAACCCGCTGTCGTAGACCGCCAGCATCACACCGTGGCTATGCGCCTCGGGGATCCAGCTGCTGACCGGCAGCGGGTGCTCCATCAAGGAGCGCAGAGGGTCCGGTAGCGCCGCGACGTCTGCCGGGTCGAGCGGCGTCGCATCGACGACGGTTCGGTACAGCGACGCCTTGGCGACATGGTCCGGATAGCTATCGAGCCCGTCGGGAAGGTTGTCGACGTACGCTCGAAGGACCGGGAATCGGGCCGGATCGATCACGCTCGCGCCTCGAGAGCGCGAGCATAGCAGCGAGTCAGCGACGCCGACGGCGAAGCGCTGGGAGGGCAAGGAACGCGATCAGCCAGCCCAGGCCCTGGGGGCGCGAGGTCGCGCGGCACTGACAGCCGGTCGGCTCGACGTATCCGGGATCGCCAGGATCGACCGCACCTCCGTCGCCGCCGCCGTCGGTGCCATCACCACCAGCGTCGTCGTCGTCGTCATCGTCGTCGTCATCGTCGTCCCCGGCGCCACCGTCCGCGTTGCCGCCGTCGGCCGAGTCGTCGTCGTCATCATCGTCATCGTCCCCAGCACCATCGCTGCCGCCGTCGGCCGAGTCGTCATCATCGTCATCGTCGTCGCCCCCCGGCGTCCAGCCATCCGTGCGTTGGTTGGACGCCGCGAAGAACTCTGCGGCGTACTGCGAGAAGTTGACGCCCGACCCCGCGATGAAGGTGAGGCCACCGCCACCCATGCCCGATCCGGCGGGCCATGCGTGCGAGACGCCCATCGACTCGAGCCGTGCGATCCGGTCGCCGCTACCGTCGGAGTAGACGGTGACCGTTCCCGTTGGGTCCGAGCCCGGCAGAGAGGCCATGTCGAAGCTCTCGGTGTTCATCGTCGCGATGCCGCCGGACATCGTGAGGGCGAACATCTCGAGGTCGATCTGCCCGTGTTGCTGGGCGACGGTGAAGTCGTTGGCGTCGTTGAAAACGATGCCCGTCTGGGTCGCGAGGTCGCCTGCGTTGCCGCCCGCCAGCTGGGCGCAGAGGTTGGCCGCCCCCTGCCCCGTTCCGCTGGGGCCCGTGATCTCGTTGATCGTGGAGCCGAGGTACGGAGCCGCCACCGCACCGACCCCGGTGTAGAGGTCCGGCGCGACGCACCCGAGAATCAGCGCCTGGCCACCGCCGGACGAAAAGCCCACGATGTACATCTGCGCCGGGTCGATGTCGTAGGCCGGGTCGTCGCGCAGCGCCTCGGTCATCGAAACGACCGGCCCGTTGTGTCCACCGTTCCGCGAGTGGAACGAGCCGTAGTAGTCCCAGCAACCCGCCACGACGCCGCCGCCGGGGACGTTGGGCACCGCCATCACGACACCCATCGAGTCCGCCGCCGGCTCGAGGTTGCCCTCGTTCATGAGCTGATCCGCGTTTTGGCTGCAGCCGTGCAGGATCACCATCAGCGCACGGCCATCACCGGCCGGGGAGGTCGACGCCGGGGTGTAGACCCGCACGTCCATCCCGCCGAGGTTGACCGTCTCCCACGCTGCGTTTGCCACCGCCGGCAGCAGTGCCACCGACGCCCCCAAAACCAGTCCGAGCTTGCTCGTCATGAACCCGATTCCGGGTTAATATGAATCACGATTCATGTTTCAGTTCAAGGCGAAATCGCGGCGCTAAGGGGTACAAAACGGGCATCTGGGCGCGGCAACCGCGGCTCGGGCACGGTGTGAGCCAGCCCGCGACGACAGCCTGGATCACCCCGGTTCGTTCGGCGCCTACCCCCTCGATGACGAACCCTCGCAAGCCCCGCTCCGTCTTCCGCTCCACGCTCGTGCTGCTCTGCGCGTGCCTGACGCTGGCGGCCTGCGACGACAAGAAGGCCGAGGGGGGCGACGCGGCCGCCAAGCAGGCCGAGATCAAGTGGCCGGCCAAGCCGGGTGACGGGTCGAACGTGGCGCTCGAGATGGTCGAAGTCCAAGACGACGGCGCGACCTTCAAGGTCTACAACTTCGCCGACGCCGACCTCACCGACCTCAGCATCCGGCAGCGCTTCCTGGACGCCGACGGCAAGGAGCTCGACACGTTCCCCCACATGGCCGTGGGGGCGCCGACGCTCGTGGCAAAGAAGTCGATGGCGGAGATCAAGACCGTCATCATGGAAAAGCCCGCCGGCATGAAGACCGTCGAAGGCGTCATCCGCAAGGCGAAGTTCTCCGACGGCACCGAGTGGCGGCCGGAGTCTTAGGCTCAGTCGACGATGCCCGGCGTGGCCTGATGGTCGCCCTTGGTCTTGAACGAGGTCCAGTGCTGGGTGCCGCCCACGACGAACAGTCGGTAGTTGGGCTCCTCGTCGCGCAGCGATGTCCGCCACGTAGACGCGAGATGCACCTCGGCGGTGAGCTCGGCACCCGCCGGTACGAGCACGGAGATCCAGTCGCTCATCTCCGAGGAGATCGAGCTGACCTGTCGGACCTCTTCGCCGTCGTCAATCGTCAGCCGAATGTCGAAGTCGTCGAACGTGTTGGCGTGGTCGTAGGGGACGAAGAAGACGAACGGCGGGATGTGATAGAGCGTCGCGGCGCCAGCCTGCATGACGTAGCCGAACACGACCACCGTCACGGCGATCAGCGCGGGCACGTGCGACATTCCGGTGAGCGTGGTGACCAGCAGCGCGCATCCGAACAGGATGAGCACGATGAAGGCGATGCTCAGCAGATTGATGATCGCAAAGAACAGCGCGAACGTCCGGTTGCCGTAGCGGGCGCGGATCCAGTCCGGGATCGTCAGCGACGCGTTCTGATCGCCGTGCCGCCGAAAGCCCTTGCACACCGCGAGCAGGCCGAAGATCACGCCCGCCTGCGCGGCCACGCCGTAGTGCAGGAACGCGGACAGCCCATCGGTGTACACGAAGCCCGGGTTGATCACGAAGGTCGCCGTCGATGCGATCGACGACGCCATCGCGATCCCGACGAGCGCCGGGTGCATGTCGCGGTTTCCGATCGCAAAGCCGGAAAGCGACTGGGTCTTGCGCATGCCGGCGATTCCCAGCCATGCGAGCACGGCGAGGTAGCCGACCAGAAGGACGGTCGTGACGATGGCGCTCATGGGGCGGGGGGCGCTTCGGCGGCGGCTTCTTCGGGCTGCTCGGGCTCGGGCGCGGGCTCGGGTTCCGGGGCGGGCTCGGGCTCCGGCTCCGGCGCGGCGACGACCTCGGGTTCGGCTTGCGGCTCG
>Ga0207422_1004978_pt1 | contig 10135 bp, 10 predicted proteins | sample MarCyaLeptolynsp_FD_187757 | JGI IMG/M metagenome (GOLD analysis project Ga0207422, IMG submission 187757) | Marine cyanobacterial communities from Panama - species 1 Leptolyngbya sp. (SPAdes) | ecosystem: Environmental > Aquatic > Marine > Unclassified | place: Panama: Panama City | collected... | reverse complement strand
GCATCCCAGGCCTGTTTAATCTCAGGGATTAACGTGACCTTTTCACCATCAAATTGCGGCTCATTGGCGTCACTTTTAGCATTATGAGGGGCCAGATAATCGTCGGCAATTTTCCGGGCCGTTTCCAATACGGCACGGCATTCCTGTTCTGTGTAATCCTGATAATAATCATCCGAAAGAATCTCAGAGACTTTCAGATGTTCAAACAGCAAGAATTCCAACTCACGATTTTCGATATATTGTTTTGCCATATCAGATCCAGGATTATCATAAAAATAAAACGATCGTTTTATTTTCTAAACTTATACACAAAAGAGTGATGATTTGCAAATGCATTATCCAAATGGGAACTTGCGTTTGCAGGATTAGCCGATAGAGTATTCATCAGAAACAAATAAGAGAGAATAAACAGTGCCCGTCCTGATAAGAAATCTGAGATTAAAATCCTTATCCCTTGCCATTTTAGCCGCCAGTTTCCTGATGATGCAGTTGGTCAGCAGTCAGTTAATGGCCCAGGAAGCGATCATCCGTTATAACGGAATCGGTCATCCTGTGATTGGTAAACATGGCATGGTGGCCAGCCAAAATGATGTGGCCAGTCAGGTGGGCGCAGATATTCTTAAACAAGGCGGTAATGCAGTTGATGCGGCTGTTGCAGTTGGATTTGCACTGGCGGTGACCTTACCGCGGGCAGGTAACCTGGGTGGTGGTGGATTTATGATGGTTCATCTGACCGAGGAAAATAAAACCATCGCCATTGATTACCGGGAAATGGCTCCGGCTGCAGCAACACGTGACATGTTCCTGGATAAAGATGGTAATGTGGATAATAACAAAGCCCGTTTCAGTCATCTGTCATCCGGTGTGCCGGGAACTGTTATGGGTATGCATCATGCCCTGACAAAATATGGCACCATGTCTTGGGAGCAGGTGATAGAACCTGCCCGGAAACTGGCCGCTGATGGTATTATTGTCAGTCATGATTTGGCACAAAATTTGGCGGGAAGGAAACGTCTGCAAGAAAATAAAGCCAGTTGTGCGGCTTATTTTAAAGCAAACTGTGTGCCTTATGAATATGGCGAACTGTTGGTTCAGGAAGACCTGGCCTGGTCGTTTAAAGAAATGCAGGATCATGGCCCAGATGCCTTTTATAAAGGCGAGATTGCCAAAAAGATTGCCGCTGAAATGGCGAAGGCAGGCGGGGTGATGACCATGGCTGATTTGGCCAATTACAAGGCCGTCGAGCGTAAACCTGTTCAGGGCAGTTTTAAAGGATATGACGTGATTTCCATGCCGCCCCCCAGTTCCGGTGGTGTACATATTATTCAGATGCTGAATATGCTGGATTCATATCCGTTAGCAGAACAGGGTGTGAATACAGCCAGTACAATCCACGCCATGGTCGAAGTAATGAAACGAGCCTACGCGGATCGCAGCATCTATCTTGGTGACCCGGATTTTGTCGACGTGCCGATGAAAAAGCTGATGGCCCCTGAATATGCGAAGGAATTAAATCAAGACATTCAGGAGTGTTGTATCACACCGTCCGAGAAAATCAGGCCAACGATCTTTCCGGGTTATGAAAGCCCAGATACCACCCATTATTCGGTAATGGATCGGTGGGGCAATGCTGTATCCAACACCTATACTTTGAACTTTTCTTATGGTTCAGGTGTGACCATTCCTGGTACCGGTATTTTGATGAATAACGAAATGGATGACTTTTCTGCCAAACCGGGTATCCCTAATGCCTTTGGGTTGATTGGTGGCGAATCCAATGCCATTGAACCTGCCAAACGTCCGCTCAGTTCCATGACGCCGACTTTTGTATTCAAGGATGGCAAACCATATATCGTAACAGGCAGTCCCGGTGGCAGCCGCATCATCACCACAGTTCTGCAAATCATTCTGAATGTACTGGTGCATGATTTGAACATTGAAGATGCCACCCATACCCCACGTATTCATCATCAATGGTATCCGGATGTCCTGTTCATGGAGCCTGGTCATAATATGGATGTGGTGCGGGCCCTGGAATCTAAAGGCTATAAAATCCGCCGTACCTGGAGTATGGGAAGTACGCAATCAATTGTTTATAAAGATGGATTGTTTTTCGGTTCCGCTGATCCTCGCAGACCGAATGCTGGTGCGATCCCGGTGAACTAACTTACAAAAACCGCGCGAGAATCTTTTTATAATTGCGGCTGACAGGCAGTTCTTTATTGCTGTGTAATACAACAGTGTATTTGCCAGACGTATCAGATTTCAGGCTGTCGATGCGTGAAATATTGACAATCGTTGATCGGTGGATGCGTTCGAACAGTTTTGGATCGAGCCTCTTTTCCATGCTTTTCATGGTCTCGCGCAGGATATGTGTTTTGTGACCATCCGGGGTATTTTCATGCAGGCACATATAATCCCCGGCGGCATCAATCCATTCGATATTCTCAACTGGTACACGGGTAATTTGGCCCCGGTCTTTCACATTGATATGGCTTTCATAGGCAGCATCGGAATTTTGGGTGGTTTGATCAATAATGTCAGAGATCTTCTCTGTATCGACACCATCCAGTTCATAGACCAGATCAAGCAACTTGTTATTTTGATCTAATGCCGCCTGTTGACGTAGTTGCGCACGCACTCGTTCGAGGGTTTGTGACAATCTGTCTTCTTCAACAGGTTTAAGCAGATAATCCAGTGCATGGCTCTGAAAAGCCTGAACAGCATATTCGTCGTAGGCTGTGACAAAAACAATGATTGGGCATTCGTCGGGTATCAGGGCCTTAATCACATCAAAGCCATCAAATCCGGGCATCTGAATATCCAGAAACACCAGATCAGGTTTCAGACTGCGGATTTTTTTGATGGCATCACGTCCGTTGTGAGATTGGTCAATAATTTCGACATCTTCAAAGGGGTCGAGACGTAAGGATAATCCCCGCAATGCTAAGGGTTCATCATCAACGATCAGCGTTCTGATCTTTGGCTTGTTTGCATCGTTATTCATAAGGTATTTCAATCCTAACCTGTAAACCGCCAGTCGGCATATCTGCAAATGTAATATGATGTTGCCCCGGATACAATTGCTGTAAACGTTCTTTGGTGTTTTGAATACCCACGCCATGTGATGAAGGATCAGATGGTGATTTTTGTAAACCTGGTCCGCTGTCTTCAAGAAGAAGTATTAATGTCTTTTGACCCACCGCAGCTTTCAGGCGAATGGTGCCGCCATTTTCTGCAGGGGCAATGGCGTATTTAATGGCGTTTTCCACAAGAGGCTGCAGCAAAAGGGAAGGTACCATTGCTTTCTCCGCTTCCTGGGGAATATCAAAAGTCAGTTCGAGACGGTCTTCAAAACGCACGGTCTCGATGTCCAGGTATAATTTCAGGGCATGGACTTCTTCTTTTAGAGTGGTTTTTAGGGCTGTTTCATTGGTCAGGCTAAAACGCAAAAAGGCACTCAGACGACTGAGCATGGTATTGGCCATTTTGGTTTCTTTTTCCAATACCAGGGTGGAGATGGCATTCAGGGTATTAAACAGGAAATGCGGGTTCAGTTGATAACGCAACATTTTTAATTGCGCTTGCTGTGCCTGAAAAGAAGCTTGCAGATATTTTTCCCGCTGTTCCTGAAGCAGAATATAAAAATTGATTACGTAATAAAGTGCCGTCCAGGTGGCCAGAACAAAAGCATCAAACAGGATGTTGCTGATAAATTCCCATCCTTTGGGAGTCCATGTGAATTCATAGGTTTTGGAGAAAGTCCAGACTTCGATAACTGAAAATAACCCTGCCGCTAATGTTACAATGACCAATACGATCATCAATAAAGGAATAGGCGCAATATTATGTTGCTTTAAGGACCTAAAAATATAGCGCAGGGCTGTGGAAATAATAAAACCGGCCATGGCAACAAATATTGCGGTTTGGAAATATGAAGGATCTTTGCCGTGAGCATAGGCATTTAGCGTTTTCACAACACAATAGGCAATCCATCCGAAAGTTTGCAAACTCCAGAACAGGTTTTCTTTTGCATTGGTCATAAATTGTCTTTCCACGCAAAAATGTTAAGCGAACAATAAGAAGGAGACAATGGTCTTGCGATAAACAATCCCGGCTATGCGATAAAAAACGGGCAGTCCGCTGAAGAACTGCCCGTTTGATGTTAACTGGATAAATTTCTTATTTTTCTGGCATGGAAATAACATGCAGATCGGTTTGTGGATAAGGAATGCTGATGTTTTTCTCATCCAGTTTATGTTTGATGTTCTTTGTCAGGGCGAATTTGGTTGGCCAGTAATCGCCATTATTTGCCCATGCTCTGACGATAATGTTTACAGAGCTGTCGGCCAGTTCACCCACAAACATCTGGGCTTCTGGTGTTTTCAGCACGCGGCTTTCCGCATCAATCACTTCACCAATGGCGGCCATGGCATCATCAATATTGTCATCATAACCAATCCCGATTACCAGATCGACCCGGCGTGTGTCATGGAAAGAGAAGTTCTTGATGGATGCACCCCAGACCTGACTGTTGGGAATGATAATCTGAACATTATCACCTGTGGCCATTTCGGTAACAAACAGGCCCAGGTTTTTAACAGAACCCGCATGACCAGCCACATCAACAAAATCACCGATTTTGAAGGGACGGAAAATCAGCAGCATGACGCCAGCAGCTACGTTGCTGAGTGTACCTTGCAAAGCCAGACCAATGGCCAGAGACGCACCGGCCAGTACAGTCAACAGGCTGGCGGTTTCGACGCCAAATCTGTCCAACACAGCCATAACTGTGAAGATGAGGATAATATAACGAACCAGACTGCCAAAGAAGGACGCCAGAGTTGCATCAATTTTTTCGCTTTTGCCCAGCATGCGTTTGACAAAGCGGCTGGCCCATCCGGCAACGATCCAACCAATAATCAGGATGGCCAGAGCACCAATAAGATTCATGCCATATTGGTCCATAAAGGACATCAGCATTTCCATATATTCCTGCGTTTTATCTACGGCATTCCCCGTGACCGCTGCGGCGGCATCTTGTGTGGCTTGGGCTGCCGCTTCCACTTGATTTTGTTCTTCCATAAATAATCCTTTCCCAGAATTGTTATGCCTCTGGAAAAACAATAACCTGATTTATCACGGAAATAAAAGACTTTCCTTGAAATTTTAAGTTGAATCTACAGGCGATTAAAAGATGTTAGGCAGAAAGGGAGAGGGGCCTGATGTGTCAAGGATGGTATGGATGGCTATGGATATATATAAGCACATCAGGCCCAGAGATAAAATAAGATATAAATCTAAGTTATCGGCAAACAGTTTTTGCTGTCTGTAAGAGTGTTATAACACGCCTAATTAATAATGCAAGTAAGAATGATTATTAATTAATATTTTTTTGTCTTTTATTTTCTGTTGAATTGGAAGGCTTGCTTTTCTGTGAATAACGTACTCACACATTTTTGTGAAAAACCGTGAATAGTTATGTTGGCAGCGAAGTGCTAAACAAAAATCAACAGGACAAAAGTTCTGTCTGTTTATTAGGTCTAAACCGAATACCAAAAAAGGATTTTAAGTATGAGCACTCCAATGAAAACTGCAAGTCTTGCCATGGCTGTTGCCGCTGCTGGCGCTTTTACAACTGCTGCTGTTGCACCTGCTGTAGCCGGTGGTGGTGATAAAGTTAAATGTTACGGTGTAAACATCTGTAAAGGTCACAATGACTGCGCAGGTGAAAATCACTCATGTGCCGGTCAGGCTTCATGTAAAGGTACAGGTTTTGTGCTGATGTCCGCAAAAGCTTGTGCTGATATTGGTGGTAAAACCAAGTAATTTGTAAATATCAAAATATTTACTTTACAAGTTAAAAGGTGGAGGTTGAATATTCGACCTCCACTTTTGTTTTCAGAGGAAGATTAATCCATGAATTTGGATCGCAAAGAATCATTTTTAGGTTTTGGGTTGGGCCTCAGGTCAGACCATTATGAAGATATTCTTGAAAATAATCCTGCAGTGGACTGGTTTGAAGCAATTTCAGAAAACTACATGGTTCCAGGCGGCAAACCCCTTTATTACCTGGACCAAATCAGCGAACGATATCCCATAGTTATGCATGGTGTGTCCATGTCGATCGGCTCTACTGATCCTTTGAATATGGATTATCTGCAAGATTTAAAAAATTTGGCAGAACGGGTTCAGCCCAAATGGGTTTCTGATCATTTATGCTGGACCGGCACGGGTGGGTATAACTTACATGATCTGATGCCATTGCCGTATAGCGAAGAGAGCCTGAAACATGTGATCGGACGTGTTAAACAGGTTCAGGATTTTCTCGAACGCAGAATTTTGCTGGAAAATGTATCAAGTTATCTGACCTATAAAAATTCAACCATGTCTGAATGGGAATTTTATAGTGAAGTTGCCAAAGAGGCGGATTGTTATTTCCTGCTGGATATCAACAATATTTATGTCAGCGCCTTTAATCATGATTTTGATCCACTGGATTATTTAAATGCGATTCCCGAAGATCGTGTGCGCCAGTTCCATTTAGCAGGGCATCAAAATAACGGCGATCATATTGTGGATACTCACGACCACCCGGTGATCAGAGAGGTCTGGGATCTGTATGGCCATGCACTGGACCGTTTCGGCACAGTTTCAACCATGATCGAACGGGATGACCATATACCGGCGCTGAATAATCTAGTGAGTGAAGTGGATCAGGCCAGACAAATTGCCGCCGGGAAGGGAATCAGTTTATGAGCCATAACTCCGACGACCTGAGTTCTGTGCAAGGCTCTTTCCAGCAAGCGGTTATGGCCGGCGATGAGCAAGCGGGTTTTCTATCCCAGATAGAAGAGGGCGGTAAAATCCCGCCTGAAAAACGGCTTTATATTTATGCCTATGCTTATAAAGCCCGCCTCAGAGAAACCTTACGTACGGATTTTCCAATATTACATGCCATGTTGGGCGATGAACAATTTGATCAATTGTGTAATGATTATATTGATCATTTTCCATCCCGGCATCCGTCCTTGAGATTCTTTGGTCAACATCTTGAAAAATTTATGCGCGCAACGGCGCCATATTCAGAAAATCTGATGCTGCCGGAAATGGCATCTTTTGAATGGTTATTTCATGATGTTTTTGATTCGCCGGATGCCGAGGCCGTTGGCGTGGAGGATGTGGCGCAAATCCCCCCAGATGCCTGGACAACTTTACGACTTGTTTTTCATCCATCGTTAGTGACATCCCTTCATGAATGGAACACCATTGCGGTATGGAAAAGTGTTAATGAAGAAGACGAAACACCAGAGATGCCGCAAAAACTGCTGGAACCTGCAACCATAGTCCAATGGCGCAAGGGGTTGATCAGTCAGTACCGTTATATGCCAGAAGATGAGGCAAGGGTTCTTGAGATCGCCCGATCGGGAAAAGCCTTTCCGGAAATTTGTGAAATACTGGCTGAAGATTATGGTGACCAGGCGCCGGTTAAAGCGGCAGAATTCCTCAAAGGCTGGATATTGGAAGAAATGATTATCCATCTCGACCATGCGTCTTTTCTGTAAAGATCCTCATATCACGCACATTCACAAATAATGTGATGAGCTGTGATTTCCATGTGAATAAACTTTGTGTCATTGTTTGATCACTGCCCAAGATCAAGAGTTAGTTAAAGTGTTACGAGTAAAGGGCAAATGTGATGACGATTTTTAAATTAAAGGATTAAACAATGACGAAACCTTCTGTAAAAACAACTGCGATTGTTGCTTCTGCTGTTGCTGCGGCCCTGACAATGGGTGTTGCTGCCAATTCTGCCGACGCTGCCGGTAAAAAAGCTGAAAAATGTTACGGTGTTGCCAAGGCTGGTAAAAACGACTGTGCAACAAATTCAAGCTCATGTGCCGGTACATCTAAAACTGATGGCCAAAAAGATGCCTTTATTTTTGTACCTGCTGGTCTGTGTGCGAAACTGGTTGGTAGTTCAGCTACTTCAAGTTAATCTCAGCTATTAAGATATAATATTTATGTCTCCCCCTCATAATAGTGTTGAGATTCCGATCCCGGTTTCGGCCGGGATCGGTTTAAAGACTCAACATTTCGACGAAATCATTGCTGATAAACCACCTCTGGGCTGGTTTGAGGTCCATATGGAAAATTATATGGGCGAAGGTGGTGTATTACATCATTACCTGGAACGCATTCGTCAGGATTATCCCTTGTCAGGTCATGGTGTTGGTTTGTCTCTGGGATCGTCCGATCGATTGGATCAGGAGCATTTGCAACGCATCAAAACTTTCATTGATCGTTATCAACCGGCTTTGGTTTCAGAACATGTTTCTTTCAGTACAGTAGGCGGGCATTATTTGAACGACTTATTGCCATTACCCTATACGGATGAAAGTCTGAAGGTGGTCGTGAATAACGTTAACGAAATGCAGGATTTTCTGGGCCGTCAGGTTCTGGTGGAAAATCCATCAACCTATTTGCAATTTAAATCAAGCAATAACCCCCAAAGCGGTCATGATAATGCCTGGTTAGCAGAAGTTCAGTTTCTGAATGACCTGGCGAAAGAGACCGGTTGCGGATTGTTGCTGGATATCAATAACGTTTTTGTCAGTTGCATGAATCATAATTGGAGCATGCATGATTATATTCGCCGTATTAACGGACAAGCCGTTCAGGAATATCATCTCGCAGGCCATACAGAGAAAAAATGGCGGGATCAGACGATCCGCATCGATGATCATGGTGCCAATGTCAGTTATGACGTTTGGGAATTATATGACTTTACCCTCGATATGATTGGCGAAAGACCGGTTTTGATCGAGTGGGATACAAATGTACCTTCGTTACTGACGCTGGTTCAGGAAGCCCAGCGCGCAGAATATTATATGCAGGCCAAGAATAATCGATCCTTGGCCCGTTCCCTGGAAAGGGATAGTTATGGCGCTGCTTGATCTTCAGAAAAATTTTAAAAAAGCCGTTCTTGAAAATAATTTCAAGTCGCTGGCCCGTCATGTAATCAAAGATGATTTACTGCCGGAAGAACGTATCAGGATATATCGCAATAACAGTATCCTGACCTTAACGGATGTGTTGGCCGGTAATTTTCCAGTGATTCTAAAATTGTTGGGAGATGGATATTTTAAACAACTGATGGGCAAATTTATAACCCTTCATCCGCCACAAAACCCTGTTTTGTCATCATATGGCCAGCAGTTGCCTGATTTTCTGGCTGAGCATTCAGAATTGGATACATATCCCTATCTGGCAGATGTTGCACGGTTTGAATTATTATGGACCCAAGCCTACCATGCGGCGGCATGCGATGCATTTGATCTAGAAAAATTTCAACAGGTTCCACCGGAAGATTACGGCGCTTTACAAATTAACCTGATCCCCTCTGCACAATTTTTCCAAAGTGCATACCCAGTGTTTGAAATCTGGCAGGCCTGTGCCAAAGGGCAGGGCGATATTGAAAAGATTAATTTAGCAGATAATCCTAGTTTTACTTTGATTTTCAGACCCCAATTGGAAGTGATCTTCTTGAATTTGGATCAGCCAGGGTATGAATTTTTACATTTACTGTCCCAGGGGCAACCCTTTGGGAACGCTGCGGGTGCCGTTTTAACGGATCATCCAGATTTCGACCTTCAGTCATTGTTAGGGGTGGCATTTTCTGAGGGAATTTTTGACAATTATAAACTGCTGGAGGACTAGCAATGACTTCAATTATCGATAAAGGGGTCTCATGGACCCAATGTGCTTTTGTTTATGCGGGTAAAATCCCGGACAGCCTGATTGGTCTGTTGGCCAGAATTGGCATGGCAGGTATTTTCTGGAAATCGGCCATGACCAAAATCGCCATGAATGACGAAGTATCTAATTTCTCGTTGGCTCAGGTCTGGAACGCCATTACATTTGACTGGACCATTGCTGACAGTACTTATTTGTTGTTCGAATATGAATATGCCTTGCCGATCCTGCCGGTGGATTTGGCAGCAACATTGGCGACATTAGGTGAGATCTTTTTACCCTTATTGTTGATTCTGGGGCTTGCGACACGCTTTGCTGCTGCGGGTATGCTGGCCATGACACTGGTGATCCAGATTTTTGTTTATCCAAACCTTTGGGA
>Ga0207422_1004976_pt1 | contig 10140 bp, 9 predicted proteins | sample MarCyaLeptolynsp_FD_187757 | JGI IMG/M metagenome (GOLD analysis project Ga0207422, IMG submission 187757) | Marine cyanobacterial communities from Panama - species 1 Leptolyngbya sp. (SPAdes) | ecosystem: Environmental > Aquatic > Marine > Unclassified | place: Panama: Panama City | collected... | reverse complement strand
CCTCAATCTGGTCGACGGGCGCTGGCTTGTGGCCGATCTCGGCCGCAGGGCCGGGCGCAGGCCGCTGATCAACCTGCTTCTGTTTCTCGGCAGCGTGGCGTTCGGCGTCGGACTGGGCGCCTATCCCTTTGTCCGCCGGCTGACGCGCCGCCTCGAACGGTTGCAGGTCGGCGTGGAACGCATGGGGGCAGGGGATCTGTCAACCCGGGTCGACGTCAGCGGCAAGGATGAAGTGGCGCGGCTTGCGACAAGTTTCAACGAGGCCGCGGAAAAGATCGAAAAGCTGGTCGGCGCGCACAGGATGTTGCTGGCGAACGCCTCCCACGAACTGCGCACGCCGTTGTCACGGATCAGGATGGGTGTCGAAATGCTGGCCCCCGAAGACGGTGACGACGGGGTGGAGGCCGGACGGCGATCCGCTTTGCGCGAGGATATTGCCGAACTCGACACGCTGATCGACGAGATCCTCCTGATGAGCCGCCTCGATTCGGGTGCGCATACGGACCGATTCGCCGCCGTCGACCTGGTTGCCCTGGTTGCCGAGGAATGCGCCCGGTTCGAAGCCTGCGACTTTTCCGGTTCCGCACCCGAGATCAGGGGCGATGCCCGGCTGCTGCGCCGACTGATCCGCAACCTCCTGGACAATGCGCACAAACACGGGCGTCCGCCGGTGGATGTCGTTCTGGCGCAAACCGGCGACGCGGTCATTCTGACCGTCCGGGACCATGGCTTCGGAATCGGCGAACAGGACCGCGACCGCGTGTTCCAGCCATTCTTTCGCGGACCGGACCGGCAAAATGTCGGGGGGTACGGCCTCGGTCTGCCGCTCGTCCGCCAGATCGCCCGTGCCCACGGCGGCGATGTGGAGATTGTTTCGAAAGATGGATCGTTTTCGGCGTTTCGGGTCAATCTGGCGCGGGGTTTGGGGGAGCGATAGGGTAGGTCGGCTTTCGACAGGGGCGAGATTCGAACGACGGGTGGCGTGCACTGGATCGTCCTTCGAGGCTCCGCTTCGCACCACATCGGGTGTTCCCGATGTGGCACTCTTGGTGCCCAACACGGGAACACCCGCGTTGGCGACCTTAGGATGAGGCAGGTGGGTTTCACCTCGGAAACCCTGGAGCGCTCGACGACATCCGACATCATCTTTGGTCATTTACCAGCGTCTCTAGAAGAGAAAAACGAACAGAATCGTTTTTTTTTTTGGACCTTTCACGCGGCTTCGGGGCGGCAGAAAACCTCGAATTCAATCGAAAATATGAAACCCACCATCCTCATCCTGAGGCGCGGAGCGAAGCGGAGCCTCGAAGGACGATCCAGTTTGCGCTACCCATCTTTCAGGGCCGGGTCGCCTCGAGACGCCCGGGACTCGACTGTTCGTTTGTCAACTTTCGAACGCCGCGACCGCCTTCTGGCGAATGCGACAAGATCCTCGAACGCCCCGTCGATCAAGGCCTGTTTCTTGCGGCGCGACCATCCCTTGATTTGTCGCTCGCAGGCGATAGCATCTTCGACCCTCTGGAAATCCTGCACGAAAACCAGGGTCACCGGGCGGCGATTGTATGTGTAGCAGGTCCGGAAATAACCGGACATGTGCTCGCCCAGCCGATCATCCATCCGTTTGCGCGTGGTGCCGGTGTAATAGCTTCCATCTGAACATTCGAGTATGTAAAGGGTGCCGCCCATGATCTGTTGTTGGGGGTTGGTCGAAGTCCTTGGATTGTATCAGAAAAAATAAAACTTGAAAGTTGTATTCAGGCGCTGCGGCCTAATTTGAAAAGTTAGACAAATTCGAGGCTTGAAGACGGATCGCGCAAACTGGATCGTCCTTCGAGGCTCCGCTTCGCTCCGCACCTCAGGATGAGGCCGGTGGGTTTCATTTTGGAACCCTGGAGCGCTCGATCACATGGGACATCATCTTCCCTCATTTTCCAGCGTCTCCAAAAGAAAAACGAACAGAATCGTTTGTTTGGACCTTTCACGCGGCTTCCGGGCCGCAGAAAACCTCGAGTTCAACCGAAAATATGAAACCCACCAACCTCATCCTGAGGTGCGGAGCGAAGCGGAGCCTCGAAGGACGATCCAGTGCGCGTCACCCGTCCTTCAAAGGCCAACCCTATCGCCTTACGCCGCTCAAGCAGACGCGTCCGCGCTCTCGCCGGCCTGTTTTTCGCTGGCGACCTTGCGCAGCACGTCGGCCAGATTGGCGCTTTCCTGCGCGCCGCTGACGGCATATTGATTGTCGAAGATGAAGAACGGCACACCCGACACGCCGATCCGGCCGGCCACGTTGATTTCTTCCTTGACCTCGTCGATGTCGGACCCGCTGTTGTACAGGTTCTCGACCAGGGCGCGGTCCATGCCGGTTTCTTCCGCCACCTGGCAATAGAGTTCCTGTCTGGTCAGGTCGGCGCCCTCCATGAAATAGAGTTCGAATAAGCGTTCGACGACCTTGTCCTGCGATCCGGTCGTCGCCGCCCAGCGGATCAGGCGGTGGGCATCGATCGTGTTCGGCGATTTCTCAATTCTGTCGACCTTCAGGTCGAGACCTTCGCCGGCCGCCGCATTGACGACATTCTGATAAAGCGCTTTGGCCTGTTCGATGCTTCCGAACTTTTCGGCCAGATATTGTTTGCGGTCCTTGCCGCCGGCGGGCAGGGTCGGGTCGAGCTGAAACGGGCGCCAGCGCACGTCGACCTCGATTTCGGGTACCATTTCCAGAGCCTTTTCCAACCGGCGCTTGCCGATATAGCACCAGGGGCACATCACATCCGAAATCACGTCGATATTGACCCTGGTCCTGGCCTGTTCGGAAGAAGTATTATCCACTGGTCCACCGCCTTTGCTTGCTTGTCTGTTGTCCGGTCAGATCCGGCCGCCGTCGTTTTGACCGTATCGCATTTTTCCGTGGCTTAAAGGGGGCCATGCCGCGAAATACGGCGGTCCGGTGCTTTTTCCACGCCTGCCGGAGAGAGCCGGAACAGCTTACAACAATCTGGACCGATCATTCCAGTAACAAGTTTGTCGGATGTCGGGAAAGGGGGCCGGGGCGCTGACGGACAAGGCCATCGTGTACCGAACGAGCGTGGGTCACAGAAGTATGGAACCCGTATCGCCGGGTTCGTCGAGCAGTCCCGCGACCGTTGCCAGGCCCCGCGCGACGCGCTCCGACGTGCTTTCGTGACTGAGGCACAATCGAACGGCGCCGGTTGGCGCCGTCCGGTCGACTGAAAAGACATCGCCGGCAAGGAGTTTGACGCCGCGTTGTTCGGCAGCCTGACGAAATGCGTCGGGCTGCCAGTGCGCGGGAAGCGTGAGCCATACATGGAAGCCGTTTGGATGGGCCCTGAGGGCGTCGGCCGGCAGGGCCGTTCTGGCGAGTGCCTGTCTGGCCGTCGCTTCTGCTCTTTGATGCGCATTGAGCGCATCGGCGGTTCCGTCTACGATCCAGCGGCTGGCGATTTCGGCCATGAGCGGCGGCGGCATCCAGCTGGACAGGGTGATCGCGGCCCGCAGCGATCCGACGAGACGGTCGGGCGCATGCACGTAGCCGACGCGCAGGCCCGGTGCCAGGCTCTTGGAAACGCTGGTGACGTAGACGGTGCGTTCCGGTGCCAGGCATGCGACGGGGAGGGGACGCTCGACCGGCAGCATTGCGAAAACATCGTCCTCTATGATCACGAGGTCATGTTTGCGGGCGACCGAAACCAGTTCGGCCCTTCGTTCGCCATCCATCGTCGCCGTCGTCGGCGTGTTGATGGTGGGCAGGCAATAGAGCGCGCTTGCGGTGATCTTTTCGCAGATTGTATCGAGAGCGTGGGGCGACAATCCGCGATCGTCGGTGGATACGGGAACGATTTTCAGGCCCAGGTGGCGGGCAAGCGCAAGGATCGGCCCGTAGGTCAGCCGCTCCGTCAACAGGACATCGCCCGGACGGGTCGTCGCCATAAGGGCCGTCATCACGCCATGCTGGGCGCCATTGGTGACAAGTGTCGTAATGCTGCGGGCCGACACTCCGACGCGGGACAGCCAGTCGGCCCCGGCGCGCCGGTGCCGGATTGAATCGCCTCGATCCTGGTAATCGAGAAAGGATGCGAGAGTGTCGGTTGACCCCAGATCCGTCAGCGTTTGCGCCAGGACCCCGGCGGCCTTGCCCGGCGCCGGCAGGTTGAGGGAGAAATCAATCGGGCCGTTCTCCGGCCGGATCATCTCGGCCGGGTCGGTGCGCACGGTCAGCGGCCCGGACTTGCGGACATAGGTTCCGCGGCCGACCTCGCCGCGCAGCAAGCCGCGCTCCATAGCCTCGGTATAGGCGCGGCTGACCGTGTTCAACGACAGATCCAGTGCATAGGCGAGGTCCCGCTGGACCGGCAGCCGGTCGCCGATTGCGAGCCTGCCGCGCGCAATATCGTCACCGATCGCATCGGCGATCTGTTTGAACTTCGGGCCGGTTCTGCCGTCAAGATCGGGCTGCCAGATTGTCATGGTGACAATGTTTAGATTGATTGGATTTTTTCGTCAATATAATCAGTACAAATTGACTCGTTTTAACAAGGGATTTGCGTCATGGCACAGTCGGCGGGCAGGGGAATCGGTCTGGCATTTGTCTGCCTGGTCATTTTGGCGATGATGCCGATCATATCGAACGGGCGTCCCGCCGGCTTTGGCGCTCTCAGCTTTGCCCTGTTTCTGTCGCTGTGGCAGATCCTGTTCGCGCTGCCGCTGTTCGTCCGTGAAGCGGCGGGCCGCAAGGCCGGGCTGTTCGACTCTGGCCTGGCGGCCGGAGCGCGCCGGAAGATCCTCGCCGTCGTTCTGTCGACCGGGGTGATTTTCGGCCTCTCGACCTACGTCTATGTCCTGGCTTTCGAAAAGGCGGGTGCGGTCAGCGCGGCGATTGCGGTGCAGGCCTATCCCCTGTTCGCGATCCTGTGGGAGACGCTGTTTCTCAATCGGCGGAAGACGGGGCCGGAACTTTTGTTCACGGCTCTGCTGCTTGCCGCGCTTTCCTATCTGGCAACCGACGGGACCTTCAGCGTCAACGATCTCTCGCCCTGGTTTCTGCTCGCCCTTTGCATCCCCTTCCTGTGGAGTGTCGCCCATGTCATCTTGAGGGAAATGCTGACCCAGACGCCGGTCACGCCGGCCCAGGTCACATTCATTCGGGTTCTGGTGTCGTCGGCGTTCCTGCTCGTCGTCCTGATCGCGACCGGGGGGACGGAAAGGTTCATGGCGGATGCGACGCGGATCGATTTCCAGGCGGCGGCCGTCCTGATGGGACTTGTCTATTATCTGGAACTGATCACCTGGTTCCATGCGGTTCGGCATATCGACGTGTCGGTCGCCAGCTCGATCACGGTTCCCGCGCCGGCCTTGACCATGGTGCTGGCCATCGTGTTCCTGGACGAGAGCGTTGAGGCCTACCAGTTGATCGCCCTGTCGGTGGTGATCGTCAGCATCTACGGTCTGCTGCTGGCGGGACGAAGACGGGCGCGGGCCGTCGCGTGAGCCGGCATCTTGCCTTGCAGGCCGTGTCGGCGTACCACCTTCCGGCGCTTGCCGGCCGCGGCCGGATTGACGGATTTGACTTGTACAATCCGTAATCCGATTACGGATTGTTTAACTTTGGAACGGAAGCCATGTCGAAAATCGTATCGGTTGAAGAGCTCGAAGCCCTCTACGGTCTTCCCAAGGAAACATCTCTGGTCAAGGAAGTGCCCTTTCTTTCAAAGGGTTACAGACAGTTCATCGAAGCCTCGCCGTTTGTCAGTCTGGCAACGACCGGCCCGGAAGGCCTGGATTGCTCGCCGCGCGGCGACCGGCCCGGATTTGTCCGGATTCACGACGAACGCACATTGCTGATGCCGGACCGGCGCGGCAACAACCGGATCGATTCGCTGAAAAACATCGTGCGCGATCCGCGGGTGGCGCTTCTGTTCCTGGTTCCGGGATCCGGCAACACGCTGCGCGTCAACGGCCGCGGGACCATCTCCACCGAGGCGGAGCTTCTGGCCTCGTTCGCGGTCGAGGACAAGGCGCCGCGCTCGGTTCTGGTCGTGGAAATCGACGCCGTCTATTTCCAGTGCGCGAGGGCCATCGTGCGGTCGCACCTGTGGGATGCCGAGGCGCAGGTCGATGCCGGTTCGCTGCCGAGCGCCGGCAGCATGCTGGCCGAACTCAGCGACAACCGGATCGGCGGCGAACCCTATGACCGTGCATGGGGCGCGCGGGCGAAAAAGACGCTGTGGTGAGGATCGAACGGTCCGGTCAGTTCGAGGCGCCCTCGAAATCGTAATCGGTCGGGCCGTTGACGTAAATCACATAGGTGTCTTCGATCGCATCGGCGGAGGCCTTGATGTCCAGGAATATCGTCAGCCCTTCGGTGTCGATCTCGTCGCGATAGTCGGTGATGATACCGTCCAGTTCGGCGACCTCGGGGATCGGCAGGGAATGCTCGACGGCCGACAGGGCCCCGTCGACGCCGAAGGTCAGCCATTGCAGGGTAAAGGTCGCCTTGCCCGGTTGCGGGATCGTGACGATGCCCCGGTAGACGCCGGACTTGTCGTCCATCTTCCATTCCGCGAACAGGCGGATGTCGGCAATATCGGCGGGGATCTGCTTCATGGCGTCGGCCTGGGCCGGCAGCGCGGCCAGGACCGTGACAATCAGCGCAAACAATCCTGTGAAACCGAACGACGGGTACCGCATCATCTTGCTCCTTGTTGCAACGGGATCGGCCGGTGGCGCCGTATCCAGTTTAGGGGATCTTTCGTCAATGTCGATGCTCGAACCGGCCGGCACGCACGGCTTCGGCAAACCGCTCCATCATGCTGGCCGCGGCTTCCGAACCGTGGGTCTCGACCAGCGAGGCCAGGGCGGCGCTCAGGGTTGTGCTGGCGAACAGGTCGGAGCTCACGCCCCCGGACATCGCCTCTTCCCAGGACCGGGAGACAATCTCCGCCGCCAGGGTTCTGGATTCCGGGTCATCACTCATCGCGTCCTGCCTTGTTGGAGATGCCTCGCGCCGGAGCGCTTATTGCGAGCGTTTGTCGATCACCCGTTTGGCCTTGCCCATCGAGCGTTCGATCGATTCCGGGTCGGCGACGACGACTTTCGCCGTAACCCCGATCATGCCCTTGATCAGGCTGGAAAGCCGGGCCTTTTGCGTCGAGCGGCTGGCCTCGTCGGCAAACTTCAGGTCGGCTTCCACATGCACGGTCATGTCGTCCATGCGATTGTCGCGGGTCAGTTCGATCAGATAGTGCGCGCTCAGGCCCTCGCATTGCAGCAGCAATTCCTCGATCTGGGTCGGGAACACGTTGACGCCGCGCACGATCATCATGTCGTCGGAGCGCCCGGTCACCTTTTCCATCCGCCGCATGCTGCGCGCTGTGCCCGGCAGCAGGCGGGTCAGGTCGCGGGTGCGGTAGCGGATGATCGGCATGGCCTGCTTGGTCAGCGAGGTGAAAACCAGTTCGCCCTTTTCGCCGTCCGGCAACACTTCGCCGGTCTGCGGATCGATCACTTCCGGGTAGAAATGGTCTTCCCAGATATGCAGCCCGTCCTTGGTCTCCACGCACTCGTTCGCCACGCCCGGCCCGATCACCTCCGACAGGCCATAGATATCGACCGCATGCATGTCGAAGGCCTGCTCGATTTCGGTGCGCATGGCATTGGTCCAGGGCTCGGCGCCGAAAATCCCGACCTGCAGCGACGTCTCGCGCGGGTCGATGCCCTTGGCGCGGAAGGCGTCCAGGATCGCCAGCGAGTAGGACGGCGTAACCATGATGATCTCGGGCTTGAAGTCCAGGATCAGGCTGACCTGGCGTTCCGTCATGCCGCCGGAGACGGGGATGACGCAGCAGCCGAGTTTTTCGGCCCCGTAATGGGCGCCGAGACCGCCGGTGAACAGACCGTAGCCATAGGAAATGTGCGCCTTCATGCCGGGCCTGCCGCCGGAGGCGCGAATCGAGCGCGCCGCGACGTCGGCCCACATGTCGATATCGCCCTGTGTGTATCCGACGACGGTCGGTTTGCCGGTGGTTCCGGACGACGCGTGGACCCGCGCCAGCCTGTCCTGGGGCACGGCAAACAGTCCGAACGGATAATTGTCGCGCAGATCCGTCTTCACGGTGAACGGAAACAGCGCCAGGTCCTTCAGGGATTTCAGATCGTCGGGATGCACGCCCCTGTCGTCGAAGGCCTTCTTGTAGTGGGGCACATGGGCATAGACATTGTGCAGGGTTGCCTTCAGGCGTTCGAGCTGCAGGGCCTGGATTTCATCGGTGGAGGCAATTTCGATCGGGTCGAGATCCGCCTTGCGGGGGGTGAGGTCCAGCATGTCAGGAAGTCTCCGGATCTTTCGGGGTGATTGAGGTGGATGCGCCCAGATGGGTGCCCTTGACCGTGCGGGAATGTCCGCGGAATTCGGCAACGGTCTCGCCAGCCTGGTTGCGCACCGTGACATCATAGATCCCGGACCGGGATTCGCGCCAGCGCTCGCGCGCGGTCGCGGTCAGCCGGTCGCCGGACAGGGCCGGTTTCAGAAAGGACACCTGGCAATGTTGCGCCACGGCGCGCTGATCGTAGGAATTGCAGGAAAAGGCGAAGGCGGAATCCGCCAACGTAAAGATGAAGCCGCCATGGCAGGTCTTGTGCCCGTTGGTCATTGCATCGGTGACCAGCATCGACAGGACGGCTTCGCCGGGGGCGATCCGGTCGAGCGACATGCCAAGCGCGTTCGAGGCATTGTCCTCAGCGATCATGACGCGGGCGCAGGCCTCGGCAATGTCCTGAGCAGTTGGTGCCTGGGCCGGCTCCTCGGCCACTGGACTGTCCGCGTCGTTCATTTGGGCGGTTTTCCGGTGAATTTGGGCGCGCGCTTGTTCATGAATGCGGAAACGCCTTCGGCATAATCCTGGGAAGTGCCGGCACGGCGCTGGAAATCCCGTTCCAGATCCAGTTGTTCGTCCAGGTTGTTCGACAGCGAGGCGTCGAGGATCCTCTTTGTCTGCGCCAGCCCGAAGGTCGGCTGGGTCGCCAGATGAGCGGCCAGCGCGTCCGCTTCCTCCATCAGCTTGTCGTCGTCGACAACCTTCCAGATCAGGCCCCATTGCTCCGCCCGCTCGGCCGACAGCGGTTCGGCCAGCATGGCAAGACCGCGGGCGCGGGCGGGACCGATCAGACGCGGCAGCGCATAGGTGCCGCCGGCATCCGGCACCAGTCCGAGTTTGGCAAAGGCCTGAATGAACTTGGCGGATCGCGCCGCAAGCACAATGTCACAGGCCAGTGCGATGTTGGCGCCCGCTCCCGCGGCAACGCCATTGACCGCACAGATGACCGGCATCGGCAAGGCACGCAGTCTGCGGACAAGCGGATTGTAGAATTGCTCCAGCGTGCTGCCGAGATCGGGAGGAGGGGAATCCGGGTCGGCCTGTACGCGGTCGCCAAGATCCTGTCCGGCGCAGAACCCTCGACCTGCACCGGTGATCAGCAAGGCGCGACACTGATCGCTGGCCTCGACGCGATCCAGCGCCTCGCGCAATTCCCCATGCATGGCTTCATTGAAAGTATTGAGTTTTTCCGGGCGATTGAGGATCACGCGTGTATGTCCGGCTTCTTCTTCGACCAGAATCGATCCTGTCATTCCGAATTCCTCTGAGGCTGTGCCCGGCAATTCCGGCAGGGGCGCGCCAAGTCATGTCACGATTGCCGTTCCGGTATAATTTGCCGACGCGCCGACGGTCAAGCCATGGCGACGGGGTGCCCGGCCCGCGAACCGCTGCAGGCACACGATATCGGATTTCGCGCCGTACACTGTTCATGTCTGTCCACAGGAAACATCAGGCAGTCCGATAGGCTTTCGGGATCGGCAGTCACGAATTGCAAGGCGGGCGGGGACCGGGATGCGCGCTGGGCTGCATTGAGGGAGTTACGGACAGAATTGGCCATTTTCCGGCATCGTGTCCGCAGGCGATTAGCGACCGTGGTGCGTATCCCGACGATCAGAGGTTTTCGATGATTGCGATCAGTTTTTCCGAATGGTGACGGCGCAAATAAAATTCGGCGTTTACAATCCCGAATGGTCTGTCTAGCGTTAGGGTCAACAACAAACGGGTTCTGAACCCGGAGCGTGGCGAAATC
>Ga0207422_1004975_pt1 | contig 10142 bp, 8 predicted proteins | sample MarCyaLeptolynsp_FD_187757 | JGI IMG/M metagenome (GOLD analysis project Ga0207422, IMG submission 187757) | Marine cyanobacterial communities from Panama - species 1 Leptolyngbya sp. (SPAdes) | ecosystem: Environmental > Aquatic > Marine > Unclassified | place: Panama: Panama City | collected... | reverse complement strand
GAGCCGGTAGACGTCGCCGTCGTCGGTGTGAAGCTCGAAGAACCCGCCTTCGAGGTCGTTGTGCTTCACGGTGCCGGTGTACTTCGCCATGCCGCGAAGTGTACCCGACCGGGGTCGGTGGTCTAACCTGAGCCGCGATGGTGCGCCTCGCCTTGGTGGGCTTCACCGCGCTCGTTCTCGCGTGCGGGGGCGATGGCGAGGGCCCTGCGCAGACGTCCTCCCCAAAGGGGCAGGAGGATGGGAACGCACCCCGCATGTTGGCTCCGGAGCGACCGGCGTGGGGCGCGGTCTCCCGAATGACCGGGGAGGAGGCTCGCGATGCAGGGTTGGTCGCAGCCGAGCTCGAACGTGATCCGACGGCCACATCGATCACGACTGCGCTCGGCTCGGACGACCCCGTGTTGGTCGACCGCGCGGCACTGAGCCTGGCCCGCATCGGGGGCACGGCTGCGGCGGAGGTGTTCTCGGAGTGGCTCGGGGACGGCACGCGGTCCGTTTCGCCGGCCGTGGCAGGAGCGGTGGGTTTGCTGGCTCCGCCCGTGGGTGCACCGGGAGAGCCGCCCGAGCCCGAGGGCGTTTGGGCGAACCTCGAGCGGGATCTGTGGACGCGCTATGCGGTGGCCGACGACTCGGCGCTCGCCGAGGCCCTGTTGATCGCGATCGCACGCATCGGGGGTCGTACGTCGGTCCGCAATCTCGCCGTCGACCTCGAGCAGGCACCGGACGCCGAGGAAAACGAACGGTTCGAACGCGGGACCGAAGCGCTGGCGATCCTGTGCGTGCGCGGACACTCGCTGTCCACCAAGGCGATCGAGTCGCTGGGTCAGGGCCTGGCGGCAGACGCGGTGGCATTGCGGCGTGGCTCGGCCTACGCACTCAGTCGATGCGCCGGACCCTCCGCGGAGCGTCTCGCGGGGTCCGAGCGCGGGGGCCTGATCGAGCGATTGTCGGCGATGGTCACGTCCGCGGAGCCCGGCGAAGCGCTCGCGGCGTGGCGGGCCCTCGAGGCGCTCGGCGAGTCACCGGCCACGATTCCAACGAGCATTCTCGGGCCCGAGCCTCCGGATTGGCAGCAGGAGGTTGCGGCCGTGCGCGCGCTTGGGGCCAGCGCCGCGGGTCGCAAGGAACTCGTGCAGCGCCTCGCCGGACTGACACCGTGGGACGTGGAGGGGCCGAGGAATCACGTGTTGGTCGAGGCGGTGCGAGCCATGCGTCGGGCAACCGAGGGCTCGCCCGAGCTGCTCGCTTCGCTGGCTCCGCTGGCCGATCGCGTGGCGGGTGGTCTTGCCGGCATCAGCGACCCGCGGCGCAAAAAGGCGACGGCCTTGGTGCACTGCGAGCTGGCTGTGCTCGCGGCGCTGCGGAACGGACAGCTCGAAGCTGTGCGCACCTGTGCTGAGGGGATCGCGGGTCTGCCCAAGCACTACGGGGCCGTACTCGCCGTCGATGCGCTGCTCGCCGGCGGACCGTCGCTGTCCGGCGAAAGTCGCATCGATCAGATCCTCGCCGCCGCGGGCAGCGATCAGCGAGCGGTGGCCGAGGCGGCGTTGGCCGGTCTGGCTGAGGTCGACGACGAGCGGGTCAACGCGCTGCTGCGAAGCGCGATGAGCTCCGACGACGTGGGCTTAGCCTCCGCCGCGGCGGGGGCGATCGGTGCCCGGGCGCTCGACCAGAAGAAGCGGGACCCGGACGCTGTGCAGGCCCTGCAGGGGGCGCTGACACGACTGACCAACGATGCGGCCGTCGAGGCGCGGATCGAGGTCGTTCGTGCGCTCGGAGCCCTCGCCCGCAGCAGCACGGCCAAGGACGAAGGTCCGCCGGCGCCCAAACCCTGGCTGGCCGACGTGGAGGCGCTGGCCTCCGATGGCAATCAGGCGGTTCGCGACGCCGCTCGCTCGGCACTCTCTGCCTGGGATGACCGCGTTGCGGCCTTCGATGCCGCGACGGCGAACAAACCAGCCGCCGGGTTTTCGCAGCGCGTGCACGATGCCGCGATGCAGGGTGCCGACGTGACCGGACTCGTGCTTCATACGTCGGCCGGTGACGTCACGATCGACTTCGCGGGCGCCCCCGCCCCGATCGCGCAAGCGAGTCTCGGCGTGCTGGCGAGCAACGGCTACTTCGACGGCCTGACCTTTCACCGCATCGTGCCGGCCTTCGTCGTGCAGGGCGGTGACCCGCGGGGCGATGGCTACGGCGGTCCGGGCTACGTGATGCCGTGCGAGTGGTCCAACCTTCGCTACGAACGCGGCACGGTGGGCATCGCGCTGGCGGGCAAGGACACCGGTGGCTCGCAGATCTTCATCAGCCATGGCGCGCCGCACCACCTCGACGGTCGCTACCCGGTCATCGGGCGCGTGGTCGAAGGCATGGACGTCGTGGACTCGTTGCTGCCCCACGACACCATCGACTCGGTCGACGTCCGAAAGTAGCCAGGAACACTCGCTAGCCGCGAATGCCCTCGATGTCGATCGCGTCGAGGTCTTCGAGAGCCTCGAGCTTGGCCACGCCCGCACGGGTGACCACGGTGTGCGCGAGGCTGAGACGCTTCAGCTTCTTCATGGTGAGCAGCGTCGGGATGACGGCGTCGGTCACCAGCGTATGATCGAGACGCAGCTCCTCGAGCTCGGACAGGCCCGCGAGTGCGGCCACGCCTTCGTCGACGACGTCGGTGTGGTCGAGGTGGAGTGTCTGGAGCTTCGCAAGAGGGGCCAGCTGCCCGATGCCCGAGCGCGTCACCCGGGTTCGCGAGAGGCGAAGATCGCGAAGCTCGGTGAGCTTGCCCAGGTTGACCAGCCCCTCGTCAGAGACCTGGGTGTTGGACAGGTCGAGAGACTGCAGCGCGGCGAGCTGTGCCAGCTCGCTGGTGCAGCGGTCGTCGAGATTGGGGTGCCGCAGCCGCAGATGCTGGAGACCTACGAGCGCCCCGATGCCGCGCAAGCGCGGGTCCTCGACGGTTCCGGACAGGTCGAGCGTGTGCAGCCGAGGGTGCTCGCTCAGCGCCGAGAACCCCGTGGACCCGATGTCGCGATGCGAGAGCACGAGCGACTCGAGCGAGTCGAGCTTGGCCAGCGCTTCGAGTCCTTCCCCGGTCACTGAGGTCTCTCGCAGCTCGACGTGGACGACCCCGGCGGAGTGCCGCAGCGATCGCAGTCCCCCGTCGCCGAACCGCGAGCAGTTGCACGTGAAGTCGGTAACGGGAAGCTCCCGGAAGTACAGCGGGCTGTTGTCGTTGAAGGTCGAGCCGTCCAGCACCACCCGGCGCAGCTTCTCGAGCCCCTTGATCTGGTTGAGCGAGAAGTTGCCGATCCGCGTGCCACGAAGCTCGAGCTCCTCGAGCGCCTCGGCGCGCGACAGCGTCAGCATTGCGTCGTGACCGGCCCAGTCGCCTTCGAGCACGACGGACGCGAGCGTGCGGGGCCACAGGTCGAGCATGCGGGCGAGCTCGCTGTCCTTGTCGAGGTTGCGCAGCACGAGCGTGCGCAGGGGAAGCTGCCGCAGCGGTCGCGTGGGATCGGTGCCGGTGGTGACACGCACGAGCGTCAGCGACTCGAGTGCCGACAGCTGGGAGATGGCCCCGATCGTCACTCCGTCGAGCGCGAGGTCGACGAGCTCGAGGTTTTTCAATCGAGCGCCGAAGCTACCCAACCCCGCACGCACGCCCGCAGGACATCCGGAGATCCGCAGCGTCTCGAGCTTCGGGGTGCGCTGGGAGAGCCGCAGCAGGTCGAGTGCGTCGCAGACCGTCCCCGCGTCGTCGGCTGCGAGCTGGCCGACGCGATCGCTGTCCGACAACGCGAGGTCGAGCGTCTTGGTCTCGCTGAGGTCGAGCTCGGCCAGTGCGTTGGCGTGGTGGACTCGGACGCGCGTCGGGTCGGCGGGGGCATGCCGCACGACGACGGACGCCTCGCTCGTCGGCTCGCTCGATGGCGAAGCGTCGGGGGTGACCTCGTCGTCCTTGCATCCGGCGACGGCCACGAGCTCGAGCAGCGCGACGCCGAACACGGCGGCAACTCGGGCGGGAGGTCGGAGGACGACGGGCACGCGGGGCGACCATAGACCCGCGCGAGCACCGCGGTCCGGCGTGAGACGCGGGATCTGCCTGGAATCGACCATGATCACGGTGGGGGTTTTCTTGGGACGCACAAAGATGCCGTGACCCGCGCGGGATGGCCGCTTTCGCCCGCCGAGCGCCCAAAACCCGCCGTTCGCGCCTGATTTGCGACGTTTGCGGATTTGCCAAAACGGCCGCAGAACAAGGGTTCGCGGGCCGATTCGACGGCCGCACTTACCGCGGCGTGTTTGACGCGTCCTTGGGCGTCCGGTACAACTGCGGGGCCGTCGGGCATGGCGCCCGACCGCTTCGCATCTCGAGCTCAGGTCTAGCGATGGCAACCAATAGAATCGAGCGCGTCCTGCGTCATGACGGCATTGTGGCGGTTCTCGACCAAACTGCGGAACAAGCGCAGGGCGGCGAGCCGTCGTGGGTGGGCGACGACAAGTGGAAGCCGATCGTCATGGAGGCCGTCAAGCTCCGGCAGATCGCCAACGAACCCAGCGTCCGCGTGCTGGTGGGTGATCACGCCGTCTTGGTGTCCGGCGACGAAAAGCACGTCGTGGGGGTCGTCTTCATCAAGGGTCACCCCGTGGTGAAGAGCGTCGTCCGCATGGTTCGGCAGCTGCTCCGCCAGCCGAATCCCGCGCCGCAAGGTCTGTGACCACGAGCGCTGCCTTCCTCGCCGCGCTGCGGCAGGAGGTGGGAGCGGACGCCGTCCTCACCGAGGACGACGACCTCGCGTACTACGGGAGTGACCGTAGCCGCGGCTCATGGTCCGTGCGTCCGTCGGCGATCGCCCTACCGAGGACCGTCGAGCAGGTCCAGGCGGTGGTACGCGTGTGCGCCGAGCACGGGGTCGCGATCGTGCCCTCGGGCGGACGCACGGGACTCGCGGGCGCGGCGACGGCCACCAACGGCGAGCTCGTCGTGTCGCTCGAGCGCATGTCTTCGATCCTCGAGGTCGACGCCACGACGATGGTGCTGCGCTGCCAGGCGGGCGCGACGATCCAGGCGATCCACGACGCGGCCGCTGCCGTCGGCCTCTCGTATCCCGTCGATTGGGCCGCCAAGGGCACGGCGCAGGTCGGCGGCTCGATCGGCACCAACGCCGGCGGGGTCAAGTTCATCCGCTACGGGCCGACCCGCAACTGGGTCGCGGCGCTCAGGGTCGTGTTGGCGGATGGTTCGGTCGTCGAGACCGGTAGCCCGCTCGCCAAGGACAACACCGGCTACGACCTCGAGCACCTGTTTGTCGGCGCTGAGGGGACGCTGGGGATCGTGGTCGAAGCGACGCTACGGCTGTGCCCTCCGCCCGCCGGTCTGGTGGTCGCGCTGTGTGCAGCGGCCGAGGTCGCGAACGTGCTGGCGCTGTTCGAGCGGGTGCGGGGGAGCGGGCTGACGCTGCGGGCGTTCGAGTGTTTCGACCAGCGGGGCCTCGCTCGCGTGCTCGAGCATCGGGGCGACGAGGGGCGCGGGCCCTTCGAAGAGCCGAGTCCTCAGCATGCACTCGTCGAAGTCGAGGTTCCGGCCCCGGGTGATGGCCCGCGCGAGCGCATCGTCGACGCGCTGATGGAGTGTCTCTCCGATGCGCAGACGGCCGGCGAGATCACCGACGCCGTGCTCGCCCAGACGCCGCAGCAGGCCCGGGACCTGTGGTCACTGCGCGAGGACATCAGCGAGTCGCTGCATCGGCACTCGCCGCACAAGGCCGACGTGACGCTGCCGCTGTCGCGCATGCTCGATTTTCTGCGAGCGTGGTGGGAGCGCAAAGCGGAGCATCTGCCCGACGTCGATGCGGTGGTGTTCGGGCACATCGGTGACGGCAACGTCCATCTCAACCTCCTGCAGCCCGCGGACGCGGACCCCGAGCAGTTCCGTGCGCGCTGCAAGGCCTTCGATTCACACACCTATGCGTTGGTGGGCGCGGCCGGCGGGAGCATTTCGGCCGAGCACGGCATCGGCCTGCTCAAGCGCGACCATCTACATCACTCGCGCGGCGACGCCGAGATCGCGATGATGCGCGCCGTCAAGCGAGCGCTCGACCCCAACGGGTTGTTCAACCCGGGCAAGATTTTCTGAGCGCGACCGCTCCTACGGGGTTTGCGGTTCGACCTCGAACGCGCGCGCCTTTTCGTCGTCGTTGAGCGGGTCGTTGAGCATGATGTCGACCTTGGAGGTCTCCCACTGGTCGTCCACCGTCGATACCTCGACGCGATACTGCCGCTCGCCGAACACGAGACGGGCCTGCGCGTTGAACCACGACCACATCTTGACGTTGTCGGCGGGGCGCTTGAGCTCGGGGGTTTCGGGCAGCTCGAGGCCGACCTTCTTCAGCGCCGCCGTGGGGTCGAACGGACCCTCTCCCTTGACCTTTTCGAACGCGATTGCAGCAACCTTGCCGTCTTCGTAGGTCACATAGACCGTCTCGGCGGTGCCGGTCTTGTCGCCATACCGCTGCCAGGCGTTCTTGCACTTGAACCACGTGCGGTCGGGAACGAAGCGCACGCATGATTCCTTGCTGCCGCCCTTGGCAACCGGGTCGCCGAACATCGCCTCGGCCTGGGGCGGCGCGGCCCCGAACAGCTCGGCCAGGGGAAGCGGCGCATCGGCGAGTACTTTGCCCATGGCGCCGCCTGCCTTGGGAGTCTTGGGGGCGGTGGGTGCTTTGACGTCGCCTTTGGTCGCAGCCTTGCCGTCAGCCTTCGTAGCCGCCTTCGTCCCGCCTTTGCCGTCAGCCTTTGCGGGAGCGGGGCTGCTCGGACAAGCGGTCAGCAGCGCGAGCGAGAGCGACGAGAGCAGCAGGCCACGGAGCATGGCCGCGAGGATAGCCTATCGGTCCGCTACTTGACGCTTGCGAGGCTCGTGGGCGCAAACCCACCGAGAGCCCGGCGCGCCTCGATGTCGAGCGAGAACAGGTGCTCGTCGACGGTGAAGACGATGCGATAGCCGCCGTCTTCGACGCCCTGCAGCGTGCCGCGGCTGTCGAGGTGCACTCGCGACAGTCGCCGCGTTCGCCACCAGTCGTCCCGCCGACTGCGAACCTTGACCTCGTGCTCGAGGGTCATCGGCGCGGGCGCCTTGCTCTTGCGAGGCTTGGGTCCCAGGCGCGGGGTGCCGTGCACTTCGAGGTCGACCTCGAGATCGCCGCCGTCGAGCCGGATCGTCTGCTCGACCGTCGCGTTCATCCCCAAGATCGTGGTGATGACCGGCTGCGAGAGGATCTTGGCCTGCTCGTCGAGGTCGGGATCGGGGGTCCCGACGACCATCTCGTTGTTCGGATACAGCCGCAGCGTGGCGCGGACCTGCACGGCCTGTGGGTTGGACAGCTCGTGGGCGAACTCCTGCGCGGGCGCATCACCCACGAGCGCGCCGACGTCAGCGTTGCCCACGCGGACCTCGGGCGGAGGATCGAAGTCGATCGCTTCGGTCGCCACCAAGACCGCGCCGGCGGCGAGCCCGAGGTAGGCGTTGCGCCACAGAAATCCGAGCACGCGGCGGGGTAGACCCCGGGCGGCACGACCCACCGCACGGGCGCGACCTTCCTCGGCTTGCTCCGAACCCTCCTCTTCCGGATTCGGGGCCTCCGAACGGGTGTTCCGTGCTGGACGACCGCGCACGCGGGCACGCTGGCACGCCACGCCTCGTCGACGCAAAAAACCGACGCCGTTCAGCGCTTGCGAAGAAAGTGGACTACCTCGGCGCTCTCGTGGACGACACGAGCGCCGATCGTGGGGATGTCCCCGAAGTAGGAAAAGCCGTGCATGTTGTTGCCGCGGTTGTTGGCCGGCGGTGTCACCGACAGGTCGACGTCCGGCAGCTCGGCAAGCAGGTAGCGCGGCTCGCCCGTTGGCTCGTCCAGCCCGAGCCGGTCCAGCGCGTGGAATTTGGTCTCGTTGGCCAGGTGGCAGTGGGCACAGGGAAGGTTGGTCGCGTTGATGATCCGCGGGTTTTCGTACTCGTGGAGCGTGATGACGGCCGCCGTCGCTTCGTCGGGGGTCATCGCGTCGAGCGTATGGTCGCGGAGCAGTGCGACGGGAAAGTCCACGAGCGTCGGCACGGCCGGCATCTCGAGCTCGCGCCCGTGTTGGGTGAAGGAATCCTCGTGGTGCCCCAGCACCGGGATTTCGAACGTCTCGAAGTCGCCGTTGGGCATTCGATCGAAGCCACCCCAAAACCAGTTGTTGCCGCTGCGCCCCGTCGCCATGAACGTCATCCGCGCAATGCGGTCGGCAGTGGCGAAGCGCCGGATGAGATCGGTGAGACCACGACCGAAAGGCGAGTCCATGCCCTCCTCGAGCAGCACCGGGTGAACTTGAAGCGGCGCGCTCGAAAGGTCTCGCGTGCGCAGGCCGTCGAGACTGGAGACGAAGGTCGTCCACTCCGCCTCCCCGAGCTCATAAAACAGATGGATCGACGCGTCGAACGTGTCGAAGGCGTCGCCGACCGGCCAGATCGGCTGCATCACGAGGCGAATGGAACGCGTGCAGTCGGCTGCGTGCGGATCGAAGCCATCGACGCACGGGTCGAGTCGAAACGAGGTGACGCGCAGTTTGTCGTAGTGCTTGTCGCGGTTGGGCGTCTCGGTGAGGAACGGGACGTCCTTGCCGAGGCGCTGGAACAGGCCAGGGTCGAGCAGCACAACCTTGGTCTCGTCGACCGTACCCACCGATCCGACCAGCAGTGGCACGTCATCGGGGCGGGTGGGGAACAGGACCGAGACGTCGTTGAGTCCCCACGCAAAGCTCGGCGAGCAGACGCCGTCGATGCACGTGCCGCCGTCGCATCCGAGTGTCGTCCCGTCGTCCCGGATCGAGCAGTCGGGAAACCCGCAGCTAACGTTGACGTCCGCGGCACAGTCGCCAAAGCCGGCGCACGAGGCATCACAGAAGCCCTCACCGTCTTTGGCTGGGCCGCCGCAGTCCTCGGGAAGGCACGTGCCGAGAATCGCATCGGCCTTGGGGGCGACGCCGCGGTCGTCGGAGAGGTCCGACGATGCCTCGGTCGCACAAGCAGAGCCGGTGAGGGTGGCGGCAACGAGACACAGGCAGCGCAACGGGCTCATCGAGGGAGAGGTAGGGACAGGAAGGCTCGTATCTCACCCCGCTGCTGGGGTGAACGACAAACCGCTGCGATGTTCACCGTTTAGACCGCGAAAAAACTCGCTCCGGGACCGACCCCCCAAGGTCGAGCTTGCTCTGGAGCAAGCGCAACATGCTGCCGAGTTGCTCGCTGGACCAATCGAAGCGGGCCTTGAGGCGGTCGTGCGTGGACTGGACGAGCTGCTGACGCGCGCGCAGCAGATGACGGCCGGCGGTCGCGCGCGGCAGGTGATAGATGCGCGCGATCTGGTCGACGGTGAGGCGGTCCACCAGGGAGTGGCGCAGCAGGCCCTTCGAGCGACGGTCCAGCGCGCTGAAGGCCTCGCCCAGCACCGTGCGCACTTCATCCGAGTAGAGCTCGCGCAGGTAGACGAGCTCTGGATCACCGGAAGGATCGACGAGTGAGTCCAGCGCTTCGGCATCGCTGGGCCGTGGCCGAACGGCAAGCGCACCGCGCAAGGCCGCGACGCGAAGCCACCGCCGGAGCGGGCCGCGGGCGCGGTAGTTGCCCAGGCGCGGACCACTTCCATCGCGATCGAGCAGCAGGCTCGTGCGCATCCGCTGCGCGACCTCGTCTCGATCGTCGTCGGGAATCGACAGGCTCGCGATCGTGGGCCGGAGAAACTCCGCGTCGAAGGCATCCAGCGCTCTGTCCGATGCGGCGATGCACCCGCAGACGAGATACAAGTCCAGCAGGTGCAGGCGACCGAGCACGTCGTCGGGCGCGGTTCGCAGCGCAACGGCACGGGCAAACGTCCCGGGGGTGACGTCGATGTCGGGCCATCGTTGGCGCCCTTCGCCGTAGGCGGCCGCGAGTCCCTCGAGCTCCGTCGCGGTCGGTTCCCGGGTCTCCCGAAAACCTGCCCTGAGCTGCTCCCGACAAGACAAGGCGATCGACTGTAGCATCGGGATCTACGGTGGCGTGTCTGCACGAAGACGAGATCGTGGCGCTGCTGGACGAGCAGCTCGATCCGGCCGACCACGCA
>Ga0207422_1004973_pt1 | contig 10151 bp, 7 predicted proteins | sample MarCyaLeptolynsp_FD_187757 | JGI IMG/M metagenome (GOLD analysis project Ga0207422, IMG submission 187757) | Marine cyanobacterial communities from Panama - species 1 Leptolyngbya sp. (SPAdes) | ecosystem: Environmental > Aquatic > Marine > Unclassified | place: Panama: Panama City | collected... | reverse complement strand
ATGCAAACCCAAATCCTAACCAGATTGTTCATGAATAATTCAGGGTTCATAAAAGAATGGATGACAGGCTGGATAAGCGGCAGCGACAGGGCGAGCATAGTGGCACCAAAAATGCCCCCAAATGCAGAAACCGTAAAGGCGGCCCCCAAAGCGCGGCTTGCCTGTCCTTTTTTCGCCAGTGGATAACCGTCAAGGATCGTCGCCTGAGAGGCCGCTGTTCCCGGAACGCCAAGCATGATGGAGACGATCGTATCGCTAGTGCATGTGACCGCGTACATGCCTAAAAGCAATGCAAAAGCTGAACTTGAGTCCATGCTGAAAGTGAAAGGCAGCAACAGAATGATACCGATACCCCCACCAAGACCCGGAATCACCCCGATAATCAACCCGCACATAACGCCAATGAGCATGTAACCGAATGTTGGCCACTGAAACAACATCATCAGGCCTTCCAGCACCGCTTCAAACATTCCTTTTCTCCTTAATTTTTCAACACGCTCTGTGCTTTGTTCCTGATTTTGATTTGATAAATGTGCCTAAGATGATTTCTTCTGTTCGAGAATAATTTCCGCCAGTTCCACACCCTGCCAATCTTCAAGAGAAGTTGCCGTAGCCCTCAGTTCTTTGGCAAGTTCGATGATCTTTTCTGAATAATCTGGAAAGTTGCCAAATTGGCAGTGCTTGTCGTCCTCAGATGTATCAAAGACGTTCAGTTCTTCTTCCGGATCGGTGACGAGATTATAGAGATGGTGTTTTTCATCCGCGCTGAGGATAAGCTTCCAGTCATCGGTTCGAATGCACCGCTGAGGTGTTCTGACGGCACGCACTTCACACTGGACATAATATGAATCCCTTAGCTTGTCTTTTTCGCCGGTCATGAGCGGTAACATGCTCTCGCCATGCATGTCGTAGGGCATATCAACCTTCATGGCATCTGCAATTGTTGGTGTTAGGTCCTGCATACCCGTAAGGGCAGACTGCCGCTGGCCGGCCTTCAAACCGGCTGGCCAGGACACGATCATGGGGACCCGGATCGATTCCTCAAAACACACATATTTGTGCGGCATAAATTCTCTGTAGTTAAAGGTTTCCCCGTGATCAGAGAAATAGATGATGATGGTATTGTCCCGAAGACCTTCCTCTTCCAGTGCGTCCATGATCCGACCCGTGTAATGATCAAGCGCACTGACAGCTGCATAATAGCCGGGAAACGGCACACCAGTGCCCCGATACATCTCCATGAACTCGTCTGGCGCTGTATAGGGGTTGTGGGGAGGATAATAACCTTGAACCATGACGAAGGGTTTTTCTTTCGCCAGGTCACTTTTTAGAAATTCGATGCACTGGTCGGTTTGTTTTTCCGGTTTGTACTGATCACCGGATCCGAAACCGCCTTCCCAGTGTCCGCCATGAGAATTAAAGCCTTCCCAGATGTCAAAACGACCGGAGTTTTCTTCGCCCAGATGCCATTTGCCGTAATAGGCTGTTGTATAACCTTGTTCTTGCAGGGCTTCAAAAATGGTTGTCTTAACACCCCCTTCATATTCATAGACGTCGTCGATTCCATAGCGATTATGAATAATCCGGTGAGTATGTGCATAAAGCCCGGTCCACATGGTTGCCCGGGCGGGCGTGCAGATAGGCCAGCTTGTAAAGAAATTCTCGAACACAACACCTGTTTTGGCAAGACGATCCAGATTTGGAGTCTTGGTAAATATGTTGCCGTAACAGCTAATTGAATCTGTTCGTTGCTGGTCTGGCATTATGAGTACAATATTGGGTACATTTGCCATGTTTTCCTCCTACCTTGTTGATGACCTCAATTGTTCCCCTTTTTTAGGAATCAGGTCACTTTTACTCGGTCTCCTTCAAGGGCAAGACCTAACCCAGGAGTATCTGAGAGCTGTCTGATGCCTCCGGAAATACCGTTTGAGTGGCGATCGCCGTAATCATTCTCGGGATCACCTTCGCCGAATTGAACCTCCAGTATTTCGAACCCGGGTGTACAACTGCACAAATGGGCACTGGTCAGATCCATAATGGGCCCCATGGGGTTGTGGGGTGAGAAGCGTACCCCTTCATCTGCCGCCAACCGGGCTATTCTCATCATATCCTCAAAGCCGAAGAAACGAATGTCAGGGTTAATAACATCGAAAGCGCCCCCGATGACGAACGGCGATAGTGCGTCGTATCCAAGGGCATATTCACCGCCGGATAAACGGATACCATGATCGGCTGCCAGGTGGCGCAGTTCACGCCATTTCGGAATATGTTCTTCTGTTTCCGGGATGATGGCTTCGATCCAGGAGATGTTCAACGGCGCACTGTCTTTTATGAAATCCTCCGCATTGCTCGTATCGAGTTTCCAATGGCAGTCCACCATCAGGCTAAGCTCGTCACCGGCTGTTTCCCTTATGGTCCTTAAGAGGTCTAAAACCTCTTCATATCCTTGATTTTTCCCGGAATTTTTATCATTTGTTGGCACGGAGAAGGGGGCCAGTTTTAAGGCTTTGAAACCAGAATCCATTGCGAAACTTACACGCTTAAGCCAACCTTCTAAGCTTCTGTCTTTTGTCCCTCTATTAATGTTCGCATAATAAGGAATCTGGTCCCGGACTGGCTCGCCAATGAGTGTTCGTATGGAGCTTCTTTGTTGCCGGGCACGAAGATCAAGTAAGGCAGTTTCGAATGCCGAGGCCGCTGCACGACAGACGAGATCAGCAGGGTTTTCAGAAATTTCTTCCTGAAAATCAAAAGGTTCTTCAATCGACCGGCCTTGCCAACGTTGCGAAAGACTTTTTAGAAAATGGTGAACTTTATCAGTTTTACCAATCAGGCTCGCTTCCCCAAGACCAAAAAGACCATCGGCAGAACGAAGGGTGACATAGGTAAAGAGCGCCCGCTCCGTAACCGAAACATCCTGCCACTCGATGGCTTCAATTATGTGTCTTGCAGTCGACATAATAAACTGTTCAGACCCCTTCCACCCCTAAAATTAGCATTAGTTCAATGCCAGTAATTGTTTTGTTGTTTCTTCAATCACAGACAAATCCGATGCAGGGACCCCGGACAGGGGCGGCATAATTGGCCCCATGTCGGCGATACCTGACAAAGTAACAGCTTCATGCAGAACACGGACCGGATTAATCCCATCCCTTAAACTCTCAAGCGGCAGGAAAACCTTCCTCACTTGTTCTGCTTTGTCCCAATCCCCGGCTTTGGCTAGTGAGAGCATATTTGCTGAAAGTGAGGGCGCTATGCAAACACAGCCCGCAGTGTAACCTGCCACTCCGAATCCACGCATATGGGTCAGGGCAGGTCTCTCGCCAAAGCCACTCACAACAAGATTTTTGGGGACTTCACTCAGAAGGGAAACGAGAAATGGGTCGACCGCTGCATCTTCTCTGTCAATGGCGTATTTTACAGCACAAAGCAGGTTCTCATCCAACATTTTGGCGATCTGATCAATACGCAGGTAATCTTCCCGTTTCAGGTAAACAATTACCGGCCTTTCAATTTGATCAACAAATCGTCTGATGGATTCCTCTACGCCATCCGGTGTTGAAAAAGTAGCTGTTGGTAGAACCATAACTGTTGGAAACTGATGTTTATTGATAATTTCTGCCTGGTCAGTTAACCGTCCAAGATCAGGGCCTGCAGACGGAATGATCCAGTCTCCGTCCTGTGCCTGTTCCTCCAGCATGGCAAGAAGCTCGGCATATTCTCTTTGGGTGATAGAGTAGAGGTTGGCATTGCCGCCATAAAGGTATGTGGTGACGCCGCCGCCGCGAAGATGCGCCATCTGTTTTCTGTTTGCTTCATGATTAAGTGACAGATCTTCGTTCCTCGCCAAAGGCGGTACTGCAATTACAGAAGCGGATAAATCTTCTGTTGTTACCTGATCAGTTTTCATTTCGTCCCTGCTCCAATGAAAACCCCACCAGACCCAGAATCACGCCCAGGATCGAGCAGAGTATGCAACTTTGATTTTCCCTAAGCTTCCAATGCCAGCCCCGGATAAGCTATAAGAATAAATGTCAACTGCTATAACATATTTGATATGGTTATTTAAATCTCTACTTTAGAAGCCTTTTCCTTTTCCAAAGGTTTCGCGAATGTGGCTGACAAACTTTTTGGTAGCCAGAGACTGACGGCGATTTTTAGGCAACAGAATACCTTTACGTCGCAGAACGGAAACCGACGGCGCCAGCTGAATCAGTTTCCCCGATGGCATATCATCAAGGCAGTAGCGTGGTGCCAGGGTCACGAAATCAGATTCGCTGATAATTTCCAGAATGTTACGCATGGCAGGACATCTGAGCCTGATTTGGGGCGGGCGGGTGTCTAGCTGTTTAAAGAGTTGTTCCAGTTTGTTTTCAACATAAGAGGTATGCGTTAACGCCCAATCCAAATCCGCGATTTTCTCCGGATTGGCTTGTACCGCTTCGGCCAAGGGGTGGTCAGCCCGCGCAATGACGATATTTTCATCGACAAAAAGTTCCTCAAAGACAATGTCTTTCATCGAATGGTCTTCAAGGTCGAAAGGGCATAAACCCACGTCAATCTTGCAGTCAAGCAGGGCTTTGACGATTTTGTCCCGCCCAATGTTTTTGACATCGATCAAATAGTCAGGATTTTCCAGAAGAAAGACGCGAACTGCTGTTGGCAGACCATGATCCAGCCAATGCATGCCAGCTCCAATACGGACCACACCCCAGTTACCGCCGCGCATTGCCAGGACTTCTTCACGCGCAAGATTATATTCCTGCATCATATTGGTTGCGTGCCGGTAGAAGGTCTGCCCGAAGGAGGACAGTTCGACACCACGGGGCAAGCGGTCAAAAAGCTCAACACCCCAGTGTTCTTCAATGGTCTTAATTGTCCGACTGATTACAGGTTGCGAGGTGCCCAGCTGGTCCGCTGCGCCGCTCACGCTTTTGGCTTCTGCAACGGCCAAAAACATTTTTATGTGATTCAGGTTCAAAGCGATATTTCCTTATTGTTATTGACTGCACACCCTTTGGTCATAGAAGATGTGAGGAAACCTCATTTACTATAGCTTTTTTGCAATGTATCACGAAGGATCAGAATTGGTCAAGAAGGTCTATCAAGAAGCCAGCGGTATCGACCGCAGACGCTTTTGCCAAGGGATAATGTCGGTTGGATTAGCAGCTGCCGTCCCTCAAAACGCAGCTTTGGCGGAATCGGGTCAGGGTTCGGATGTAAATGGTTTTTACAAGGATAAAACGATTACCTTGCTGGTCGGTGTGCCAGGTGGCAGTGGTGGGGATGTCGCTGCGCGGACATTGGCGACGGCTCTGTCAGAGCGCATTCCAGGAAAACCCTTCATTGTCGTAAAGAATCTGGAAGGGGCCGGAGGGTCAGTTGCTCTGAATTATCTTTACGAGAAATCCAAACCTGATGGCCTTAGTCTGTTTTATGGTGGCTGGAACGCCATGAATGTTCTGAAGGGTGGACATGGGGCCAGGTTTGATCCTGAAAAGTTTGGTGTTATTGGTACGGCGTCTAATGCACGGGGTTTTGTTGTTCGAAGTGATGGGGACCCTGAGATTAAATCCGGATCTGATCTGGTTTCTGTTGGACGTATCAAGGTGGGCGGGCGTGCCTCCAACGCGACCAATGATATGATTGGCAATCTGGCTCTTAAAATACTTGGTGTCGACTTCCGGTTCATCGCCGGATATCGTGGTATGTCGAAAATCGCGCCGGCCATATACGGGGGCGAGATACATGGTGGATATGTAGGACGCGGTGGCTACAGCCGATATTTTGACAGTGGCACCAAGTTTGTTGAAACCATTGTTCCCTTTCATCACACATATTTTGACGAGAACGGCAAAGACATCCCGTCACCACAATCTTTCTATGGTTCGCCTAGCTTTTTGGACCTTTATAGATCGGTTCATAAGAAGGAACCTCAGGGCGATTATTGGCAGGCATATTTATGGCTCAGACGAAATATTCATACCTCTGAGCCGGCGCTGCTTGTACCTCCCGGAACCTCTAACGAGCTTGTTGGTATTCTGAGACAGAGCCTGCATAACACAACCTCAGATCCCGTTTTCCGGGATAAATGGCAGGGCCTGTTCGGCGAAAAACCTGTATGGAATTCAACAGCCTACAGTCTTCATGCGTTTGAAAATTTCCGATCGGCTTCGGCGACCACCCGCGCCGTTATTGAGGAAATGAGCGCGCTTGCCAAATTCTGACTAATTTTCATCCCTGTCGGGTTCTGGAGTAACCAGCAAATGGACAAACCACACATTATATTCATCACTTCGGATCAACATCGTGGGGATTGTTATGGTTTCCGTGGTCGTGGTGTTTACACACCACACCTTGACCGCCTTGCCGCATCAGGACTGGATTTCCAGAATTGCATTACGCCGTCACTGGTTTGCCAGCCTGCCCGGGCCAGTATCCTGACAGGGCAGCTACCTTTTACCAATGGCGTAGTGGATAATGGCATAGACCTGGATCCGGAAATTGGCGAAGCTGGCTTTGGAGGAGGTTTATCGAAAGCAGGTTACCGCACGGGCTTTTTTGGAAAAGCGCATTTTTCCACCAAAGCAACTTTTGAACCAAAACGCACACCAGAAAATCAGAGTGCGGCATACCCCCCGGACTGGGACGGTCCGTATATGGGTTTCGATAAAGTTCAATTGGCTGTTTTGGGTAAGTTTTTTAGAAACCGTGAACCTGCACGGTCGCCTTTTGGCAGACATTATCTGGAATGGTTTTTTGATACGGTCGCGGGCGAAGAAGGTTATGAAATCTACAAACAGGAAACCAGACCGGGTGTCGGTGCCAACCAGACATGGAATTCCGCATTGCCCGTCGCCTGGCATGTATCTTCGTGGGTTGCGGACCGAAGTATTGAATATCTGAAAGCCAATGCGGCAGACGGGCCCGTTTGCATCTGGGCGTCATTCCCCGATCCGCACCACCCATTTGATTGTCCTGAACCGTGGTCGAGACTGCATGACCCGGCAACGGTAGATATTGCCAAGCACCATGAAAAGGATTTGGACAGCCGACCCTGGTGGCACAGGGAATCTCTTGAGGGGGACCCCAAGATTGATGACCCGGCTCTTAAAAAATATCGCAAATCAGGCACACGTGTTCTTGAACAAGCAGATGCTCAGTTGCGGGAAATGACGGCCAATTATTATGGTATGATCTCCCTAATTGATCATAACGTTGGTCGTATCCTGAATGCCATCGATGAGGCGGGCATACGAGACAACTGTCTGATTGTTTTCACCTCGGATCATGGGGACCTGTTGGGGGATCATGGTCTCTATCTAAAAGGCCCCACACCTTATGAAGGCCTCTTGAATGTGGGCGCCATCGTGTCCGGTCCAGGTATTCCACCGGGTGAAGTCATTAGTGATCCTGTATCCACGCTTGATTTTGCAGCGACTTTTTGTGATCTGGCGGGAGCCGGTGCTTTGAAAAATGCACAGTCCCAATCCTTACGTCCCTACCTTGAAAGTGGGAAAAAAGCTGAAGGGATGCGCACTGCTGCATATTCCGAATGGAATATGGATGCATCCCGCTGTGGTGTTGAGGTTGAAATTCGCACAGTCCGAACGGCACAGGCGAAACTGACCATAGAAACCGAGTCCGGAGCAGGGGAGATGTATGATCTGTCCACGGACCCCTTGGAAATGGACAATGTGTTTGAAGACCCCAAATATGCGTCGCTTCGCAGCGATTTGGAAAAGAAGCTGAACGATCGGCCGGGTCCCGTGCTTGACACTTTTCCGGACCCGATTGGGATGGCTTAGGAAGCCGTTGGGCCCTCAGATCCAGACTGCTTAGGGCATTCGAGAAAAATCCGAACCTTACAGGTTTCACAGATCGACCTGTCTAAAGTCGGAACGATGGCCGCCAGCGCATCTTTTTTATGCCTGAATATTCGACGTGATCCCAATATGCGCACTATTTTGAAGCGCGCGATGACTTCTCTTAGGTCTGGGTTCTTAACAGTAAGATAGAGTTTACCACCTCTGTATTTGCGCCTTCTTGTTTCTTCCGCAATCAGGTGTGCACCCTCCAGGTCCATACCCGTTGATCCCCCAATACGAATTAAAATGTTTTTCTGATCAGGCGACTTCGCTTCCAGCTTTCTGAATTGCTGACGTAAGGCTTCTACCGCCCCGAAGTAGAGTGGACCGTTAATACGTGAAATTGTGAGCTGAGGGCATTGTTGTAACTTGAATTTCTCGGCACTGGCAAATGTGCGGTTCCCTTTCATTTGCATGGGGGCATTGATCACCAGTTTTGGTCTGAGTGTGCGATTGATGAACATCAACAGCGAAATCAGCACACCGGAATAAATGGAGAATTCCAAACCAATCAACAGGGCCATGGAAAAGGTCAGCAGCACCACAAGCAATTCGGGACGGCTTGTTTTTGCGATCTCGACGATTTCGGCGGTATCAATCAGTCGCCAGGCCACAATCAGGATTAAGCCCGACATGGCGGGCAGGGGAACATATTTGATGGCATCTGAGGTCAACAGCAGCAACAGAAACAACATAAAGGAAGACAGGATTGCGGCTAATGGTGTGCGCGCACCCGTTTCATAATTCAGGGCACTTCTGGTGAAGGACCCTGACCCGACATAAGAGGACATGAAACTGCCAAACATATTGGACAGTCCCTGTCCCATGATTTCCTTGTTGCTGTCCAGATCCTGCCTCGATTTAAGCGCGATGGCCTTGCCAATGGACAAAGCTTCCAACACCCCGACAAGCGCAATAACCAAAGCCCCACGGGTCAGGTCCCGTAAAGATGCAAGATCAGGAAAAGGAGAGGAAAGAGGTGGTAAACTTGCAGCGACCGGTTCAATAAATGTTACTCCGTGTACGTCTGCATTTAATAGAACCGCGAGGCCAGCGCTAAAGACAAGGGCAATCAGATAATTGGGTAATAGGGGCATGAGTTTTTTGCAAAGAAGCGCAACGACAATGGTTGAAACACCAATCGCCAATGACCTCCAGTTTGTATCACCGATCACATTTGCAAGATTGTTCAGGGTACTGACTGGGTTCACTGAGCGGGGCACTTCCACACCGGTCAAACCACCGATCTGGCTGACAATGATGAGGATGGCGGCCCCTGCGGTAAAGCCAATCATGACGGATCTGGATACCAGCGCGATCCATTCCCCCACGCGGGCCAGCGCCAGGGCTACCTGGACAATGCCAGCAAGAAGTGTGAGCACCAATGCGGCGTGAATGTAATTCACGGAGCCTGGTTCATAGAGCACGGCCAGCGTGGCGAAGACCACAGCCGATATGGCCGTTGTGGGGCCACTGACAAGGTGCCAGGACGACCCAAACAAGGCAGCAATAATCGGGATTGTCATCGCCGTGTAAATACCAAACTCGGGAGGTAAGCCAGCTATGGCGGCAAAGGCAATAGCTTGGGGCAGAACGACAGTAGCACCAGTGATCGCTGCAAAAATATCCGCTTTGACAGTCGTTGGGCTAACACGCCCAAACCAGTCAGGCAGGTATGAGGGGTATGTCTGCATTTTGTTGCACCGAATTTTGCCGACCAAAAGTTCGCCAAAGAATAGCTGGCTTAGCCGATATAGGCGGTCTTTACACTTGTGTAGAATTCTTTGGCGTAGCTGCCCTGTTCCCGGGCCCCATATGAAGAACCTTTAATGCCGCCGAAGGGAACGTGATAGTCCACACCGGCAGTTGGCAGGTTGATCATCACCATACCGGCTTTTGCCCTGCGTTTGAATTCACGGGCTTTGGCCAGGCTCTGAGTGCAAATGCCAGCGGAAAGGCCAAACTCTGTGTCATTTGCGGTGATCAGTGCTTCTTCAAAGTCAGCTACTTTAATCAGGGATGCGATTGGACCAAATATTTCTTCACGACTGGAGCGCATTTGATTATTGGCCTCACAAAGCAATCCAGGTGACATAAAGTATCCGCCAGAGGCTTGTTGCAGGGCCTCTCCACCGATCACATTGGCCCCTTCTGCTTTTGCGATCTCAATATATTCGAGATTTTTTGCCAACTGGGCCGCATCAATGACCGGCCCAATCTGGGTCGCGGGGTCCAGAGGGTCGCCAACACGTAAAGCCTGCATTTTTTCGGCCAGGGCCT
>Ga0207422_1004972_pt1 | contig 10153 bp, 10 predicted proteins | sample MarCyaLeptolynsp_FD_187757 | JGI IMG/M metagenome (GOLD analysis project Ga0207422, IMG submission 187757) | Marine cyanobacterial communities from Panama - species 1 Leptolyngbya sp. (SPAdes) | ecosystem: Environmental > Aquatic > Marine > Unclassified | place: Panama: Panama City | collected... | reverse complement strand
GATATTCAGTCGGTAAAAGTTCCTCGAATCCTTGCAAACAATCTCGAACATCGCGCCGCGCACGACTCAACCGTGATTTCACGGTACCTAATTTCACCTGAATCGTATCGGCAATTTCTTGATAATTCATCCCTTGCACATCACTCATGATCATCACAATACGCTGATCGGCTTTCAAGGCGTTGATGCACTGTTGAATCGCTTCACTAAGTTCGGTTTGTTGAGCTGCTTGTTCGGGCGTTTGTTCATTCGATGGCAGCGCGGGACCATCATCGTTTTCTGCATCAGGTAGATCATCCAACCCAACTGCCGGACGACGTTTTAATTTGCGCAATTCGTCATAGCAGGTGTTGGTCGCAATCCGCAGCAACCACCCCTTAAAACTGCCCCCGCGATACGTTTTGATTTTGCGATACGCAGTGATGAAAGCATCCTGCGCCATATCCGCAGCAGCAGCCGGTTCACCCATGATACGATAGGTCGTCGAATACACCTGATTTTGAAACATCAAGACCAGCGAATTAAACGCTTCTAAATCGCCAGATTGCGCTTGTCGTATCAAATTTTGTTGTGCTTGCGGCTTGTCTGCCATTGACAATTGAGCCTATTCGTTTGATAATACTCCGCACCAGTTTACATGCCGGAGTGGCGGAACTGGCAGACGCGCGCGACTCAAAATCGCGAGTCCTCACGGGCGTGTGGGTTCGATTCCCACCTCCGGCACACAAGTCAGGCTTTCGGGTCTGACTTTTTTGTTGCCCTGATGCGCTGCGATAATATATGCAGCGAAACGCAAAATCAACGGGCGAATCCCCATGACACGTACCCAAAGCACTGTTTATCGGTTGTTTATCCTCCTGATAGTTCTTGTCCTGAGCGAATTCTTTGCAGGGGTTTGGCGGTGCCAAACTCATTGGACGCGATGCATTGCTCCCCTACATGTGTCGTGGGGTGATATTGCCATCCTCACTGGATTCATCGCCTGCGGTGCTTATATCGCCGCCATCAGCCGACCCGACCGCAAATTGCGTTACGAATCGCTGTTTGTCTATACTGTGTGGGGCTGGATTATCTATGTTGTTGTAACTATCATTTTGGGCATAATACATTACGCCCCTACATTGGCTCTCGTGATAATTCAATTCGTGCTGTTAGCAATTTTCACTATCTTGACTCTCATATCCGCCTACAAATCACCCTTCACGCAAATCTGGGGAATCGGTATGGTGATTTTCGTCGGTGCAGAAATCATGCATGTCTTAGAAATACCACATCTCCACCAACAACTGACTTATACGCTCGCCTATCCCCTGATGACGCTAGCAATCGGCTTTTGGTTAATCACGCGCTTTAGCAATATGGCGTATGGCTGGGTCAAAGATGGACTTTATATTCTAGCGGTGTTGGTTAGCGTTGCTGGAATCTTGCTCATTTTCCTGCCCGGCTGGGGAACAAACAGCCTCGCTTTCATCATCTACGGCATGATAGCAGCGCGGAGCTATCGCGCACTCACACGCCACAACGACGGACAAACCCTCGCTGCACACTGGTATGCTTTTTCGGTGATTGTGCTGTGGATCGGCATCCTTCCGATTGGATTTGGCGCGATGGATTTGGCAGCTTTTCTGATGACATTTGCTGCTCTGAGCATGATCCTAGCAGGTGTCAATCAAAGTGTTGCAGAAATGCGGAGTATCAATCGGCGCATTACGGGATTGCTGCCTTTCTGGTGTATTGTCTTTGGGGTAATTGCGCTGGGATACGTACTATCAGTTGATTCAATTTTGTCAGGTATCGTTCTGGATGAACCCGCGTTAGAGCCAATCGCCACACCAATGAATCAAATTGTACAAGTAAGTCAGGTTTCGATTTTTCTAGGGATGATTTTCTATGCGTTGGGCTTCTGGGCGAGGCGCATCAAGTGACGAGATAGGTAGAGGCGCATGGAAATTCGTCTCTATTAGGAGCATCACCAACACCTCACATGCCACCCACAGGCGAACCGTAGGGCAACCACACATCAATCCCCCAAAATTCCGCGTAAAATAATAAGTGAATGCCCGCAATACACGGTAGGGGCGAACTGTTGGGTCGCCCCATAGCAGAATTTGTCACCCAAAACGGAGCCAACACCATGCAAAAATTGCTGCTGATCTTGACACTGCTTTGCTTTACAGGGATCATCCACGCGCAGGAAACCCAAACTCCCTATGAGGTTGCGCTGGAACGCATTGAAGAAGCAAACAAAGCTGAATCAACAGAGTTGAATCTTGAGTGGTTGGGCTTGACTGACCTCCCACTAGAGCTATGGGAACTATCCCATTTGCAACAACTCAATCTGAATGGCAATAACTTAACTACTTTGCCAGCAGGCATCGGGCAATTGAGCAATTTGCAGGCTTTGTGGCTTTACAACAATCGTTTAACAAGTTTGCCCCCAGAAATCGGGCAGTTGAAAAACCTAACGTATCTGGATATTTCGAACAACCTTCTGTCCGATTTGCCACCAGAAATCGGACTTCTATCAAACTTAGCCTCGCTGACTGTACCAAACAACAACCTGACATCGCTGCCCGCCGAAATCGGGAAATTATCAAATCTTGGCTCATTGTTGCTTCATAATAATCAGCTAACGGAGCTTCCATCTGAAATAGGACAACTAAGTAGCTTAGGAATTCTTGGGGTTAGTGAAAACCAACTAGTCAGCTTACCATCAAATATTGGGCAACTTCATCAATTATGCGTGCTTGATATACGCAATAATCAATTGACATCACTACCAGTAGGGTTGGGGTATGCAATGACAGATTGCAAGGATATTAGTATTCAGTTGCACGGCAATCCACTAACCCAAGTACCATCAGAAGTACAACACAGTGGAGCCTATAGCATATTGCCATATCTTAAGAATCAAGCTGAAATCCAAGCAGCATGGCATCTGCGCCGGACGATTAGTGGCTTCGCAACGATAGTCGGTGGGTTGGCAGGAATTGGTCTTTTCATTCGCTGGCGGTCACGGCACAATCGTAAGCACAAACGCAAAAACGATGTGCCATAACCACGCAATCTCTTGTGCAGAGACGCGAAACGGCGCATCTGTTGTGGAACACGTCATCTCATCAAATATTCGCTTTTTCTAACACATAAAAAAGAACTTTTGTGCTAAAATAATGCCAGTGAACGAACGATAGAGGTACAATATCTTGCGCCCAAAAACCTATCAAATCAAAATCTCAAGGCTTTTCGGCAATGTCACAAACATCCAACGGCAAAACGGCATGCCGCAAAATAGGTGATTTAGAGCAAAATACAGCGAGGATTAGCGGATCGGCTGCCGAAAAAAGTTTGATCGGTGGCGGCGGCAACTAAGCAAATTAGGTATATTGAAAAAGGAGCAACTTGCAGCAGTCTAAGGCAGGGGCCACGGTCCACCCGATAGAAAACCACCATCAACATTGATGACACTACCCGTCACAAAATCGGATGCAGAGGAAGCGAGGAAAACAGCCGTACCACCCAAATCATCGGGCACACCCAAGCGACCCGCCGGTGTATTGCCCAACGCCCAATCAAGCATGGGTTTTTCTTCCCATAGTTTGTTGTTCAATTCGGTGCGTATGAAACCGGGCGCAATCAAATTGACCTGCACATTGTGGCGTGCCCATTCGGTTGCGAGTGCGCGGGTGAGTTGCAAAATGCCACCTTTGCTGGTGGTATACGCAGCAATTTTATCCAGCGCATAAGTCGATGTGATGGAGCCAATATTGATGATTTTTCCCTGTTTCGCAGCGACCATATGCTTACCCACCTGTTGTGATAGATAGAAGACGCTGTGTAAGTTGGTGTTCAAGATGCGGTCATATTCTGCAACATCCAGTTCTAGCGCAGGCTTGCGGATATTAATGCCCGCGTTGTTAACCAGAATGTCAATTTTGCCGTGTTCCGCGAAAACAGCATCAACGAGTTGGGCGATAGCTTCACGCTGCATCACATCACAAACTTGGGTTTCGGCTGAACCACCTGCTGCTTTGATCGCGTTTGTCGCTTGTTCTAGCTGGTCTTCACCGCGCGCCACCAGAATAACATGGGCACCGTAAGTAGCCATAGCGTTTGCAATGCCAAATCCAATGCCACGACTACCACCCGTAATAATGGCGATTTTGTCATCTAAACGGAACATAGGTCAGGCTTTCTTGCTGGAATATACCATGCGCGATACATTGATGAGCGTACCAATTTTGCCGTTGATGCGTTATTCATTGCCCAAAGCTGCATCACGGAGTGCCGCGATTCCCGCCGCAATTCCGTTAGGATAACGGAACACAGATGTCCCACCGACTAACACATTCGCGCCGGATTGAGCAGCCGATGCAGCCGTTTCTGTGTTGATACCCCCATCAACCTCAATATCAATGTGACGTTGGATATTTCCTGCCATTGCCCGCAACTGCGCGATTTTGGACATGGTCTCATAGAGGAATTTTTGCCCCCCAAAACCGGGGTTTACTGTCATCACATTGATGATATCAACGAGGTGCATCACCTCTGCTACAGCACTTGCAGGCGTATGCGGGTTCATCGCTACACCAACACGACAGCCCAGTTGAGCGATTGTCTGCAAGGTGCGATGCAAATGCGGGCTGGCTTCTATATGCACGCTGATATAGTCTGCACCTGCATTTGCAAAATCTTCAACATATTTTTCCGGCTCAACAATCATCAGATGCACATCAAGCGGGAGGTTTGTTGCGCGTTTGACTGCTTCTAGGATGAACGGTCCCATCGTAATATTGGGGACAAACCGCCCATCCATCACATCAAAATGAATCAGGTCTGCGCCGCCCTGTTCAGCTTCTACAACTTGCTCGCCAAGTCGTGTAAAATCTGCTGCGAGTAGTGATGGAGCGATTTGAAGTGTGTGTTGGGTCACGTTTGCCATCCCTCTGAATTGTTTTATCTAAGCAACAAGGCTAACTATAGCGTCCTCTGAAAATCAGCACAAATTCACATCTCATGGATGTCCCGTTTCGCGGATTTTGGCTTTTACCGCTTCGAGATCGCTCACGATGAACAGTTTGTGGGAAACGTCCATTGATTCAAAATATTGCTCTAAAATGTCATGACCTTTTGCTCTTTCCGGCAACCAGAGGACCATCTTTTTCAGCTTTTCACTGTTCATGCACTTCATGAACAGTTCCATTTCCTCTTCATGCAATCTGATGATCGTGTTATACATACTCACACCGTATGACAAGATATACTCAATGGTTTCCATCTCAGACAAGGTTTGAAAAAGTGCTGAAAAATCTGCATATGTAGCTGAACTATCATAGACAACCTCGACAGCCACATCATTCAGGTGAACCAACCGGATTGGCATGATACTGTCCTCATAAACCACCATTCGCAGCACCGACAACGACGAGTATGCCACCGATGAGGATCATCCAACCACAGCACATGGTGACTGTTGTCACACCACTGCCAAACAATCCACCGACAAGCCCTGCGAAAAATGTCACAGTGCCAATGATGATGCCCCATGTAAAACTAAGGATACCACTAATGATCCTGCCGATAGCACCACCGATGCCACCATCATTTTCAGCCGATTCCTGTGTGGAAACATCCGGCGTTGGAACCATCGCAGTTAAAGTCGCCTCTACCCGCTCATCAGAATCAAGCGTTGGGGTGGCACTAGATACAGCGATGTCTGTTAGTTGTGCATCAACAGTCGCTTGAATTTGATCTTCTGTGAGATTTGCGCGATTCGCGTCTTCAACAAATCGTTGGATGGAGAGCGCAATAAATGGCATGCTGAGAATGAGGAGTGCAAGTATCAAGCCTAATCTGCGTCGTGTGAAGAATTGTCCCATTATGTATCCCATGCTTTTTCGTGGAATAGTTACCATTATTTTACATCAAATTCGCAGTTTGCATGATGGATTCGCCCTATACAACAGACATAATATAGATTATCTTATATATGTTGATAAATAAATCAATCTATATTGAGGTGTTCATATGAGTGATGGGAAACAAGCAATACAATCCCAATTTGGCAATGCCGCCGCTAATTACCGTACAAGTGCTGTTCATGCGGCTGGCGAAGATTTAGAGGCAATGGTCGCCGCAATTCCCTTAGATTCCACGATGCGTGTTCTGGACGCAGGTTGTGGTGCCGGACACGCCGGAGTCGCTTTTGCGCCATACGTGAGCGAAGTTGTTTCGTTTGATTTGACAGCCGAAATGCTGGAACAGGTTACCATCCTCGCAAAAGAACGCCAGATTACAAACATCGTGACCCAAGCAGGTGATGTCGAATCTCTGCCATTTGACGATAGCAGCTTTGATCTGGTGATTTCACGTTATAGTGCCCATCATTGGTTGCATCCACAAGCGGCTTTACGAGAATTTCACCGTGTATTGAAGCCGAATGGTCATTTCATCTTGGGGGACATCATGGCAGCAGAAGACTTCGCACAAGATACATTTTTGCAGGTGGTTGAGGTTTTGCGCGATCCATCTCATGTGCGGGATTTTCGCATCAGCGAATGGCAGGGGATGATGCAAGATGCTGGTTTTTCCAGTGAGGTTCTGCTGCAATTCGAGATTCAGTTGAACTTCCTCAAATGGACACAGCGCATCGGCACACCGTTGCAGAACGTAGATATGTTACGTACTTTGATCGCAGGTGCCTCGGACGAAGTCAAATCTGCTTTCAGCTTTCCACAAGGGCGTATTGGTGACAATTTCAACTTTGCGATTCCGGGAGCCGTACTATTGGCAGCGCGCTAGAATGCACAAATAGATATGTTACGGTTCAGTTTTAATCCTGCAATATGACGTACAATTAAGATGAACTGGTTGCCAGTATACCAAAGTTTGCTTACACTGATAAGAAATGCAGAAAGCCATAGTGATGAGAGGCTGCCATGTCATTCCTATCTAAGCGTGTGCAACAACAAAAGAAACTTGAAGAAGAGCGCAAAGCTGCCAAAGAAGCCTTTGCCAAAGGTGCCATCGAAGAAGATGAATTAGAAGAATTATTTAGCGACGATGCGTTAGATGCAGTCGCTGATGTACCAGCACCAAAAGCAGAGAAGAAATCCAAGAAAAAAGAAGGCGGTGGTAGTAAAGAAAGTTTCAGTGTCGGCTCTGGCACTATGAAAACGGTTGTAGAAGAAGTGCTGCCTGATGGGTCATGGTTGCTGGATACGGGTTATGTTGTGCCACCCAAAAAGCGCACCCCTCCCAAATTAGCAAAGCTCCGTAAGCAGATTCGGGGAAAATTGCTCGCGTTCCCGGATGAAGCTGATACTTGGGATCGTGATGATGAAGAAAAGATCAACCTCTTAACAGGTCGCCTCGATACGGTGTTGAACAAGATGGGCGTTCAACTGAATGACCAAGAATACGAATATTTGCATACCTGTATTATGGATGACTTGCTTGGTTTCGGGGCGATTCAACCACTTGTCGAAGACAAAAGTTATTCCGAAATTATGGTCAATGGTCCCGAAATTATCTTTGCGGAATATAAGGGCAAATTGATGGAGACAGAAATTGTCTTTGATGATGAAGATCATGCCTTCTGGGCTGCACAACGTATTGTTCGCCCATTGATGCGTACCCTCAACCGCGAAAATCCGATGGTGGATGCGCGCCTCCCAGATGGGTCCCGTGTGCATTTAATCACCCTGCCTTCTGCAATGATGGGTACTACGATTACCATTCGTAAATTCCCGGAAAAACGCTTGATGGTGGAAGACTTGATTCGCTTTGGGTCATTCGATCATAATGTAGCGAACTTCTTTGAAGCATCCGTAGTTTCGCGGTTGAACATCGTTGTTTCAGGCGGTACAGGTTCCGGTAAAACAACGTTGCTCAATGTGTTGAGTGCCTACATCCCGGAAGATGAACGAATCATCACTGTCGAAGACTCAGCAGAATTGCAATTGGCGCAGCGTCATACCGTTCGTTTGGAAACTTGCCCAGCCATTCCCGGCGAAGAAGAAATTGGTAAGCTGGAAATCCGCGACCTTGTAAAAGGTACCTTGCGTATGCGTCCTGACCGCCTTGTAGTCGGTGAGTGTCGTTCGGGTGAAGCACTCGACATGCTCCAAGCGATGAACACAGGTCACGATGGCTCCCTGACCACCGTCCATGCGAATACACCCCGTGATGCTGTTGCACGTCTGGAAACACTGTGTATGATGGCAGGGATGGATTTGCCAGTAGAGGTAATTCGGACACAAATTGCAGCAGCGATTCATATGTTTGTACAAGCTGCCCGCTTGAAAGATGGTAGCCGTAAAACTGTCCAGATCACGGAGATGCAAGGTATGGAAGGTTCCAAAGTAACCTTGCAGGATATTTTCGTCTATCAGACACCCGGACATCGTGGTAAAGATTATTCACATGAGGGTGGTGGCAACTTAGAGCCAACAGGCTTCCCACCCAAATTCTTGGGTCAGTTTGAGCAATATGGCTTTAAACTCAACCCGAAAATCTTTGGTGCAGGTAAAAACCGCTTCTCCAAAGGTGCGGATGCACATTGATCCTTTGATACTTTTGGGGCAGTCTTCGGGCTGCCCATCCTACACCACTTTGTCTTGCTAACCCATTCTCCATGCAAATACCCACACTAAAATTTTCTGCTGATCACCCTTTATTGAAGAAGGTCTGTTGTGTACCGCTTATCATTGCTGTTGATCATAATCAGTACTGCGTGTTTACCCCTGATGATGCCAGCGAATCAACCAACCCAAAATTATCGCATTGAGGAAGAACTGCTCTTTGATGAGTTTGAGCGAGTTGGCGAGTGGCGCACGTATGAATCTGAAGAGTTGTACTTGAATGTGGAACAAGGTGCATTTTATGCGACATTGACCACACCACAATATGTCTGGACGCAAAATCGCACACAGCATGAGAATGTCGTCATGCAGGTTGATGTCTTCAATATGCTGGATGAGGATGAATCTGTATTGGGGTTGATGTGCCGTGCTAGCCCACAGAATAATAGCTGGGGTTACTACTTTTTGATTACATCGGATGGCTATTATTCCATACGGCGCGGAGCAGGCGGAGAGCTACAGCGTCTTTCGCCAAGTTTGCGCTCCAATGCAATCAATACAGGTCAACGTCGCAATGTGATACGCGCAGTCTGTATTGATGATTACCTCGCATTATATGTAAACGGCGAATTTGTCGTAGAGGTAAGGGATGACCGTTATCGACGAGGGTATAGTGGTTTGGCTGTGGCTTTGTTCGATGAAGGGGAGCTTTCTGCCCGCTTTGATAATTTGCATGTTTGGTCAGCAAATCTGGCACCATGATGCAAATGTTGGTATTCTATACATCGTAATCTAAAGTTTGGAAAGTAAAAATTTCTGGCTAGATAAAGCATGATTGTATAAGATTAGATGTGAGATAGGCTGTTTACTCCAAAATTCGCATGAAGGCAATTGGATGATTGATACAATACGCTGGGCATCCGTCGATTATCAGATCAAATTTGAGCGCATCACACAAGAAACTCCAATCAAAGCACCCGAAGGGTTAACTTTAACTGCATGGGGACTCTCTAAGAATCTCAATCTACTGCTGAACAACCCTAGCCCAGAACAAATTACGGATATTGTTCGTAGCTATTTACCTTATATCATTGAAACAGTTGTTGACATGATTGCCTTGATGATCGATGAATCTGAACGGACGAATTCACGCTTCCCACCGATTGATTCGCTCTATCTTGTGGTGCAAGCTGATCTTGTCATGCCCGGATACTCTATATTGCCGGTTGACTTCGTGACGAATATCGTGCGATCACAAAAACCGGATAAGGTCATCAAATTCATCGCACTGCTTGATCCTTCTGAAACCAGCATCTACATTGATGAACGCACGAACAATCTGGACTATATTGGCAATGAGATGGTACAGTAGCCCCTAAGATTAATCAGCGTTTCACTAGAAAGTTATATACAGATGTCACGGCTCTTGATTCAGAATGCCCGTGTGTTGCAGGTTGACCAACAGGCTGCGACCACACGCGACGGGTTTGATATTCTTGTTCACAATAACCGTATTGAAGCAATCCAACCCACAAATCAAGCAGATTCCTCCCATTTTGACGAAGTGATTGATG
>Ga0207422_1004971_pt1 | contig 10160 bp, 11 predicted proteins | sample MarCyaLeptolynsp_FD_187757 | JGI IMG/M metagenome (GOLD analysis project Ga0207422, IMG submission 187757) | Marine cyanobacterial communities from Panama - species 1 Leptolyngbya sp. (SPAdes) | ecosystem: Environmental > Aquatic > Marine > Unclassified | place: Panama: Panama City | collected... | reverse complement strand
CGAACACCGTCGGTCATAAACAGACCGATCACCTGCGAACTATGGGTTTAGTCGAAACGGCCGCTTGGTTTGCAATCGAGAACCTCGCAGAGGGCGGAACCTTTGTGTCAAAAGTCTTAGCCGGCGGGACTGACTCCGACTTGCTTGCTTTGCTCAAAAAGCACTTCAAGACGGTCAAGCATGCAAAGCCCCCTGCAAGCCGTAAGGACTCATCCGAGTGGTATGTCGTCGCTCAAGGCTTCAAGCCCGCACATTAACTGTATGGGTGCGAACCAGCGGCGTGCGGCTTATGCGTCGTCTTCGTTGATCTCGGCCGCGGCGTTTTGCTCAGCTTCCGCTGCAGCAACAGCGCCCGCTTCGCCGTCTGTTTCAACCACTTCGCCTTCACCCTCGACTGTTTCTGTTTCAGCGGCCGCCTCAACATACTCTGGAACCGGGAGGTTCGATCCAGCTCCGTTCATGAACAGCGAGACCGATGCTCGGTCTTCAATTTTGGAAAGACCAGCGAAGCTCATCTTCGTGCCCGGTGCAAACGCCTTAGGACTCTTGAGCCACTCGTTCATGGTATCCCAGTCCCATACTTGACCGCTGAGATCAGTCAGCGCGCCGCTGTAGGCGAACCCAGACACCGAGGCGATTTGCTTGCCCATGATCCCGTGCAAATTGGGGCCGATGCCGTTCGCTCCACCCGGCGTGATGGTGTGACATGCCGTGCACTTTGCATAGACGCCTTCACCAGCAGAGATTGTTGTCTCCGCCATGTTGAGCGCTTCAGCCATCGTCATTTCAGCGGGCTTTGCACCGGCTTCTACAACGCCTTCGATCACATAGCCCATGACTTCGGGCCGCTCGGGGCTGTCGCCGTGGAAGAACTTTCCACTGAGAATATTGAGGCCAAGGCCGATGATGCCAGCGAACAGCACCCAGCCAGCGATAGTGTTAAAACGGTCGTCCATGATTGATTGAGATCCCAATACGTCCCTTATTGGTGTCGGACCGCCTTAGTCGCGCGTTTATGCCCGCGCAAGGGCCAACCCGCCAACAATCCTTGCGTGTTTTGCAAGCGGGCTTGCGAGCGGGTCGGATGCGCTCTAGCAGCGCAATATTATGCACTCTTTTCCCGCACCCGCGAAGCCAATTGCTGATGCCATGCGCGCTGCAGCGGCAGAGCATCCCGAGCGCGCGATTGCTTTTCAAGGTTCGCCTGGAGCCAATTCCCATCGTGCAGCGATGGAAGCCCAGCCTGAGTCGCTGCCGTTGCCGTGCTTCAGTTTTGAAGACGCCCTTGAGGCGGTGAAGGATGGGCGCGCCGCGAGGGCGATCATTCCCATTGAGAACTCGCAGCATGGTCGGGTGGCGGATATCCATTTCCTGCTTCCTGAAAGTGGTCTTGCGATCACCGGTGAGCACTTTATGCCGATCCATCATGCCTTGATGGGATTGAATGACGGACCGATTGAAGCCGCCTACAGTCATCCGCAGGCGCTAGGGCAATCGCGGTTTTTCCTCCGCGAGCGGGGTATAGTGCCATTAAGCTACGCCGATACCGCTGGTGCCGCAGCGTTCGTAGCCGAAAAGGGCGATCCAAAACTCGCCGCGATCGCGCCCGCAATCGCCGCCGAACTCTATGGACTTCAAATCATCGAGGAACATGTCGAGGACAGTGAAGACAATATGACCCGCTTCGTGCTGTTGGCACCTGATGTTTTGAGCGCGGATGAGTTGGGCGAGGCGACAGCGATCACAACCTTTGTCTTCGAGGTGAAGAATATCCCAGCCGCGCTGTATAAGGCGATGGGGGGCTTTGCGACCAACGGCGTAAATATGACCAAGCTTGAAAGCTACCAACAAGGTGCGAGCTTTTCAGCGACGATGTTCTACGCCGATATAATTGGCGCTCCGGGCGAACCCGCCGTCGACAGGGCGCTCGAAGAATGTGCGTTTCATTCCAAGGAATTGCGCATATTGGGCTCTTACCCTCAAGCGCGGGCAAGGGGCTAACCTGCCCTGATGATGCTTACCAGTTGCACGGCAGTGCCTGCCATGTCACCACTGGTCTTCGATGACGATTCCAACCGCGGACAATATGGGCGAGACCACTGCGGTCCCCGAGGGAGTGCCTGCTAGCAGCTGGCAGCAAGTTCGATCAGATGAATCGATCCAGTTCCAGCCGGTCGATTTGCCAAAGCCCCCCCAACGCGAGCCAAACTGGCTCGATGCCATCTTTGAGTTTCTGGCGGATTTGCTTGGACCGCTTGGCGGTTTGTTGGCTAGCGGATGGCCAGTTCTCAAATGGGTGCTGCTTATTCTCGCGATTGGCACGGTGCTGTGGATCGCGCTGAAAGTCTATAAAGCGCAAACTCGGCATCTCGATAGCGATTCCGCGATTGTCAGCCTGGATCCTACCTGGGCGCCAACTGAAGCTGAGACACAGGCGCTTCTGAGCGATGCCGATGCGCTTGCGGCCGCCGGACGATTCGACGAAGCGACCCACCTTTTGCTGCTACGAAGCGTCGGCCATATCTCGGACAGTCGACCGGATTGGGTCAGACCGTCAAGCACGGCGAGAGAGTTGGCAGCGCTGCCAAATCTCTCCCAACCCGCGCGACGAGCTTTCCAATTGATAGCCGAACGGGTTGAGCAAAGCATGTTTGCGTTGCGGGAACTCGACAAAGCCGACTGGGAGGCAGCCCGAAGCGCCTATGAAGACTTCGCTTTGACCCGGATCGACAAGGGGCCAGTGGTGTCATGAGCACGCGGATCGAATCTGGTTTCGATCGACGCACCATGCTCGCCGTGGTTTTGTTTGGGTTCTTCGCATTTCTGGCCATGCTCTATTTCATTGGCGCGGGTGACACCGGTGACCGCAGCAACAATGGCTCGGCGCACGCTGCTTCGAAGGGCCTGAATGGCTATGCTGGGTTGGTCGAGCTGCTCAAGAAGGATGGATTTGAAGCCTCTCTTTCTCGGAGTCCCAGCGGGTTTGACACGCCAAACCTGCTGGTAATCACACCCCCCACCTTCTTTGAGCCTGAGGACCTCAACCAAATCCTTGACGATCGCGAATATGTGGGTCCAACTCTTGTGATCTTGCCCAAATGGCAAGTGTCTTTGTTCCCTGATGATCTTCCCGAAGAGATTGAGGACGAAGTGAAGAAAGGATGGGTCCGCATCATTGGCGCGAACGCCCCAGATTGGCCCGAGGAACTAGCGGAGACCTATCGCTTCACCCCGGCGGTCAGTCGACAACCGGCGGATCAAACCTGGCAGGGGCTTGGTGCGTCGGGAGAGTTACCCGACGCATTGGTAGCCACGTCCGGACCGAATGAGAATTATCGCACATTGGTGAGCTATGCAGATGGACTTGGCCTCGCACTGTCCCTCTTGGCTGGGGAGAATATTGAAGCAAGCAACGAGGACGACGATCTGGAAAATTGGCCACGAGAGCGAGTCATATTCGTGGTCGAACCCGATTTGCTTAACAATTACGGTATGAGCGATGCAGCGCGAGCCGACCTCGCTCTGGCGCTATTCGAAGATGCTACTGACGGACGGATCTTTGATATCACCTTTGACCTGACCCTCAACGGGTTGGGTGCGACGACCAATTTGCTGACACTTGCTTTTCGCCCGCCATTCCTTGCGGCCACTTTGTGCCTGCTGTTTGCGATGCTGATCATCGGCTGGCGAGCCTTCAAGCGATTTGGACCTCCAACTGCCAGCGGTCAGGCGATCGCTTTTGGTAAGAACCGCTTGGTCAGCAACGGAGCGGATTTGATCGTCCGGGGCCGACGCTTGAACTTGCTGGCAGCGCCCTTTGCGGCAATTTCTCGCAGGCGCCTGGCGCAAGCACTGGGTATCAAACGAGATGACGCAGATTCCCTCGATGCGGCGCTCGACAAGCGATTGGGAGTGGCCCGCCTTTTCTCGACGCGCGAAGCGGAACTCGCGCGGGCGTCGAACTCCAAAGAGATCATACGCGCCGCAACGGCGCTGAAAGAACTGGAAGGACTGGTTTCGAAATGAGCATGTCGCTGGAAGAACTCCAAATGCTTGCGGATTCAATCCGAAACGAAGTTGCGAAAGCGATTGTGGGTCAGGAGGACCTGGTTGAGCATCTCTTGATCGCGATGGTTAGCCAAGGGCATGTGCTGCTCGAAGGGCCGCCGGGAACGGCAAAGACCTTCCTCGCTCAAACATTCGCAACTTCTCTTGGCTTGGATTATGGGCGGATCCAGTTCACCCCTGACTTGCTTCCGGGCGATATTCTTGGCTCGAACTTATTCAACTTCCAGACCAGCCAGTTCACCTTAACCCGTGGCCCGATCTTCTGCGAACTCCTCCTGGCCGATGAGATCAATCGCACCCCACCCAAAACGCAAGCTGCCTTGCTCGAGGCGATGCAAGAGCGCCGTGTGACCCTCGACGGAGAAACGCATTCCTTGCCTGATCAGTTCATGGTCGTCGCGACCCAGAATCCAATCGAGAATCAGGGCGTTTATCCCTTACCGGAAGCCCAACTCGATCGTTTCTTGTTCAAGCTCCTCGTGCCCTACCCCGACGAAGCTCAAGAAACCAAAATTGTCTCATCATACGCCAAGCACCAAGGCCCCGTCCGTCCGTCAGAGCTTGGTGTTGAAGCCGTGGCGGACCAGACGAAGCTCGTCTCAGCAGGACAAGCGCTCAGCCACGTAACAGTCTCTGACGACATCACCCAATATGTGGTGAGATTGGTGCGTGCAACCAGAGATCACAGCGATCTGGCCGTCGGGGCAAGCCCGAGAGCAGCCGTGATGCTGGCCAACGCGGCTCGAGCGCGAGCCGCGTTGCAAGGACGCGCTTACGCTATCCCGGATGACGTGAAGGCGCTGGCCATTTCGGTCTTAAGACACCGGCTCATGCTTAGCCCTGCAGCGGAAATCGATGGGCGCGATGCCGAGACGCTGGTGACCGAGCTCGTTGAGAACACCGAGGCTCCGCGCTGACCGATGGCCCAGTCTCGCCTCCCAAGACTGGCTTTGCCCTTCGTTCCGACAGAGAAAGCCGCGTGGCTTGCCGCGGGCTTTGCGCCGATTGCGTTGATTGTGGCTGCTCTCGCTCCGGGTGCGTGGCTGATCGCTCCTGCCTTGGCCTTAACCATGGTGGCTATGATTGCGGTCGACTCATTTTTGGCGGGCTCATTGAAGGAATGGGACGTCATTGCCCCTGAAGACACTGAGATTGGTGTTGCGACTGCGCTTTCGATTGAGGCCTCATTCCTGACTGGGGCACGTTCCGCGACGCATGGTGCGCTCGAGTTTGATCCGCGTATGGGAGCAGAGGGAAAGGCTGAGATTAGGCTTACTTCGCGGGTTGAGGACCCTGGTATGGAAGGCTCGTTCATTGCGGAGCCTGTTCGGCGGGGCACTGCCAAGATCACGCGGGCCTGGCTGCGCTGGTCCGGTCCGCTAGGGCTTGGTGCGCGCCAAACCCGCCGCGATTTGCAAATGACAACGCGCATCTGGCCGAATCTATCACCGGTGCGCAGCCCAACGCTGCAAACCTTCCTGCGCGACGCACAGACCGGTTTGATAGCCCGGCGGATACGCGGAGAAGGAACTCAATTCGAAGCACTGTCCGATTACGAGCCGGGCATGGACCGACGCAGGATCGATTGGAAAGCCAGCGCGCGCCACACGAAGCTCTATGCTCGCGAAAACGAGAGCGAGCGCAATAATCAGATTGTGTTCGCCTTCGATTGCGGCTCAGCCATGTGTGAGCCCGTCGACGGCATGCCAAGAATCGACCGCGCGGTTACGGCCGCGCTGACTTGCGGCTATGTCGCCCTAAAGGGTGGTGACAAGGTCGCGCTGTTCGGATTCGCAGAGCGCCCGCAAATGATGACGCCTTTCGCAACCGAAGCACGGTCGTTTTTCCGCCTCCAAAGCGCGGCGGCTGAGCTCGACTATGCCAGCGGAGAGGCCAACTACACATTGGCTCTGGCGACACTCACCACCAAGCTTCAACGCCGTGCATTGATAGTCCTGTTCTCTGATTTTACAGATCCGACCAGCGCAGAGTTGATGATTGAGAGCATTGGGCGGTTGGTCAAAAAGCACCTCGTACTGTTCGTTACCATTTCTGACAGCGAGCTGGAGGAGCTGATTTCGCAAGAGCCTGATGACATCACAACCCTCGCTCGGTCGGTCACAGCCGATACACTCATGCGCCAACGCATGCTCGTTCTTGAACGTCTGAGGCAAATGGGAGTCGATGTGATTGATGCGCCATGGGGAGCCATCGGACCACGCTTAATCGATTCGTATTTCGCCATTAAGAACAGCGAGGCCATCGGATGAAGGCTCCGGTGTTATCAAGCTGGTTTGGCCGCTCCGAAATCACTGCGCCACCAGACATTGAGAGTGCCGTGCTGCGTTCGGATCGTTTTCGGTTGGAACGCGAGCATGATTGGCGACGGCTCGATGCGATCCTGACTCAACTCGAAAAGGGGGGGATGCGAAGAATTAGCGACGAGGACCTGCTTGCGCTTCCGACTCTCTATCGGACCGCTGCCTCTAGCCTTTCTGTCGCTCGCGAGACCTCGCTCGATGCCGCGACGTTGCGTTATCTGGAAGGCTTGGTCCAACGTGCCTGGTTTCAAGTCTATGGGCCACGTCAGGGACTGGGATCGTGGTTTCGCTCGTTCTTGTTCGGCGGATGGAGCCGCGCGGTGCGCGAGATCTGGCTCGACCTCTGTATTGCGCTTGGCGTCATGGTGGCCGGTGCTCTCGTTGGCTGGTTGCTCGTCTCCCAAGATCAGGAATGGTACTACCGGATTGTGCCCGGTCAGTTTATGGACACGCGCGCACCTGGCGCAACACGCGAGGAACTGCTCCAGACCTTGGGCACGGAGGAATCCGCTGGCGGTCTTTCTACCTTTGCGGCTTACCTTTTCAGCAACAATGCAGGTGTCGCGATCCTGGCTTTCGCGCTTGGCTTCGCATTCGGCATCCCGTCATTGCTGCTGCTGATATACAATCTGGCGACGCTTGGCGCTATGATGTGGTTGTTTAGCGGACAAGGTTTGGGACTGGAGTTCGCCGCTTGGCTAAGCGTGCACGGAACAACAGAGCTGTTTGCCATCCTACTGGCCGGCGCCGCTGGGCTTCATATCGGGCGATCGATGGCATTTCCCGGCGAACGCAGTGTACTTGCGGCGGCTTCTGCAAGCGGAAGGCGCGCAGCCGTTGTGATGGCAGGGGTTGTGCTGATGATGGTGGTGGCCGCATTGCTCGAAGCATTCCCGCGGCAATTGGTCGCCGGGACGACAGATCGATTCATAATCGGCGGAACAATGCTGGCGCTTTGGTTGGCTTACTTTTTCGCATATCGACCCGCGAAGGTTGATGAGCGATGAGCAACGTCGCCGTGTCTCTGGCGTCAGGCCATTCCCGAGAACGGACGATGGTCACGCCGGAGGGAATCCAAATCCCGATCATGGTCGGGTCGCGCGGGGCCCGTATTGGTGCGCTGATTCTGGATTTCGTGTTCCTTTATCTCGGCCTTTTGCTCTTTATCCTGTTCATGGTTTGGGTGTCAGACGGATTGTTCAACGACGCTCTGGAAACGCTTGATGAGAACATTCGAGGCGCGCAAGAATTCCTCATTGTCGTGTTTATCGTGATGCTGTTCCTTGCCCGGTATGGCTATTTTCTGATGTTCGAGTTGGGGCCGCGGGGGGCCACGCCCGGAAAGCGCATTACAGGATTGCGCGTTGCTGCGCGTAGGGGTGGACGTCTTACAGCTGATGCCGTGATCGCGCGCAATCTGCTGCGCGATATCGAACTTTTCCTACCGCTGGTTTTCATCTTTGGTGCATCAGGCGGACAAGATGGCAGCGCGGGAATTGCGGCCATGCTTTGGTTCGTCTTGTTCATGGCGTTCCCATTCTTCAATCGCGACGCCCTGCGCGCCGGTGATATCGTGGCGGGCACCTGGGTCGTTGAGGCGCCTCGGACCCAGCTTGCTGACGCGCTTTCAGTGACTGACGCCTCACGTGGCCAAAGTACGATCACGGGCGCTCGCTACGAATTCGGCAATGCAGAACTCTCCGTCTATGGCGCGCACGAGTTGCAAACGCTCGAGCGCGTTCTTCGAGAGGACAACCAGGAAGCAATCTCTTCGGTCCACAAAGCCATTTGCCGCAAAATTGGCTGGGACCCTGGGGCGGGCGACGAACGCGCTTTCTTGGAGGCGTTCTATGCTCAGCTCCGCGCTCGGCTAGAGAACGAAATGCGCTTTGGCCGCCGCAAACGCGACAAGTTCGATGCAGTTGAATGACGTAAATTTATCAATGATAAAATTTTATCATTGATAAAATTTTGGCCGTCTGACATAAGCTCAGCATGAGTGACCGCCGCCGACAAGCTGCTCAAGAACGCAAGGAACGCATCCTGGCCGCTGCGCGCGAGATTATTGCGCGCGATGGCTATGATGCGCTGACCACGCGCGGTCTGGCTAAGGCAGCAGGAGTCACAGTGCCGACGCTCTACAATCTGGTCGGCGATAAGGTGGCAATCGTCAGTGCGATGGCGGTTGGATCGATCGAGCAATTGTGGGACAAGCTGGAATTTGATCGCCGCGCCACACCGCTCGCGATGGCCGATGCGGTGATCGACGAGGCCTATGCCCATATCCGCGAAGATGAAGCGTTCTCGCGCGCAACCTTTATCACGCTGCAACGGCTGGGCATTGCCTTCGCCTATCACCCGACCCGCCAGGATGCTGGCGCTCACTCCGCGCGGCGTTCGGTTGATATGGCCGAATTCGCTGCGCGAGCGGCAGAACGCCGAGGACTGTTGCGTGGCAATATTCCCGCGCGTGATCTCGGGGTGTTGATGTTCAGCACCTATCGCGCCGCGCTCGACGATTGGCTGAATGGCGCCATTGATATTGAGGAGATGCGCCGTCGCCAACGCTGGGGGTTCTACACCGCGCTTGCGAGCGATGCGTCAGACGCGTTTCGCGCTGAATTGCTCGGCCGGTTGGCCGAGCTGTCAACCATTCAAGAACAACAGGGAGAGGCCGCTTAGATGGAACAGGGGATCAAGTTCATTGCGGGGATACTGCCGCTGCTTTTCGCTTTCGCCTTCTTGGTGCCGGTGATTGACCAAGGTCTGCAGGCCGCCGGTGTGGGTGCGCCATTTGGGCTCTCAACGCTGACCTTTGCGCTGATCATCGGCGGAAGCTGGGGCCTGTTCGCACAAGTCACGGGGCGGTGGATATGAACGCGCAGACCGACATCATTCCCAGCGATCTGTCGCAATTGAGCGACGCCGAATTGCGCCGGCTCGAAAACAAGATCGCACGCAAACACTCAGGCATGTTCCCATGGGGTGCCGTGCTCTGGGCGTTCGGCAACATGGCGGTGTGGCTATCGCTTTGGCCGCTGGTGTTCATGGAGATTCTGCCGCTCTGGGCGGCCTTCCCGATCGCGACGATCAACATGGCATTGGTCTATCTCCCGACCCATGAAGCGCAGCATGACATTATCGCGCGACCGGGCACCAAGCTCCGCTGGCTCAACGAACTCGTTGGCCACGGGACGAGCTGGATGATCGTCTATCCGTTCCAGGTTTTGCGGATCACCCACCTCGATCACCATCGTCACACCAACGATCCCGAACTCGATGTTGATATCACCACAAAGGCGCCCGGACCGTGGAGTGCGATCTGGCAGATCATCCGCGAACGCCAACCCAATGCCAAGCGCAACCACGATTACGCGGCTGCCCTGTACCGCGCCAATCGTTTGGACCTGATCGTAGTATCCATCGCTTACAAGCTTGGATTTATCGGTATTCTCGGAGCTCTGGCATGGAACGGTTATGCTTTGGAGGCGCTGTTCCTGTGGTGGCTGCCATACCACATCGCGATCACCTATATCGTGTTCTTCCTGTCTTGGGCGCCGCACCATCCCGGCAGCGAAAGCGGGCGCTATCGCAACACCCGCAGCTGGAAGTCCAAGCTAGGCAATATTGGATCGATGGGTATGCAGTTCCACATCGTCCACCATCTGCACCCATATATTCCGCTCTACCGGACGCCCGCCGCCTACCGCGAGATGCGTCCTATCCTTGAAGCGCGCAACTGCCGCTTGGGCGACATTTAGCGAGACTTAG
>Ga0207422_1004970_pt1 | contig 10160 bp, 5 predicted proteins | sample MarCyaLeptolynsp_FD_187757 | JGI IMG/M metagenome (GOLD analysis project Ga0207422, IMG submission 187757) | Marine cyanobacterial communities from Panama - species 1 Leptolyngbya sp. (SPAdes) | ecosystem: Environmental > Aquatic > Marine > Unclassified | place: Panama: Panama City | collected... | reverse complement strand
GAACGGCACGTACCAGATCGGCAGCGGATCGAAATAATCCTTGATGCGCTGGCGCTGGGCATCGGGCGGCTGATGTGCGCCATGTCCCTCCGCCGCCAGCCGGAACCGCTGCAAGTCCTCCGAATAGAGCTGGAACACGATCGGGTCCGCCTTCGGCATCCATCCCATGCGTTTGGCATAATCGAGATAGGCACGGTTGGCATGTTTGAAGAACTTCGCCTCATCCGGAAATTCCGCCTGCCAGAAACAGCCATTGTCGATATAGGCCTGCAACTGGTCCGGATTGGCCGCACCGGTACCATGGCTGTCGCCGTCGCCGCGCCAGCCGGCAAGCGGTCCAATCCCGGGCGTGCGTTCGTGGTTGGCGATATAGTCCGGATACAATCCGGGATATTTCGGCGTCCCGTCCTCGTTGGTCAGTCCGGGCAGTTTCAGCCGGTTGCCGATTTCGATCAGCACATCCTGAAACGGACGCACGTCCCGGTCGGGCTCGATCACCGGTTGGCGAATGGCGTCGGCCGGGCCCTCGGCGCTGGAAATCGGCCGGTCGAGAAGCGAAATGCAGTCCCAGCGTTCCAGATAGGTCGTGTCCGGCAGCACCAGATCCGCATAGGGAACGGTTTCGGAATAGAATGCGTCGGAATAGATCACCTTCGGAATCTTGTAGGTTCCGTCCTCGTTGGTGTCGGTCAGATATTTCAGCGTATCCGGCACGTTCATTGCCGAATTCCAGGCCATATTGGCCATGTACATGAAGACCAGTTCGACCGGATAGGGATCGCCGGCCCAGGCATTGTGCAGCACCGTGTGCATCAATCCGTGGGCGGAGATCGGGTATTCCCAGGAATAGCCCTTGTCGATCCGAACCGGCTGTCCCTCGTCGTCGACGATCAGATCTTCCGGGCCCTTGACGAAACCGAGCGGCATGCCGCCGATGCCCTTGTTTGGGGCGGATGTCTTGCCGGCCGGTTTGGGACCGGGCGGGATCGGTTTCGGAAACGGCGCCTTGTAACGCCAGCCGCCGGGAACATCGACCGACCCGAGCAGCACCTGCAGCATGTGCAGCGCACGGCAGGTGTGAAATCCGTTCGAATGAGCGGAAATCCCGCGCATGGCATGGATCGACACCGGGCGTCCGATCATCTGGTCGTGTTTGCGTCCCGCCCAATCCGTCCACGGCTGGTCGATGACCACGGTTTCCTTGAACGCGGCATCGGCGAGTTCAGCGGCAATCCGGCGGATTGTCGCCGCCGAAATCCCGGTTTGTTCCGCCACCTTCTCCGGCGCGTAGGCGTCATCGATGTAGCGCTCGACAAGCAGTTCGAACACCGGCACCGCCGACCGACCGTCGGCCAGGGTATGCCTGCCGACCAGTTGCGGCGTGATATCTGCGCCCATGGCGGACACCAGGGCGTTCTTTTGCGCGTCGAATGCAAGCGGATCGCCGTTCTCGTCGCGTGCAAACAATCCGTGGTCGGCATCGCCCGGTGCGTCGATCACCAGCCATGGCACATTCGTGTACCGAACCAGATAGTCCAGGTCGATCTTGTCGGCGAGCAGAAGTTCGCGGATCAGCGCAAGAATGAAAAGGCCATCGGTTCCCGGGCGGATACCGACCCATTCGTCGGCAATCGACGAATAGCCGGTGCGGACCGGATTGACGGAGACGATCTTGGTGTTCTCCCGCGTCTTGATCTTGCCCAGCCCGGTTTTGATCGGATTGGAATCATGATCTTCGGCGACGCCGAACAGCATGAAATATTTCGTCAGTTCCCAATCCGGCTCGCCGAATTCCCAGAACGACCCGCCGATGGAGTAAAGTCCGCCCGCGGCCATATTGACGGAACAGAACCCGCCGTGAGCGGCGAAATTGGGGGTACCGAACTGTCCCGCCCACCAGCCGGTCAGCGACTGGCTCTGGTCGCGCCCGGTAAAGAAGGCAAGCCGCTTCGGGTCTGTCTCGCGGATCTCGCTCAGCCATCCGGTGGCCAGGGTCAGCGCCTCGTCCCATTCGATTTCCTTGAATTCGCCGGAGCCGCGCGGGCCAACCCGTTTCAGCGGCTTGGTCAGGCGCGCCGGCGAATATTGGGTCATGATTCCGGCCGACCCCTTGCCGCAGATGACGCCCTTGTTGACGGGATGATCGGGATTGCCGTCGATATATCGCACCGTTCCGTCGCGCAGGTAGACACGGATTCCGCAACGACAGGCGCACATGTAACAGGTCGTCGTCTTGACCTCGTCGGCGACTTCGGGCGCGCAGTCGACCACTTCACGCGTGGTTTCAAACGGATTCATTTCGGTGGATACTCCTTGGCGGGAAATCGATCGAGACGGAAGTTCCGATCTCAGAGGCGTTTCTAGATTCATCTTTCACAAAAGGAAATCAAAACGATACGCAGTGTCTCAATTTCATGAATTTTTATAAACTGCGTTATGGCAGCTTAACGTTGATGCCGGGATGAAACTTGCTCTTAAGGGTCATATTGCATTATTGATAAGGTGGAAACGGGGGTCCGCCTGCCTTTTGGGAGCCTGGGAGCGTCCGACGCGGAGTAAGTGCGCCGAAGCAAAACGGTTGCGGATGCTTGGTTGGCACGAACCGGGACAGGGATCACCGTTCTGCGGCACCAAGGCGATTTATCCGATCGTATCAGCGGGGCCCAGGCAGGCTGGAAATATGGACTAGACGTGAGCGTGAACCTATCCCATACACAGAATGACCGCTATCGGATCAATCTGTTCGGACCGGTGTCGGTTTACCGACCGGATGGGAGACATCTGGCCATCAACACTGCCAAACACGCCTGGCTGATCGTCTATCTCGCAACACGTCCCGGACATATTGCAGATCGGCAGGCCATTGCCGGGTTGTTATGGCCCAGCACAACCGACAAACGATCCCAGGATTCCTTCCGCACCAGCCTGCGCAATTTGCGTAAAGCGTTGGGCAGCGACGCGGATCAATTGTTTGAATCGGCAAATTCCCAACTGCTTCTGCGCGGAGAGAGAATCGTCATCGACGTCGATCTGGTGGAAAAGCTGATCAACGACGAAACCAGCCAATCGGTCGCCCAGGCGATCGAACTTGTGCAAAGCGAGATCGCCGAAGGCCTGTTTGTCAAAGAGCCGGAACCGACGGACTGGCTCAACAATGCTAGGCAACGTATTCGCCAGCGCATGCTGAATCTGGCCGAACGCAAATTGCGCGACCACGACACGGCGTCTTCTGCCGATAGCTCGCTGATCCGCTATTTGAGCGAATTGTGCCTGCGGCTTGATCCGACATTTGACTACGCGCACTTCCGCTTGATTGAACACTATGCCTCGATCGGCCAAGCCCCGCTTGCGCTTAAAACCTATCAGAATTGCAAGGAAGTCCTGGCCCGGCAGCTGGACGCGGTTCCAAGTCAGCAAATCGAGACTCTCGTCGCCGGAATCCGCCAGGAGAATCCGCTTGCGGAACGAAATCAGATCAATCGCGAGATTTCCGATGCCGCACTGGAACCGATCATTGTCGATGTCATAAACAAACCTCACCTTGTCCTAGCGGGAGCGCTGGATGGCGATCACAAAGCCGCCGGCCAGCAAAAAACGCTGAACAGGGTGGAAGGTTTGCTTGAACTCGCATTGTCCAAGTTCCGGACTTTTGAGATCAGTCTCGAAGAACGCTCGTCCGTCGTCGGTATTCACGCGCAAATCAAAACCTCTTCCCAGCGTTTTCATCTCACCTATTCGGTCGAGGATCACTTTTCCCACCAGTCCATCGTGCTCACGCTTCAGGAGCGCATCACCGGCAAGACGCTGTGGAAAGAAAAGTTCCCGGTCCCCAACCAGGACGATCAAGACGAGTGGGACGTATTCCTGACGGAAGTGTGCAATGCAATCGAAGCTGAGATCCATCAACACAGTCTCGGGTACCGCACTCTGAAGCGCACGGCTTACGACATCTGGGTTGAGGCCGAGACCCTGACGGATTCCTTCCATCCAGACGCCGACAGCGCGGCGAAGCACCTTCTGGACAGCCTCGCGACTGCCGATGTGCGCTATTCGCGGGTCTATTCGTCCCTGGCTTCCATCTATTTGAAAAAGCGCCTGTTTCATCCCGAGGCCATCCATGACAAGACCGTCCTGAATGAGGCTTTGAAACTCGCCAACTACGCGCTGGCGCTGGACAATCGGGATGCCGTCAACCAGCAGACGATGGGCTGGCTCCTGTATCAGACCGGAAATTTCGACAAGGGAAAGCGATATTTTGAAAAAGCTCTGACGCTCAATCCGTATTCGGCCCAGGTGAATATGGCTTGCGCCGAGGCCTTCGCCTATGCCGGCGACGCCGGACGCGCTTCAGAGCTGGCGGACAAGGCTTTCAAATACACCTTGGCTCCGCCGCTTTATTTCTATGGATATCTTGCCACGATCTATTTCACACTTGGAAATTATCCCAAGTGCATAGAGATGTGCAATGTCGGCCCATCCAGCCTGGAAACGCAAATCCTGAAGGCAGCCGCCCTGGCTTGCCTCGTTCGCCAGGACGACGCCAAAGACATCATCCAGTCGGTCATTTCAACGGCTCAAACCGCATGGGACCACAACCGCCCCATGCAAAAGCACGATATCGGCGAGTGGCTCAGCAACATTACGATGTTTGCCGAACCCCAGACGCGGACACGCTACTTTGACGCCTTGCAGGCGGGCGGACTCGAACTTCCCGCCAACCCGCAAAGCCAATCGCTTCCGTTCCAGTAACGCCTATTTGCAGCCACGCACGGTCACGCTGCCGAGCAGGCTGAGATAATCCTGATCGCGGCTCTCCACGAGATCCGCATTCACCGAGCTCGGCACCACGACATGGATCGTGGACTCGTCGTCCGCATGGACCACGACCTTTTTCCCGGCCAGTTGCTCCTGCGGCACACCTGCCTTGATCAGGTATTCGCTTGGATTCTCAGAAAATCTGGCCTTTTCCGATGCGTCCATGGATGCATTTGCAATAACTTTCCCAATTTCCGCCAAAGATCCATCATCTGCGTACAAGCGTGGCATGAACAACCTCCATTGATTGTGTTTTTAACTCATAATTCCGTTTATCACCCAAAACAAATCATGTAAACAAGTATTATGAAAAAAATAGAACTGTCTAAATATTATCAGAACGATATAGATAAAAATATATTACTCTTAAGTTTAGTAAAAAATATAGTTAATAAAATTAAAAAACAAAATTATTCATTTATGAAAAAATCTATACTAAAGCAAGACTCATTCAGGAATTTTTCAAAGCAATTTTATACAAATGTATACATAGAAAAAAAAGATTCGTTCAGTAAAACAGAACTGGACAGCTTTCTGGCCCAGGTCCGACTCCTGGATCTGATTGACGAAGGCCGGGTCACCGTTTTTGATGCGAGTCCCGCTGGATGTCCGGCGAATTTCTCGGTGGCATTCCCTGGCCCGGGGCTCGGCACGGGGCACGGCCCCGGCGACGCAGACACCCAATCCGCGCACTGGCAAAGCGCATGGGCGCTGAGCGGAGGCCGCGGCCTCTCGCGCGACGCGTCGGTCATCGGCGCTTTGGGGGAAGCTGCGGAGTGTATGAGCGTCTGGTCACGGGGCGATCGGGAAGACCTGATCGTGACCCCTGCGCATCATCCCACCGAACCAAGTATCCTGAACGCGGCACGATTATTGAAACTTAGCCAACGGCAAATTGAAGCACTGCAAGCCACGAATGCACAATTTGACCCAACGACCCTTTCCGACCCTCCCTCTCCGCTCAAGTTGCAGTTAACCAATTTCAGCAACCGTTTCCTGCAATATCAAGACAAAAATACGAACCATGTTCATTTTGTGCCGAGCCTGTGTGGCCTGATCGATGAAGAACGTTTCTACGGGATCACCAGTGAACGGCTGACATCGACAAACGGTTCCGCCGTTGCCGATACCTTCGACACAGCGTCAGACAAGGCCATGTTCGAACTGATCGAAAGGGATGCGGTTTCGATTTGGTGGTACAACAGGATCATGCGCGACAGGGTCCCGGACGGACTGGTAAAAACGGGCTGCGGTGACGATCTTCACAAGTGGCTGGAGAGCCGCGAACGGCAATTCCACCTGATCGACATCAGTTCCGACCTTGGCGTGCCGGTGGTTGCAGCCCTTTCCTACGAGCCTGACGGAACCATGATCGCCGACGGGTACGCAGCGGGGCGCAACTGGCCGGAAGCAATCGCTGGTGCCGTGCTGGAGATGCTGCAGGCTGAGATTTCCCTGAGCTTCATGCAACAGAAAGCCGAAACGGATGCCAGGCACAATCCAATGGCACCCAAAAGCAGCTTTTTTGAGGAAACCTTGCGGATGAACCTGTTTTCGGAACCGTTTATGGTCGCCCGTCAGCCGGCGCGTCCCGTCGCGACGGCCGACACCGAGGTCACGGCGCCCGCGGTTCTGGCAAACCTGGCTCGCAACAACGTTCAGGTGCTGGTTGCCGACCTTACCCGCCCGGAACTGGGCATACCCGCGGCCCGCGCGGTTTCGCCGGATCTGCGGGATTGGCAACCGCGGTTCGGACCCGGTCGGCTTTATGACGTTCCCGTCACAATGAACTGGCTCGACAGCCCGAACACGGAGGCGTCTTTGAATCCGCGCGCCTTCCTGAGCTGACCTGAACGTCTCTGGGGTGAGACAGGTTCGGATGCCGGGGGCATGCGCCGGCTTATCGGCTCAGCCCCGCGGGCGATGGCCGGCGGCGCCCTCGCGGTCGGCGACGAAATTGCTCCAGAACCGCGACAAAGTCCGGGTTACATCGACCATATCATCCATGGTTTCAGGCTTTTGCACATACGAACCAACGCCAAATCCATAGGTCTCTTCAATTTCCTCGTCAGAATTGGATTTGGTCATCACCACCACCGGGATCGACTGCAGGGACGGTGTCGTCTTGATATGACGCAGCGCGGCGAGGCCGTCCAGGCGCGGCGTATCGAAATCGAGCAGAACCATGCCGGGTCGCGGCTTGCCCGAGAAACGATCCTCGCCGGCAAGATATTGTGTCAACTCCCGGCCGTCTTCGACAAAATCGAAGGGCGGGCTGACGCTGTCCTGACGAAAGGCGTCCTGAAACAGGGCACGGTCGGCAGGATCCTCCTCTGTGATCAGGATCGGATTTGCGGGATTTAACGGCGTGTCGGCCAGGGTGACGGGTGTCGTCGGGTCGGCAATCGGTCTGTAGGATTGCGGCGCGCCGACCGGATCCCGGGTCGGGGAAGGCCGATACTCTCCCCGCGCGCGCTCAGCCAGCCGGACGGACGCCAGCGGCGCCTTGTCCGGGGATACCACGACCTGCTTGCGCTTGGGCTCCGATATCCGGGGTTCCGCCAGAAACCGGACCCCCACCTGCTTGCCGTCGCGCCAAACGATTTCGCACTCCGACTCAAACCCGTCCAACTCGATAAGAAGGTCGAATGTATTGGGGATGCTGTCGGCACAGTCGACCTGAAGGCGTGCGCCCGCGACCGACAGATCTCGCACGACGCAAGGGTAGGTCAAACGACGCAGGTTGAATGCGATCGTACCGCCCTTGATCACCCGCCGGCGTTGGAATGCGCGATCAGGATTGCTGGAATGTTCGGTCACGGTTTCGTTCCATCGGTTTCCGGTTCCGGACGGCTTGTCCGAAACACACTCAATAAATCTGGAGAGGACGAATGCACGGCCGGTACCGAACGCATCGGTGCCGAACCTGGTCAAGCCCTGTCCCCTGTCCCACGCAGAATAGCAGGGCGCGACTAACAAAGCATGAACCGGCGGGCGCGGCGGGACGCGGGGTACAGGAATTGCCGGGAAGCCCGCTCCACAAAACCGCAGCGTTTAATAAACGCGACACTTCACACCAAAACCATTACGTGTAAATTCATTGACAAAAACTTATGCGATATTTATTGTTTCCGATATGTTCTTAGAGATGCACACCGTCAGTTGGTGAAATGAAAACCGGAGTTGAAACATCATGACCAAACTTTCGCTTCTCGTCTCTGGCATTCTGGCTCTGTATTCAACGGCAACGCTCGCCGGAGGACCCTATCAGGAGTTTTTGGTCGGAGACTGGCACGGCGCGGCTTACACCGATGACGCAACCGGCAGGTTCAGCAATTGTAGCGCCTCCGGCACCTACAAGAACGGAATGTCCCTCGCTGTTTCGATAAACCACGAATATCAATGGCGGATCGGCTTCATCAACAAGGATTGGCGTTTTCCGGCAGGAGAAACCGTTCCGGTTGACCTTTATTTCGACGGCGCCACCAGGACGCCGGTCGTCGCGAAGGTCGCCGACCCGGATTTTCTCGTGATCGATATGCCGAAACAGGAGAAAATCATCGACCGGTTCCGGCGGGCTTACACCATGCAGGCGCAAATCATCGGCGGAACCTACACGTTCGAACTCGTCCGCACGTCCGAACTGCTGCCGGCATTGTCGCAATGCGTCCACGACAATCTTCACAAGGTTCGCCCGACGGCGGTCACGCCGGATGCCGGCGCCCAAAATACCGGGTCACCACAAACGGGTGCGCCCGGTCGCGCACAGGCATCAAGCCTGCATGACCTTGAGGCGATCAACCTTGCCACCAATTTCGTTCTCAGGGGTCAATTCAGGAATCCGCGTTTCCTGCATCAGACCGAACTCACGTCAAGGGAGCGCGGCATGGGTGCCGTATGGACGGCTGAGGGCGCGGCGGGCGCGGTCAGGATCGTCGTTCCTGAGCACGGCACAGACGGAAGCGATATCGCCGCAGCCCTTGCCAGCAGCGAATCCGCATCCTGCAAAGGCAAATTCGCCTCCGGGCGGACCAGCGAACTGCGCGACGACAAGATCGTCTTTCGCGGATTTGCAACCTGCAGAGAAGCGAGCGAACATACGGTCATCCAGTTCTATGTTGTGCCCAGGCCGGATGGCGGGTTCGTAACGTTCACAGTCGCCTCGAACGACTTTACGTCGCCGGATCCCGACATCGTCGACGCAAGCATTGCACGTTATCGCGAAGCGGCCCTGACGGTGGTCGGCAAGCGATAGGCTGACTCCGTGCGCGCGGTAACGTGCTGCCACCAAGGATTTATTGCCGCCGAGCGACCGGGGAAAGGCCGGAGGCTGCCCCGAACAAGGCAACCCCGCGCCTCCCGCGGTGCCGTGCGCAGGAGGACGACGGCCCGGTTGATCGATGCCGCATGCATGAATGTCCACAAGTGACGGCACTGTTAATTGAACATTTGCCTATTAACGCTTACATGATTCTCCAAACGCTTTCGGTTTGACGATGACCGCGCGGACGGACGGGAACAGCAAATGACATTCAAGATGCAGACGGGCGCTGCTGCGATCGTATTGGCGATGGCCGGAACGATGACGCTGAGCGCCGGCGGCCCGGCGCGCGCCGACGATCACAAGCAGGTTCGCAAGACCTTCTTTCAGAAATTGTTCAAAAAACAATCCCGGCGCGACCGCAAGAAACGGTTGCGGTTGCAGGTCAACCGGCAGCAATCGCAGCCGGTCAAGAGAATCCGGGTCAGCAGCCCGAAAGTGTTCACCTACAAACCGGACCTGCTCACAAGTGTTTCCCTCGCCAAACTCGCGGCCATTCAGGTCGCGAGCGCTGACCCGAAGCAAACCGACACGGCGTCACCGGACTTGTCGGCACAACACGCATCCGACCAGGGCGGGCTGACGGCGCGCGGCGAGACCCTGTCGCCGTTCATGCGCGCGCGAACACATCTTTCCGCACTGTCGCTGCGGACGATGAAGGACGTTGGCAGCGCCTTGCAGACCCATTATGCGGCCAATCCCGATTTCATCTGGATTACGGGCGGCAAGATCAATGCAAAAGCCTTTGCCGCACTGGAAGTTCTTGCGAACGCGGACAAGTTTGGCCTTGATGTCGACGATTATCGCGTCACGCTGCCGCCGGACATGACGCAAACGGACGCAATTCCGTCGACGGCGGGTTTGAACGGACAATCGGCCGGCAAAAACGATGCAGACGCGGTCGAAGAAGGTTTTCCCGCTGCCGCTCCGACCATCGTCGGCGACGGGAATGTCTCAGAACAAAACAATGTCAGGCAAGACACACAGGGCCCGACACCGGCCGCGGTCAACAGTTCCGACGCTT
>Ga0207422_1004969_pt1 | contig 10162 bp, 8 predicted proteins | sample MarCyaLeptolynsp_FD_187757 | JGI IMG/M metagenome (GOLD analysis project Ga0207422, IMG submission 187757) | Marine cyanobacterial communities from Panama - species 1 Leptolyngbya sp. (SPAdes) | ecosystem: Environmental > Aquatic > Marine > Unclassified | place: Panama: Panama City | collected... | reverse complement strand
CCGCGCGCGACCTTTCGGTCGGCGAGGCGGCGCTGCTGGCCGGCATGCTGAAGGGGCCGTCACGCTACAGCCCGGCGGCGGATGCGGAGCGGGCGAAGCGGCGCACGGCCGTGGTGCTCGGCGCCATGGCCGATACCGGATATCTCGATCGTGAGACCGCCCGGCGCGTCGCCGCCGACCCGTACCGCCTGCGCGGCCCGGTCGGCCGGGGGGCGGGCCACCGCTATTATTCGGACTGGATCTACGACCAGGTGCCGAGCTTCGTCGGCGCCCGGGCGGAGGACCTTGCCATCGATACGACCCTCGATCTGCGGCTGCAGACGCTGGCCGAGGCGGCGGTCGCGCGCGGCCTCGCCGTCGGCAAGTCGCTCGGGGCCGGGCAGGCGGCGCTGGTGGCGCTTGATCCCCGCAGCGGTGCCGTGCGCGCGATGGTCGGCGGCGCGAGCTTCCGCACCAGCCAGTTCAACCGGGCGGTCCAGGCCCTGCGGCAGCCCGGATCGGTGTTCAAGCCGGTGGTCTTCCTCGCCGCCCTCGAGCAGGGCTGGTCACCGGATGACCGGATCGACGACGCGCCGATCACCGTCGAGGGCTGGTCGCCCCGCAATTTCGACGGCAACTACGCCGGCCCGATCAGCATGCGCACCGCCCTGGCCGAGAGCCGCAACGCCGCCACCATCCGCCTGCAGGAGCGGATCGGACGCGGCCGGGTCCGCGACGTCGCCCGCCGGCTCGGGATCGCCGAAACCCTGACCGCGGGACCGAGTCTCGGCCTCGGCGTCGACGAGTTGAGCCCGCTCGACCTCGCCGGCGTCTACGCCGCCTTCGCCAATGGCGGCCATCCGGTCACGCCGCATGGGATCGAGCGCATCCGGGCCGGAGACGGGTCCGCCTTGTACCGGCGGTCCGGCTCCGGCCTGCCGACCCGGTTCTCGACCCGCGATGCCGGACGGCTGTCGGCCATGCTGGCCGAGGCCGTCGATCGCGGCACCGGACGCAAGGCCGCCCTCGACCGTCCGGTCGCCGGCAAGACCGGCACCAGTCAGAACCACCGCGATGCCTGGTTCGCCGGCTACACCGCCGATCTGGTCGCCGTCGTCTGGGTGGGGAACGACAACGGTGCGGCCATGAAGAAGGTCACTGGCGGCGGCTTGCCGGCGGAGATCTTCCACGATTTCATGAGTGCCGCCCATGACGGCCTGCCGCGCCGGGCGCTGATCGGCACCGTGTCGCGCGATCTGGCGGCCAATCCGACACCGGACTGACGCCGCTGAATCTGAAGACGGGCGGGGTCCGAAGACGGGCGGGACCTGAAGACAGGCGGGCCGGCGGTCAGGCCGCGTGGACGGCGTTGCGGACGGCGGCGCGCGGCGCGACGGGAATGGGATCGGCGGGCGCGCCGGGGATTGGCCCGGTGACATGCGCCGGCGTGCGCTGCGCCAGCATCTCGCGGATCATGTCCTTGCACTTGCCGCATTGGGGGACCGCCCCGCAGGCCTTGTAGACCTGACCCAGGGTCGCGGCGCCATCGTCGATGGCCCGGCAGATCGTGCGGGTGTTCAGCGCGTTGCAGACACAGACATACATGGGCGTTCCCTCTTGCGTGGGGGTAAGCTGACGCTCTTGCGAGTGATTGTCAATAGCGCTCTGGCGACGAAATCACGGACGCGGGGAAGCGCTCAGATCGCGTGCCGGTGCCGGGCCGCGACACGGGCGCCGGGACCCGCTATACCGGCGCCCTGACTCAGGCAATCGCGGGAGAGCGGGGAATGCGGATCGCCATCATCGGAGCGGGAGCGGTCGGCGGGTTTGTCGCCGGACACTTGGCGCGGGCGGGCGGCGAGGTCGCCGTCCTGGCGCGCGGCCCCCACTTGGCGGCGATCCGCGAGCGCGGCCTCACGGTGGAGACCCGGGGCGAGCGGTGGACCTCGACGGTCACGGCGAGCGACCGGGCCGAGGATCTCGGCGCCGTCGACGCGATCATGGTGACCGCCAAGGGCCCGGCCCTGCCGGCGATCGCCGCCGCCATCCGCCCGATGCTCCAGGGCGACACGCCGGTGGTCTGCGCCATGAACGGCATCCCGTGGTGGTACGAACATCGCCGCGCCGGGGGCACCGACGCCCCGATCGAGCGCCTGGATCCCAGCGGATCGGTCTGGGAGACGATCGGGCCGCAGCGGGCGATCGGCTGCATGATCGACTGCCCCTCGGCGGTGGCGGAGCCCGGTGTCGTGCGCCACGTGGCGCCGCGGCCCGGGATCTTCACGCTGGGCGAACCAGACGGATCGGACAGCCCGCGCGTCCGCGCGATCGCCGCGGTGTTCGAGGCCGCGGGCATGGGCGCGCCGGTGACGACCGAGATCCGTCACGCGATCTGGGCGAAGCTGCTGATCAATGCCTCGCGCTCGCCGCTCGGCGTGCTCACCGGATCGACCGAGCGCGGGCTGGCGGAGAACCAGGAGACCCTGGCCCTGACGCTCGCGATCATGCGCGAGGCGCAGGCGGTGGCCGGGGCTCATGGCGTTCGGATTCCGATCGACGAGGCGGAGCAGAGCGACCCGGATCAGCGCTCGGAGCACCGCTCCTCGATGCTGCAGGATTGGGACCTGGGCCGACCGATGGAGGTCGACGGCATCGTGCGCATCATCCAGGACTTCGCCCGCGCCGAGGGCATCGCCACGCCGGCGCTCGACACCGTCGCCGCCCTGCTTGGCGAGAAGGCGCGCGTCGCTGGGATCTAAACGGGTTCGCCGCGAAGCAGCCGCGGCAGGCTGCCCAGCGTGCCCATGGCATGGCGAATGGCGCCACGCTTCAGCGCGGGCACCCGCTCGACAACCGCGAGGCCGAGCCGACGGACCGCCTTAATCGGCGTGATGTCGTTCGAGAACAACCGGGTCAGCCCGTCGGTCGCGGCGACCAGCGACATGGTGTCGAAACGCCGGCGGCGCTGGTAGTCGCGCAGGACCGGCGCCGACCCAATATCGAGCCCAAGGCGGGCGGAGTCCGCCAGCACCTCCGCCAGGGCCGCCACGTCGCGCAGGCCCAGGTTGAAGCCCTGCCCGGCGATCGGATGGATGGCGTGCGACGCGTCCCCGACCAACGCGACCCGGTCGGCGATGCAGGCCTCGGCCACGATCAGGGAGAGCGGGTAGGTGCGGCGGGGACCGAGCGGCGTCAGCGTGCCGAGCGACTCGCCGAACCGTTCCTCCAGCGCCGCCGAGAAGGCGTCGTCGTCGAGGCTGGCGATCCGCTGGGCGACGGCGCTGCGTTCGGTCCAGACCAGGGCGGACCGGTCGCCGCGCAACGGCAGCAGCGCCAGCGGTCCACCGGGCAGGAACCGCTCGTGGGCGATGTTCCGGTGGCCGAGGGTATGGGCGATGGTGTCGACGATGCTGGTCTGGTGGTAGTCGGTGGCGGTGTGCCGGATGCCGGCCAGCGCGCGGATCCGCGACATCCGACCGTCGGCGGCGATGATCAGCGGCGCCGCCAGGGTCCGGCCGTCCTCCAGGGTGAGCGTGGCTCCGCCCGGCGTCACGTCGAGCCCCGCCGCCGAGCCCGGATCGGCGATCGTCACCAGGCCGTCATGCGCCGCCAGCCGGTCGAGCATCGCGCTCTTGAGGGCGCCGTTGTCGACGATATGGCCCATCGGCTCGTCGCCGACCGCGGCGTGATCGTAGTGCAGGTGACTGCGCGCGCCGGCGTCGGAGACCCGGATGTCGAGGATCGGCTCCGCACCGGACGCCACCGCGGGCCAGGCGCCGAGCACCGTCAGCATGCGCCGCGAGGACAGCGAGATCGCCGTGGTCCGGACGTCATTGCGTCCGGCCACCGAGGCGCGCGGATCGACCCGGTCGATGACCACCGAGGACAATCCCGCCTCGGCCAGCGCCAGGGCGATCGTGAGCCCGGACAGTCCGGCGCCGACGACGATCGTGTCGGCGGTGTTGCCGGGTGTCGCGGGTGTCGCGGGTGACGGGGCGTGTGCTGCGGCCATGGGCGCTCTCCTAAGCTCGAACACAAACATCGATCCAAGCGGGTCAGAGGACAAGGGACACATGGTCGCGTAACCCGTCAGTTGATGCCGAAAATTTCACCACGTTGGAATTATCGCCTATTTTTTAGGCAATCACGACGCGATGACAGGATGATTCTCCTTTTCCGGTATCCGTAACATGCCGGAAACAATCACCGATTCAGCATTCCTGGCTTTCGGCATGCTTCTTGATGATAGGACGCTCGGCCCGCATGACGCGGCCGCTCCGCTCGGCGCGCGGGCAGTGACCGGGATGTCTCCCGGACCGCTCGGGCGCCGAACGGGGTTATGGGGAACAAAAGGTGCGAGGTTGGGCGACATGAAACTCGTCATGGCCATCATAAAGCCCTTCAAGCTCGACGAAGTCCGCGAGTCGCTGACGGGCCTGGGTATCCAGGGTCTCACCGTCAGCGAGGTGAAGGGGTTCGGCCGGCAGAAGGGTCAGACAGAAATCTATCGTGGCGCGGAGTATTCCGTGAACTTCCTGCCCAAGGTGAAGGTCGAGGTCGTCGTTGCCGACGACATGGTCTCCCAGGTGGCGGAGCAGATCCAGAAGTCGGCGAACACCGGCCGGATCGGCGACGGGAAGATCTTCGTGCTGGACGTGGCCCAGGCGGTGCGCATCCGCACGGGCGAAACCGACGCGGACGCGCTTTGAGTAGCGGCGGGGAGCACCAATCGATGAAGAAGTTCATGTCCTTCAGTGTGCTGGCCATCATGGCGACGATCGCCTTGGTCGGCTTCACGAAGAGCGCGTCGGCCGAGGTATCGGTCGAGACCGCGTTCATCTTCAACACGCTTTCGTTCGCCTTCCACGGCGTGCTGGTCATGTGGATGGCCGCCGGCTTCGCGATGCTGGAAGCCGGCCTGGTCCGCAGCAAGAACACGACCATGCAGCTGACCAAGAACATCGGCCTCTACTCGATTGCGGGTCTGATGTACTGGGTGATCGGCTACAACCTGATGTACCTCGACGTGAACGGGTACTTCGGGTCGCCGGTTCCGTGGTCGGCATCCGATCCGTTCACCGACGGCGCCTTCACCGGTGACGACGCCGCCGGCTACGGCGCGGCCTCCGACTGGTTCTTCCAGATGGTGTTCGTCGCCGCCACGGCCTCGATCGTCTCCGGCACCGTCGCCGAGCGCGTCAAGCTGATGCCGTTCCTCGTCTTCACGGTGGTCCTGACCGGCGTCATCTACCCGATCCAGGGCTCCTGGAGCTGGGGTGGCGGCTGGCTGTCCGAGGCCGGCTTCAGCGACTTCGCCGGCTCGACCATCGTCCACTCCGTGGGCGGCTGGGCGGCCCTGACCGGTGCCATCATCATCGGCGCGCGCAAGGGCAAGTACAACGCGGACGGCTCGGTCAACCCGATGCCGGGCAGCAACCTGCCGCTGGCCACGCTGGGCACGTTCATCCTGTGGATGGGCTGGTTCGGCTTCAATGGCGGCTCGCAGCTCGCCATGGGCTCGGCGGCCGACATGGTGGCCATCGCGACGATCTACGTGAACACGAACCTCGCCGCGGCCGCGGGTGTTGTCGTGGCGATCATCCTGACCAGCATCATGTACAAGAAGGTCGATCTGACCATGGCGCTGAACGGCGCTCTGGGTGGTCTGGTGGCGATCACGGCCGAGCCGCTGGCCCCGTCGCCGGCGCTCGCCATCTTTATCGGTGGCATCGGTGGCCTGCTGGTCGTCTTCGCGGTGCCGCTGCTCGACAAGATGAAGATCGACGACGTGGTCGGCGCCATCTCGGTCCACCTCGTGGCCGGCATCTGGGGCACGATCGCGGTCGTGTTCTCCGGCGCCAGCATCGTCGCCCAGCTGACCGGCATCATCGCCGTGGGCGTCTTCGTGGTCATCACCTCCGGCATCGTCTGGTTCGCGCTGAAGCTGATCTTCGGCCTCCGCCCGAGCGAAGAGGACGAGGACCTGGGTCTCGACCGCGCCGAAAACGGCATGGAGGCCTATCCCGAGTTCGGCCGCGGTTCCCAGACGCTCTGATCGCGGGTCACTCGGCAACCAGTTGGCGGGACCGCTCCGGCGGTCCCGCTCCCCACGCGGCGGGGTTCCTTCCGAAGCCGCGTACTCTCCCTCGACTTGGGCTCGATGCTGGTCATCGGGCCCTCTTTCTATCTGAGGGGACTCAGTTTTTCTGAACGTTTCTGTGAAGGTTGCCCGCTAACTCCCTGTCGTATAGAGTTGATCGGCGTTTGGAACAAACCCGATACGCGTGACCCGACCGGAGCTGGCCCTGCGGCGGCCGCGCGCGTCACCGAGACCTGGGAGGGCTGAGGCGCGATGGCACGGGCGTCCGGCGACGACAACCGAACTCTTCTGCCGGTCGAAGCGACCCGCTACCTGCAGCGGCGTGGCGCGGAGGTCTGCGGCCTGCTGCTGATCGCGCTCGCCGGCCTGCTTGCGGTGACGGTCGGCGGATTCGACGCCGACGATCCGTCGATCAATGCCGCCGGATCCGGCGCGGTCGCCAATCCCCTCGGCGAGCCCGGGGCGATCGTCGCCGACCTCCTGCTGCAGTCGCTCGGGGCGGCGAGCGCGCTTCTGGTGCTGGTGCCCGCCGTCTGGGGCTGGCGGATCATGCGCCACGAGCCGGTCGGCCGCTGGCCCCTGCGGATCGCGCTCCTACCGGTATCGATGATCCTCGCGACCGCGGCGCTGGCGGTGGTGACGCCGCCGGTCTCCTGGCCGCTGCGCGCCGGACTCGGCGGCTTTCTCGGTCCGCTTGTCCTATCGCCCGCCGGCGCGTTCGCGCCGCATCTGTCGGCCGTTGGCGGCTTGCTGACGGTCGCGACGGTCTCCGGCGTCCTGGCGCTGGTCGCCGCCGTCTGGTCGGCCGGCCTGGGCGTGGTCGAGGCGCTGCGGGGCCTCGGAACCCTGCTGCGCCGGTCGGCGGTGGCCGCCGCCGGCGGCCTGCGTCTTGGCGCGCGCGGCGCCGGTGCCGGCCTGCGTCTCGGCGCCCAGCTCGGCGCCGGCATCGGCTCGGGGGTACGCCGTCTCGAACCGCGATTGAGCGGCGGCGGTCCCGACGACGAGGAAGATCCGGACGACACCGACGGCCGCCAGACGGAGGCGAAGGCCGCGGCGCAGGCCGCCGCCGAGGCACCTAGGGAGGCCGTGCGCGCCGCCAAGGCCGCCGCCAGCCGCGCGCCGGCGGCGAAGCGCGTCGAGAAGCCCGCCCAGACGGCCCGGCCGCGCGCGGCGACCCAGCGCCAGCTCGACCTCGGGGCGGCCGAGGGCTACGTCTACCCGGAACTCGACCTGCTCACCGACCCGCCGGCGGCGTCCAGCGGCCCGGACGAGGACGCGCTGGAGCAGAATGCCCGCATGCTGGAGAGCGTGCTGGCGGATTTCGGCGTCAAGGGCACCATCGGCAAGGTCCGCTACGGCCCCGTCGTCACCCTGTACGAGCTTGAGCCGGCACCGGGCACCAAGTCCTCGCGGGTGATCGGGCTGTCCGACGACATCGCCCGCTCCATGAGCGCGGTCTCGGTTCGCGTGGCGGTCGTGCCGGGCCGCAACGTCATCGGCATCGAGCTGCCGAACGCCCGGCGCGAGACAGTCTATTTCCGCGAGGTCCTGGAGTCCGACGCCATCAACAACGGCTCGCAGAAGCTGGCGATCGCGCTCGGCAAGGATATCGGCGGCACGCCGATGGCGGTCGATCTCGCCCGCATGCCGCACCTGCTGATCGCCGGCACTACCGGGTCGGGCAAGTCGGTGGCGGTGAACACGATGATCCTGTCGCTGCTCTACCGCCTGCCGCCAGAGCGCTGCCGCTTCATCATGATCGACCCGAAGATGCTGGAGCTGTCGGTCTATGACGGCATTCCGCACCTGCTCTCGCCGGTGGTCACCGATCCGAAGAAGGCGGTGGTCGCGCTCAAGTGGACGGTGCGCGAGATGGAGAGCCGCTACCGCGCCATGTCCAAGCTCGGGGTGCGCAACATCGACGGCTACAACGCCCGCATCGCCGAGGCGATCAAGAAGGGCGAGGTGCTGAAGCGCAAGGTGCAGACCGGCTTCGATCCGGACAGCGGCAAGCCGGTCTTCGAGGAGGAGCCGCTCGACCTGGTGCCGCTGCCCTACATCGTCGTGGTGATCGACGAGGTCGCCGACCTGATGCTGGTCGCCGGCAAGGACATCGAGGGTGCCGTGCAGCGCCTGGCGCAGATGGCCCGCGCCGCCGGCATTCACGTCATCATGGCGACCCAGCGTCCCTCCGTCGACGTGATCACCGGCACGATCAAGGCCAACTTCCCGACCCGGATCTCGTTCCAGGTCACCTCCAAGATCGACAGCCGCACCATCCTCGGCGAGCAGGGGGCGGAGCAGCTGCTCGGCATGGGAGACATGCTCTACATGGCCGGCGGCGGCCGCATCACCCGCGTCCACGGCCCGTTCTGCTCCGACGAGGAGGTCGAGGACGTGGTCCGCCACCTGAAGACCCAGGGCGAGCCGGAGTACGACGAGACCATCACCGAGGACGACGAGGGCGCGCCGGACCCGCTCGGCTTCTCCGGCGCCGGCGAGGAGGGCGGCTCCGGCGACGACCTGTACGACCAGGCGGTGGCGGTGGTCGCGCGCGAGGGCAAGGCCTCGACGAGCTTCATCCAGCGCCACCTGAAAATCGGCTACAACCGCGCCGCCACGCTGATCGAGCGGATGGAGAGCGAGGGCGTGGTGAGCCAGGCGAACCACGTCGGCAAGCGCGAGGTCCTGGTGGGCGATCACTCCGGGCGCGACTGACCGCCGCGAAACCGGCGGGATCGTGACGGCCCTGTCATCGATTTGCCGCTTGCCAAGCGGCGTGGGACGGGCCAAGTGAGCGCCATGACACTGCTCCGTTCCCTCTTCGCCGCGCTCACGGTTTCCCTCGCCCTCGTCGCGGTGGTGCCCGCCGCTTCGGCCCAGGGCCTCACCGCCGCGCAGCGGGCGGAGGTCGATCGCGTCGAAGTCTATTTCAACCAGCTCACCACCATGCGCTCGACCTTCCTGCAGGCGAGTTCCAACGGCCTGGTGGCGCGCGGCGTGGTCTGGCTGCAGCGCCCCGGGCGGATGCGCTTCGAATACGCCCCGCCCTCGCCCGTTCTGATCACCGCCGACGGGCTGTGGCTGACCTATCAGGACAACGAGCTGGAGCAGACCACCCAGATCCCGCTGATCAGCTCGCCGCTGTCAGTGCTGGTCTCGGACGAGGTCGACCTGATGGACGAGCTGATCGTGGAGGCGGTGGACAAGAGCGCCAACGTGCTGCGCCTGCAGCTTCGGCAGAGGGACGATCCGGATCAGGGCACCGTGGTGCTGACCTTCCAGGACAAGCCGCTGTCGCTCAAGCAATGGGTGATCACCGACGCCCAGGGGGTGGAGGTCAAGGTGGCGCTGCTGGACCCGGTGTTCGGCCTGGACCTGCCCGCTGACCTGTGGCGGCCGAACGATTTCGGCCGACCGTCGGACGACGTCGGACGGTAAAGCAAATCATGTTTTGATACGACCGCCGGCGATCGTGGCTCAGACGAACTTGTTCGGCCGCAGGAAGGTGCCCAGCAGCAGGGCGCCGTCCCGCGATTTCGCGACATGCCGCGATCCCGCCGGGCGCCACACGAAGTTGCCGGCGGTCACCTCGCCCTCCTCGTCCTCGATCGAGCCCTCCAGCACGAAGGTCTGCTCGATCTCGGTGTGTTCGTGCAGCGGCAGCTCCGAGCCCGGCGCCCATTTGAACAGCGCCGTCAGCAGCCCGCTCTCCTCGTCCTTGAGCAGGATCTTCCATTCCACGCCGGGATACGGCGTCGGCTCCCAGTCCATCGCCGCGACATCGACATAGCGCGACGCCAGCGGGTCGAGCCCGGCATGGTTGGCGGCCTTGGGGGTGACGGCGGTCATGCTCTCCTCCTTCAGCTCTCCCACATCGCCCGGACCCGTGGCGGCCGGCCCGTGGCGGCCGGCCCGTGGCGGCCAGACCCGGGGCGACCGGGCGCCGCGGCCACACCCGGCCGCGGTCGGCGGGAATTGTTTCGTCTGGCGGCCGGCGCCGCAAGCCGGTAAACCGGCGAGATCCGCCCCGAGATCCGCTCATGGGCGCTCGCAAGTTCATCTTCGGAGCGCTGATCGGTT
>Ga0207422_1004966_pt1 | contig 10170 bp, 4 predicted proteins | sample MarCyaLeptolynsp_FD_187757 | JGI IMG/M metagenome (GOLD analysis project Ga0207422, IMG submission 187757) | Marine cyanobacterial communities from Panama - species 1 Leptolyngbya sp. (SPAdes) | ecosystem: Environmental > Aquatic > Marine > Unclassified | place: Panama: Panama City | collected... | reverse complement strand
CCGCAAAACTCTTTGTTATTCCAAGTCGGTAGAGATGCTTAAACATTCTGTTCGGTTGTTAATTCATTATCTCAAGTTTTGGGATGTACCTGTTCCCCCTAGATTCATCCCTTGATTCAGCAACGCCACAGTTTGCGAACCTTTTCTCGCAGCGATAAAGATTACAAAGTTTCCTTTAACCTGCACGACGGACTCGACAGGACCCTGCTGATTCTCAAGCACCGCCTCAAAGCCAACGAACAGCGTCCCGCGATCGCGGTGGTGAAAGAGTACGGCCAGTTATCGGAAATCGAATGTTTCCCCGGACAACTCAATCAGGTTTTTATGAACCTCATTGCCAATGCCATTGATGCCTTGGAGGAAACTAGCAAAGGGAAGAGCTTTCAGGAAATTGAGGAGTATCCAAACCGCCTGACCGTTCAAACGCAACAAGAGGGAGAGAAGGTTGTTATTTTAATCCGAGATAACGGGAAGGGAATGTCTGAAGTCGTGAGAGCGAAAATTTTTGAGCAAGGATTTACCACCAAAGGGGTGGGTGAGGGGACGGGTTTGAAATTAGCGATCGCCCAGCAAATTGTGGAAGAACAACACGGGGGAGCGATCGCTTGCCACTCCCAACTGGGAAAAGGCACAACTTTCATCATCGAGATTCCCCGGCAAGTATAGGCATTTCGAGATGAAAAGCGTCATGAGGATAGGGGAAGTTTAAGGAGAAAGGCGGTTCCCTTGCCGAACTCAGATAGGCAAGAGATTGTCCCTCCGTGTTTTTCGGTAATGATTTGATGCGCGATCGCCATCCCCAAACCCGTTCCTTTACCAACCCTTTTGGTGGTAAATCCCTGCTCGAAAATGCGTTTGGCCGTTTCCGGTTCCATCCCGCAGCCATTATCTTGAATTTGAATTTGTACTTGATTATCTGCGATCGCTGAAGTTTCAATGGTAATGACATTCGGATTCTTTTCAATTTCAGGGTAGCTTTTCCCCTGATTCGCCTCCTCTAAAGCATCAATGGCATTAGCCAACAGGTTCATAAACACTTGATTGAGTTGTCCGGGGAAACATTGCACTTCTGGGATGTCTCCATAGTTTTTGCAAATTTGGATAGCCGGACGTTGTTCGTTGGCTTTGGTCTGATGTTTGAGAATCAGTAAGGTGCTATCAATTCCCTGATGGATGTTAAATGCAGTTTTTTTATCTCGATCTTGACGAGAAAACGTTCGCAAACCGTTGCTTATCTTGCGAATCCGTTCAACTCCAAGATTCATCGAACCGAGCAATTTGAGTAAGTCTTCTCGTACAAACTCTAGATCGATTGCTTCAATTTCCTTTTCAATAGTTTCATTGGGTTGAGGATATTCCGACTGATATAAATCAATTAACCCTAGCAAATCTTGGACGTATTCTTGAGCGGGTTGAATATTCCCTTGTAAAAATCCCGTGGGATTATTAATCTCATGGGCAACCCCAGCCACTAAGTTCCCCAAAGCTGACATTTTTTCGCTTTGCACCAGTTGCAATTGTGCTGCTTGTAAGTCTTGCAGTGCTTGTTGTGCTTTTTGGTAGAGGCGAGCATTGGTTAAAGAGATTGCTGCTTGAGCGCAGAGTGCATCCAATAACTCGACGCGATCGCGGGTAAAAGCATCGGCGGTGAGAGTATTTTCTAAGTAAAGAATTCCAATTAACGTCCCTCGTTCGAGGAGAGGAAAACAGAGCAAACTTTTTGGACGAAAACGGAGTAAATAGTTATCAGTCGCAAATTGAGCTTGAGCAGTTTTGGCATCTAAAAGAGCGATTTTTGTCGTGCGACAAACGTAGTTAATTAATCCGGAGGGTAAGTCTGGATAGTCATCTAGGGGAATAGATTGATGCAGGCAATTCAGTTGTAAATTGTCGCTGTTCCGAGTGGCGATCGCGTCTACGGTTACTCCCGTTTCGGCAGTTAATAATAATGCACCTTTGGTCGCTCCGGCGTTTTCGAGGATAATCTTCATTAAGGTGGAGAGCAAGCGATCGAGTTCGATTTCTCCAGAGAGAGTTTGAGAGGCTTTCAGCAGCGAAGAAAAGTCGAGAAGGTCGGAAATATTAGCAACAGTTGCTGTTTGAGTCTGAGAATGACTGGTAAGTGTAGAAATGGTTGTCGAAGAAGAAGCACGTACCGGCAGGTCGGCGAAGCCATCGCGTTGCAAGATAGGTGCTAACAGTTTGGGATAGCGTTCTTCAAGATCGTTCGTTTTCGCCTTGGCACCCCATTGAGCATAACAGTAGTAGGCTTCTTGCATATGAAGAGCCGCATATTTGTCTTTGCCCCAATCGAGGTAGAATTTGGCGAAGAGTTCGTTGGCAAGGGCTTCTTCTTGGATATAGCCATTTTCTTTTGCGCCAGCAATAGCTTTGTCGTAGAGTTCTATTGCTTCTAATCGTTGACCGAGAATGCGGTATTTTTCTGATTCTACCAAATCAGCTTTATGCTGATAATTTGTGGGAGCATGATTTGCCCAATGCTTCAACTTATTTTGGCATTGCTGAATTTGTTTGGGTAATTCATCTTCATGACAATCTGCCGAGCTTGAAATCGCAGAGATCTGAGCTAAGGCAGTATAAAAATAAAAGATAGGCGCACAAGCAAACGAAGCAAAACTCTGGAGATAGTTTGCTGCTGAGTTGAGACAATCGGTGGCTAGCTCGGGCCGATCGAACAGATAACAGGCGATCGCTTTGAATAAATAGACTATTGCCAAACCAAAGCCATCTCGATATTGTTGTTGCATTGGCAAATGAATTGTTTCATCATAGGCCGTTCCTTTCAAGCAACACGGATCGTCAGACTGACCGAGCAAGTTCAAAACATGCTGTCGATAAGTTTCATTCCAATAAAAAACCGTTTGCTGTTGAATAGATTGAATCCCTTGACTGTAAATCTTGAGTTCTTGCTCCAATTGCGTGAGTTCTCGCCCTGAAAAATAGGCATGATACCCATAAACTTCAGCACAAATCGCTGCTGATTCGAGATCGCCGACTTCCAGAGCCAGTTGATAACCCTTGGCGACATCGTTAAGAGTATCTTGCAAGGGTTCTTTCCAGTGACGCACTCCTGCATTAAACCGAACTAAAGTTTTAGCTCTAACTTCTTTCCCTTCATATTTGTCCACCACTTGTAGGGCAAGTTGTCCAAAGCGGTAGCCAGTGGAAATATCCCCTACCATTCCGCAGAGAATCATGCCATAGGTTACATAAGCTGGAGCGGATAGAGCTGAGTTACCAGAAACGATGGAGAGTTTCACTGCTCTAGATATGCAAAATGGCATTAACTGAGGTGCTGCCATTACAAGAACTGAGGATAATCTCAACAACAACCGTAGAATTGAAAGCCCTTGCGGATCGATAATTGCGGGTAAATTAATTAACTCTTCAATGGTTCGATTGGCTACGCTCGATGAGATTTTTGCAATTTCATCAGGAAAGTCATCGGGTTGGGGGCGTTCGGGAAATGATGCACCTAATTGCTTTAAGGTGTTGATTCCGAGTTGAATCGCTTCGGACAATTGTTTCTGAGCAACAAACGCTTGAATTTGAGTTTCATAGAAAGGAATGCGCTCCAGCAAAGTTTTGACTTTTTCAAGAGCAATATTTGATCGCTGGTTCATGGTGTCAAATTCCCCGGCTAAGCAAGCTGAGAGTGCAATCTCCTGATAAAGCGATCGCGCAAGATCGTAATTCTGCTCCCATGGTTCGCGAGGAAGTAATGTCGCTCCCACCAAAAGGTAGTTCAGTGCTGCGTGGTAGGCTGTTGCTGCTCTCGCTTTTTGACCGGCCCTTAAATTTAACTGCGCTAATTGCAATTTTTCATTGGGGTATTGGATGAATTCTTGACCTTGATTGAGATGATTGACAACATCGAATATCCAAGCATCGCGATTGGCACTTGCTTGATTCTTTAATAACAGTTGTCCGATCGTTAGGTGAGTCAATTTCTTTTGGTTGTCTGGAATCAGAGAATAAGCAGCTTGTTGAACGCGATCGTGCAGGAAGCGATAATTTACAGTAACCGTCTCGGTTGGGCTAGAATCAATCTCACCTTGGAAAAACTTGTAAGCTTCGCTAATCGGTACGATCGCTCCTTCTTGCAGCGCGTTCCACAGCTCGCTCGCGACTTCTTCTGAGGAAGTTTCACAAACCACAGCCAAGGTCTCCAAATCGAACTGATTGCCAATACAAGCTGCCAATTTCAACACCTCTTGGGTAACTTCTGGCAATTTCTGCAACCGTCCCGCTATAAATTCCACGACATCATCGGTGAGTGCCGCATCTCGCACCCGAACCAAATCGCATTCCCAATATCCCAAATCGGGGTTAAAGACAATCAGTCCGTCTTCGTATAATCCCTTCAAAAACTGCGTTGTAAAAAAGGGATTCCCTTGGGTCTTTTGATAAACTAATTTTGTGAAAGGCTGAGATTGTTCGATGTTGCAACTGAGAGTTTCTGCAACGAGCTGATTGATATGATGCACAGACAAGGGAGTAAGGGCAATCGTGGAAATTGCTGCTTCTTGCTTGACTAATTCTGCTAAGGTCAACATCAAGGGGTGAACTGGGGAAACTTCGTTATCTCGATAGGCTCCCAATAGCAGCAAATAGCCTCTATTCTTGTCCCCCATCAAGACTTTTATTAGATTCAATGATGCCGAATCTGCCCATTGCAGGTCATCGAGAAAGATCACTAAAGGATGTTCTTGGGTGGTGAAGACGGCAATAAATTTCTGAAAAAGAAGGTTAAAGCGATTTTGTGCGGCACTTCCAGAGAGTTCGGGAACGGGAGGTTGCTTGCCAATCGCGTTTTCGAGTTCGGGGATAACATCAATGAGAACTTGTCCGTTTGTCCCCACGGCTTCGAGGATTTTGTTTTTCCAGCGTTCTAACTCTGCATTTGATTCGCTGAGGATTTGCCCCATCAAGCTGCGGAAAGCTTGCACAAAAGCACTAAAGGGAATGTTGCGATTGAATTGGTCGAATTTCCCTTTAATGAAGTATCCTCGTGCTTCGACGATTGGTTTGTGAACTTCGTTGACGACGGCCGTTTTTCCAATCCCTGAAAATCCGGCAACAAGGACGAGTTCGCTGCGCGAAGGGTGTGGGGGTGTGGGGTGTCGGGTGTTGTTCTTCTCATTTTCTGCATTATTCCCACTGACTCGCTCAAATGCTTGCAGTAAAGCGGCAACTTCACTTTCTCTTCCATAGAGTTTTTCGGGAATATTGAAGCGATCGCAGATATCCCGTTCTCCTAATTCAAAGAGTTCGATATTCCCGTTTTCTCGATATTGCGCGAGACAGTTCTCTAGGTCATATTTGAGTCCTAACGCGCTCTGATAGCGGTCTTCGGCATTTTTTGCCATCAGCTTGAGAATGATGGCTCCTAAGGCTTCGGGATGGGCCTTTCCTTGCCCATCTAGGAAGATTTGTACCGAGAGAGGAGCTTTGGCGATGTGGCAGTGAATGAGTTCCATCGGGTCGGTTCCCTCGAAGGGAAGGAATCCGGTCAAGAGTTCGTAAAGGGTTACGCCGAGGGAATAAAAGTCGCTGCGGTAGTCAATCCCTCGGTTCATGCGTCCGGTTTGTTCGGGGGAGATGTAGGCGAGAGTTCCTTCAAGGATGTTGGGGTTTTGGATTTGTAGAGTTTCTTTGGGGAGTAATGAAGAGATAGAGAAGTCGATCAGTTTGATTTGCTTCGTTTCGGGATGAATGAGAATGTTTGCGGGTTTGATGTCTTTGTGGATGACTCGGTGTTGGTGGAGTTGGTGCAGAATTTCTGAGAGTTGGAGAGCTATTTCTAGAAATTGCGGGAGCGAGAGGGAGGATTGCTGTTTGTATTCTGCTAAAGAGATGCCGCTCGTATCTTCCATAATCAGGGCATAGCGGTTTTCGTAGCGCTCTAAGGCATAAGATTTGATAATCCCTTCAATCTCTAGATTTTTGGCGATCGCGTATTGATTTCTGAACTGCACCAATTCCCTGAAGGAGGGGTATTCGTTCCGCATCAGCTTGATAACGACGGGTCGCTCATTGGCAAGATCCCGACCGCGATAAACAACGGTGCGATCGCTTTGGTGAAGCTGTTCGGTGAAATGGTAGCTCGGTAGCGTCACAAGAGTACTGGTCATCATCAATCCTTTGGTTGCATGGCAGGTAGAGTGCAGGTCTGCCCTACTCTTCAATATGCCCCACATTGCTGGGGAATGCTTATGCTTGCACGGGAATCTTGATGGCCAATGTGGTTCCTTGTCCTAGTTCGGAGTGACAGGTAAGGGTTCCTCAGAACATCTTAATCGCCTCTATGGAATGAGGGTGTCAGCCGATCGCGCACTCCCATTCAATTACGAACTCCCCTCGCACGTATTGTTTGTCCGGCTTTTCCAGATCCAACCTGACTCTGGGGAGCGGATTTCGAGCCAGCCGTTTTCTTCCCGTCCGGTAATTGAGACGGTGGTTCCGGCGGGAATAACTTTGCCGGTTTTGGTTCTGGAACTCCCGGCACGCAAATTGGTGGGACGAACGACCACAACACAGCTTTGAGAGTTGCTGTCGGTTTCGGTTGTCGCGGTTGGAGTTGCGAGGGGGTTTGCGTTTTTGGAGGAAAGAACGGCAGGTCGCAGGAAAGAAAGTGCGGCGATCGCGATAACTGCTGCTACAGTTCCGACCCGAACGCTCCCCGGCCATTGAGACGGGTGCAAAGCGAGGGGTCGAGGTTGAGGGGACGAGGGAGTGGGATTGTTGGTGACGACGGTGATGGTGTTTTGAGTCGGGGGAACGGACGGGTCTGGGCGATGAGTGGGGGGGCTTGTTCCCGGCGAGGCGATCGCTCGCACGGCCGATCTGGCCCGCTGATAGCTAGTCTCTAGGTAATAGCGACTGAGTTGGCGTGCTGCGATCGCCCAATTGGCTAAGGTTGGAGGTTGAGTCAAAGGTTTCAAGGCTTGCAGAACTTCCGTCGCCGATTGATAGCGGTACTTGAAGTAGTGGCGCACCATCTGACTCACGATCGCGGCGAGGCGATCGCTAACTTGAGCGCGATCGCGCCAGATTAACTCCCCCGTTTCGGGATCTTCAGCCAGTTGTACCGGATGCAGTCCGGTGAGCGCTTGAATGGCAATAACGCCCAATGCATAAATATCGCTGCTGGGACGAGGACGACCTTGACTTTGTTCGCTGGGCATATAGCCAGGGGTGCCAATAGCAACGGTTTCGTTGTAGAGCGCCTCGCGAGCGACATTCGCTTGCATCTGCACCTGTTTGACCGCACCAAAGTCCACCAACACTAACCGGCCGTCGGCAGTACGGCGAATAATATTGTCCGGTTTAATATCTCGGTGAATCGCGCCGTTCTGGTGAACAAATGCCAGAATTGACAGGATTTCTTGCAGCAGTTGAATAACTTGTTCTTCGCTCCAAAGCTGGCCCGGAAGAAGTTCCGTACTAAGGGGCTGTCCTTCGATTAGCTCTTCCACCAAAAAGAACTCCCCATTTTCCTCAAAATAAGCGAGCAATCGAGGAATCGCATCGCAATCACCGAGCTTCTCTAGCGCCTCCGCCTCGCTCTTGAACAAGCGTCGAGCCGTTGGCAGAAAATTGCGATCGCTCGTGGCGGGTTTGAGCTGTTTGACCGCACAGGCAGGATTTCCCGGCCGGCGAGTGTCCAAGGCAACATAGGTGTGTCCGAAACCGCCTTCGCTTAAGGTGCGAACGATTTTGTAGCGCCGATCGAGCAATGTATCAATCATCAGTTTTTCGTCCTCCTAAAATCCCTGGAACGAAGCGGGAACTTTCGCCGCACCCGGTCAATCAATAGCCCATCGCGGCACAAATGATAGCTGTTTCCTTACAGACTCGCTGCCAAGATCGGATGTTCCGTCCGGATTTCAGTCCCAATCGGTGCAGAATTTTGATAGGAATGCCATACTTTATCGTTAGGTGAGGGGTATGACCCCTCACCCCACTATATCCGCATCTCCAAACGTCTGACACACCTCTAGCGGGAGTATAAAGCTGAGTGATGGCTGAACTAACCCTCTGCTCGCAACAAGACAATCTCGAAATCTCGGTTCCAGGCGATCGCGATCGCTTCACGCTCGGTCGCTCGACAGAATGCGATTATTGCTTGTCGTTTAGCGGAATTTCTCGCTATCATGCCTGCTTAAGTCGCGCAACAGACGGAAAATGGACGGTCGAAGATCTTGGCAGTAAAAATGGGACGCGAGTGAACGATCTCGCGGTCACTGCTCCCTACCCCCTCGCCCACGACGATGAAATTTGGTTGGGGGACATATGCCTGCAAGTTATCTTGGCAACCTCCCCTCACGCCAAGCCCCAAACCACGATTCTGCATGACGTTCGGGATTTACAACAACAATGGATTGAGGGCAACAGTCAAGACGATACCGAGTGTGGCAAAGATCGAGCGATCGCGCGCCTGAGAGATTTAGTCGAAATTGGCAAACACCTCAGCTCCGCAGAATCGATCGAAGCCATATTCTTGAGAGTGAAGGAAGTTGTCTTTCGCTACATCCGTAGCATTGACCGTCTCGCCTTGTTAGTTGATGTCGATAATTCGGGAACTCTCAAACTTCTGAACGCCGCAACAAGAGACCGAACTCAAGAATCCCAACTCACCGATAATAGCGATTGGATTAGCCGCACCATTTGTCAAAAAGTCTTCGACGACAAAGTTGCCATTCAAACGGCTGATGCTCAGATGGACAACCGCTTTGAAGGCAATCAAAGCATTCTGTTTAAAAATATTCGCTCCTGTATTGCCGTTCCTCTGTGGGACGAAACCAGAGTCGTGGGAGTGCTTTACGCCGATGCCAACTTTTCCGCGATGAACTGGACCGAGGCCGGAGAAGAAGATCTGAGCTTTTTTTCCACCCTTGCCAACCTCGTCGCCACCAATGTTCAACGCTGGCTGCTGGCCCAAAAACTCCGATGCGAAGAAAACATCCGCCACCGCCTCGAACGCTACCATTCTCCCGCTGTCGTGCAGCAACTGATTTCGGTGGGAACCCTGGCTGACGGCCGCTTGCCCCCCACTGAGAGCGAAATTAGCGTTCTCTTTGCCGATATTGTCGGTTTTACTGCCCTTTCCGAAAAGCTGCGTCCCGCTCAGATTGTGCGCTTGCTTAACCGACTGTTTGAGGAAATGCTGCAAGAAGTTTTTGCAGCAGGAGGAACGCTGGACAAATATATTGGCGACTGTATCATGGCTTTTTTTGGCGCTCCCGAACCGCAGGCCGATCATGCCGATCGCGCGATGGCGACAGCAGTGGGAATGCTTGCTCGCCTGGAAAAACTCAACACCCAACGAGTTTTTGGAGAACCGCTACAACTTCGCATCGCCGTGAATAGCGGTCGGGCCGCGATCGGCGACGTAGGCAGTTCCCAACGGTTTGACTACACGGCCCTTGGCGGGACGATTAATCTCGCCGCTCGTATGGAAGGCATTTGTCCGCCAGGGGAATGCGTGGCCAGCGAGTCCACTTACAAGATGCTCGGCCGCAAAGAGTATTTGCAGAGGATGGGAGAATATCGTTTTAAAGGAATTGCGCGATCGATTCCGGTCTATCAAACTCAACGCCATTCGCCGCAAAAACTTCAAGGAAATGCAGCGAGTTAATATGGATATAATCGGGTCAATTCAAAGCTAACTTCCTCCTCATGCTTGGCTCTACTCAAGTTTTTCGAGATATGTAGCGAAGGGTTTTTATCCAGACAATTGGGCTTGTCAGTGTGGCGATCGCCAAGGGAAAGTTACTAACTTTTCAGATATTACAAACGGTATGGGAGAATAATTCTTATTATAAAAAAAGATATTCTGTAGGGTAAACAACGCCCACCAGTATTAAGTCAGTACCGTTGATATAAGATTGGTTATGCGGTCATTCGATGGATATCTTCTTATTGAGTTTTATCTTCGCCGTCCCCTACAAAAGCCAGAGGTTTTGATCGCCTCAAGATAGATTTTATAAATCAGAATTTTGAGCTTGTGGGCAATAGACCTCTTGCAATATTCATTCCATGATGTGCTATGGGTAAAGGCTCATAGCTTAAACAGCTAGAGATAACTCGTAATTATAGATGGCTGCAATCAGGTTACACCGCAGGTTGTAACGACAACGACGGTTG
>Ga0207422_1004962_pt1 | contig 10176 bp, 8 predicted proteins | sample MarCyaLeptolynsp_FD_187757 | JGI IMG/M metagenome (GOLD analysis project Ga0207422, IMG submission 187757) | Marine cyanobacterial communities from Panama - species 1 Leptolyngbya sp. (SPAdes) | ecosystem: Environmental > Aquatic > Marine > Unclassified | place: Panama: Panama City | collected... | reverse complement strand
AGACGGCGTGACCGCGCTTGGAACAACACTTACGCTCAAACTGCTTTCCGACAAACCGATCTTTGCGCCTGAATACGGGATCTACAGTCACCGCATCGGTGACCGGTGGCTTGCGGGCGGTGCCTCTAACAGTGGCGGTGAAGCGCTTGCCGCATTTTTTGCGCCAGATGAGATTGCTGCGTTGAGCGAGCTGATCGATCCCGAGGTGTCCACCGGCCTCGACTACTATCCGTTGCCTCGCACCGGCGAGCGGTTTCCGGTCAATGACCCGGAGCTTGTGTCGCGGGTTGATCCGCGCCCCGAAACGCGGCAGGACTTCTTGCAGGGTCTTCTTGAAGGCATTGCGGCGATCGAGAAACTGGGCTTTGAACGGCTTGCCGAACTGGGCGGACCGGAACTGACGTCCATCCGGACCGTCGGCGGCGGTGCTTCCAACAGGACATGGACACGCATGCGTAGCCGGATGCTGAATACATCCGAAGCCCCGGTTGCGTCTGGCGAGGCGGCCGCCGGGTCGGCGCGCATTGCCTGGGGTTTTTTGAAGGATCGCACATGAGCAGCCGCATTTCGGGTTTGGGCGAGATTATCGACCGGTTCGATGGCATTCTCATCGATCAGTTCGGTGTGCTCCACGACGGCAAGACGGTGTTTGCGGAAGCCTTGCCCTGTCTTCGGAACGTCGCTGAGACCGGCATGCCGGTGGTCGCGATCACCAATTCCGGACGAATGAAGGAACCGAACAGAGAGCGCCTGAACCGGTTCGGCTTCACCGAAGACCTGATCGGGGAGGTGATCACCTCCGGCATGGTTGCCCGTGCCCGCATCATGGACATGCTTGCCGCCGGGGATCTCATGCCAGGAGACAGCGTGCTGAACCTGACCCGCGAGAACGACACGACCGTGCTGGATGGGCTGGATCTTGTTCCGTCCAACGAGCCGGGCGATGCCATCCGTCTCGTTCTTCTGTCCGGCCTGAAACCGGAAGAGATCACACGAGAAAGCTATCGCCGCTTGCTTGGACCCCTGGCCGAAGCCGGCATTCCAGCGATCTGCGCCAACCCGGACCACGTGGTCTACGCCGACGGCAAGGCAGCCTTCGGGCCGGGTCGTGTTGCGCAGGACTACGAAGACACGGGCGGCAGCGTTATCTATGCCGGAAAGCCGGGGCCGGAAATCTTTCGAAGGTCGCTGGCAGTCCTCGGGAACCCTGATCCCGCGCGTGTGCTCATGATCGGTGACAGCCATCACCATGACATTGCCGGCGCAGCCGCGCTCGGCTGCCGGACACTTCTGATTGCCGGTGGCGTCCAGGCGTTGTTGTCAGAGGAGGGCGTTCAGCCCGACTATGTCCTCGATACGCTTCGTTTCTGACATGCCGATCAGGCGCCCGGATATTCAGGCCGGTAACTCGCGAATTGGCGGGCCGAAAGGGCATGCCAGGCTTCCCGCATCGCGGGATCCGGGATGACAGGCTCTCCTTCCTCGCTCATTTCGGCGGCCGCTGCGTCAAGCGTTTCAAACCATCCCGCCCCATAGGCCGCGCTCATGGCAGCGCCGAGAGAGGACGCTTCCAGGCTTTGCGAGATATGAACCGGCAGACCCGTCGCGTCGGCAAACATCCGGGTCCACAGTGGACTGTTTCCACCGCCGCCAACGGCGACGATCTTTTCGATCTTCAGGCCATTTTCGTTCATTGCCGTGATGGCGCGCGCACTTTCGAGCGTCATGGCTTCCAGAATGGCCCTGTAGATATGGCCAAGACCATGGTTTGGAGAAAGGCCATTGAAACTGGCACGCGCGCCGGTGTCCCAGTGCGGATCCATACAGCCGGTCAGATAGGGGCAGACCGTGACACCCTCCGCACCGACCGGGATGGCCTCGGCTTCCGCTTCCAGTTTTGAGAACACCGACGGGTCGTCGCGCCCTCCGGCGAAGGTGTCCACGAACCAGTTGATCAGGAAAGCTCCCGCCCGCTGGCATCCTTCAAGAAAATAGCCGTTGCCGGTGGGAGAGGACATCGTGCGCCAGTTGAGGCTGATCATGGGATCTGGCGCCCACGCCCCGGTGATAAGTGCGGTTCCGAGATTGAGATAGACGACCCCCTTGCGGGCCGCATTGACGCCGAGACCGGCGCATTGGCCGTCGCCGCCGGCGGCGACAAGTGGCAGACCTTCCGGCAGACCGGTCCTGGCCGCTGCCTCTGCCGTGACTGTTCCGGTGACTGTGCCCGGCTGCACAAGCGTTCCAAGCTGATCGGTGCGAATGCCCAGATGAGCGAGGAATTCTTCGGACCATGCCCTGCTTTCGATATCAAGCAGGCCGAAAGGGTCGGCGCTGGTCCAGCTGGACATCCAGTTGCCTGTGAAACGCCCGGTCAGAAAACAATGAACGTCGGCGATTTTCGCAGCCCGATCCAGGACCTCCGGCTGGTGGCGGCGAAACCATGACAGTCTGTAGATCACGGGCGTGATGTCGATCGGTTTTCCGGAGATGCGGTGAAGCTTGTCGGCGCCGATCTCGCGGCTCAGGAGGTCGACCTCCGCGCGGGCGCGCTCATCAAGCCACAGCGCGGCGGGGCGCAGAGCGTTTCCATCCGCATCGAGAAAGGCAACTGTTTCGCGCTGGTTGGAGATTGCAAGCGCGGCGACGCGGGACATGTCTATCTTGCCCGCAAGTTCCTGCAGGGCTGTGCATGCGGCGGACCACCAGTCCTCGACATCCTGTTCGACCCAGCCGGGTTGCGGCTGGGACAGGGGAATGGAGGCACGCCCCTCGGCAACTGGCGTTCCGTTTCCTGTCCAGGCGACAGCCTTGGTCGATTGCGTGGAACTGTCGAGCCCGATCACCAGATCCTTTGTCATGTATCCTCCCTCAACAAGGCTTCGGCCGTCGACCTGTCCGTCACCAGATCGGTAACGTAACCGCCGGTCAGGCAGGCTTGCAGCGCCTGCAGTTTTTCATTTCCACCGGCAACGCAGATGCGCTCGGGTACGGCTTTCAGATCCTGAAGCTCCATTCCGATCTGCCGCCCCGACAGCGGCCCTTCAAGCGCCTCTCCCTTTGCATCGATAAAGCGGCCGATCACGATACCCGCAGCGCCGGCCTTCATGTAGTCCTCGGCAGAGGGCTGGATGAGATTGTTGCCGTCCGCCCATCTGGTTTCGTCGTTGAGTTCACCGACACCGAAGACCACCGTTGTGCAGCTGTGAACCCGTTCGAAGTGGCGTTTCAGGGACGGTTCGCGCAGAAGCGCTGTGCGCAGGTCCGAGGTGGTTACGACCGCAGGGGCGTGGAAGTTGTGGCACTTCGCGCCAAGACGGTTCGCGATGAAGAGCGTACAGGCTTCCGGCGAGGTGACATCATCTCCGAGCGAGCTGCCCGAGACCTGCACCACCCGGAGGCTCTCCTGGTTTTTCTCAGGCAACGCATTTGCCAGTTCCAGCATAGTCCGGCCCCACGCGACGCCAAGTGTCATGTCCTTGCGCAGGCGCGAGATGAGGATCTGCGCACCGGCAATGCCGAGACGCTTGCGGAGCTGGGTGGGGTCGCTGTCTTCCTCGCTGATTTCGGGAGCGATGAAAGCACCCTTCAGGTTGAAGCGGGCAGCAAGCCGTTTGCTCAGGTCGGCCTGTTCCAGAAGTCCGGGTGCAAGGCTGATGGTGACGAGGCCGCGCCTGCGCGCATCCGCGAGATAGTTGGCGACCGATGCGCGCGAGACTCCGAGGGCCTTGGCGACTTCCGCCTGCGTGCGCGATTCCGCGTAGTAGAGCCAGGTCGCCCAGGCCGTCGTGTCCTCGACAAACCTGACATTTTCCTCGCCTGAACCGTCGCTTCGCTTGTCTGACATTGTTTCGCTTTCGCCTTTGCGATCCGTGAAGTTTGAAATTCGATTTGACAAATGTCAATAGATGCTGTCATTTGTCATTCATGAACTGAAAGGTTTTGTATGCCCTCAATAAGTCAACAGACTCCCTCTTTACCAGAGCGGCCGGAAAACGGTTGGATGGAGCATATTGAGGACGTGTATCTGGGCCGGTGGGTCAACCCGGAAACCGGTGAGACGGGGCCGAGAGCACCAGTCGACAAAATCCTGATTTCCGAATCGATTGACGGAGCCGAGGCAGACCTCGTGCGCTCCGTGGGCATCGGCGATTCAACCGCGATGGTCGCCGATGCCAACACTTGGGATGCCGCAGGTTCACGGATTGCGGGCAATCTGAAAAGCGCAGGCATGTCGGTCAGCGAAATCCTTCTCGAAGGCAAGCCGCATGCGACCGTGCACGCCGCCGATGAACTGGCCGTGCGTCTGCAGGACTTTTCATCCGTGATCGCGGTGGGGTCCGGCACGGTGAACGACCTGACCAAATATGTCACCGCCAAGGATGGCCGTCCCTACTGTGTCTTCGGCACGGCGGCTTCAATGGATGGCTATGCATCGACAACGGCTTCGATGGGGTTGCCGAGTGGCCTGAAGATCTCCTTGCCGGCACACGCGCCCAAGGGTGTGTTTCTGGATCTCGGTGTGATCTCGGCCGCGCCCAGCGGGATGGCGGCAGCCGGCTTCGGCGACTGTCTTTGCAACAGCGTCGCGCGGATCGACTGGTGGATGTCGCACAAGCTTCTCGGAAGCCGTTTCTGGATGGAGCCCTACCTGATCAGCGAACCCGACGCGGGCATGCTGGAGACCCACGCGGCCGGTCTGAAGCAAGGCGATGTTACCGCCGTCGGCTACCTTGTCCGCGCCCTTGTCCTGTCGGGTCTCGGCGTTGCGTTCACCAAGGTCTCGAACCACGGTTCCATGGGCGAGCACCAGATATCCCACTATATCGACTGTTTTGCGGGTGACCGGCATGCCGGAACGCTGCACGGCGAGCAGGTTGGGGTCGCGACCCTGACGATGGGCCGCATTCAGGATTGGTTCCTGAAACAGGAACGGCCGCCGGAGATCCGCGCGACCCGTGTGGACGGTGAGGACATGGCGCGCCGTATGGGACCGGAAATCGCCGCACAGTGCGAAGCGGAGTACCGCAAGAAAGCGCTTGATGAAGACGGGGCGGCCCGGCTGAACGATCGTCTGCAGGAGATCTGGCCCCAGTTGCGTGCCGATTGCCGCAAGCTGGTCGATCCCGTCGACACCATGATTGCCAAGCTCAAGGAGGTTGGCGGCGCGACCAGCGGACGGGACCTCGGTTTGCCTTCCGACTTTTACCGCGAAGCCGTTCGACATGCACACGAGATGCGGAACCGGTTCTCCTTCGCGGATCTTGCCTGCGACGCAGGCTTTCTTGACGATTTTGCAGCTAAGGAGGTGTGACACGATGAAACCGCTCGCCTCCATGCCCCGGCAAACCGCAGCTTCGATCCACACCGTCATGGCCGATATTGACGACACGCTGACGAGTGACGGGCGTCTTCCGGCAAGCGCCTATTCCGCGCTGGAGCGTCTGAAAGAGGCCGGCTTCCGGGTCGCGGCGATCACGGGCCGCCCTGCGGGTTGGTGTGACATGATTGCCCGTTTCTGGCCCGTAGACGGCGTTGTCGGTGAAAACGGGGCTTTCTACTATGCCTATGACGGCGCTGCGCGAAAGATGACACGGGTGTTTGCGGCAACCGATGTCGTGCGGCGGAACAACAAACTTCGCTACGAGCAGATTGCGGCGCGGATCCTGAGCGAGGTGCCCGGAGCGGCAGTCTCGGCGGATCAGGCCTTTCGCGAGGCGGATCTTGCTATCGATTTCTGTGAAGACGTGCCGGCGCTTGAGCGCGACGACGTTGATCGCATCAAGGCAATTTTCGAAGAGGAAGGCGCGGTGGCCAAGGTGTCCTCGATCCACGTGAACGGATGGTACGGCAGCTACGACAAGCTGACCATGACGCGCAGGTTCGCGGACGACGTGCTGAAGCTCGACCTGGAAGGTGAGAAGGACCGGATCGTCTTTTGCGGGGACAGCCCCAATGACGCACCGATGTTCGGCTTCTTTCCAAACGCCTGCGGGGTGGCGAACGTCCTGGACTTCAAGGGCAGGATCGACGCCGAACCGGGCTGGATAACCACTGCGCGTGGCGGCGAGGGATTTGCGGAGCTGGCGAACGCTCTGATTGCAGCAAGAAACGTTTCAGACAGGAGAATGAGCGCATGAAAAAGGCCGAGCTGGCACTGCGCGAGGAGATCATTGCCCGTTGCCGGGAGATGAATTCCAGCGGCATCAACCAGGGAACCTCCGGGAATATCTCGGTCCGGTTCGAAGACAAGATGCTGATTTCTCCGTCGGCTATTCCTTATGACCAGATGACGCCCGAAATGATCGCGTCGGTCGGTCTTGAGGACACCAGCGGCCGCTACGAAGGCCCGCTGAAACCATCGACCGAATGGCGCTTTCACCAGAAGCTGTTGCGCGGCCGTCCCGATGCGGGTGCGGTGGTTCATGCGCATCCGACCTACTGCACGACGCTCGCCATCGCGCGTAAGGAGATCCCGTCCTGCCATTACATGATCGCGGCGTTTGGCGGGAACAATGTGCGGTGTGCGGGCTACGCGACCTTCGGTTCGGAGGAGCTGTCCGAGCTTGCAATCGACGCGATGACCGACAGGACGGCCTGCCTGCTCGCGAACCATGGCATGATCGCGATTGGAGAGACCCTTGCGAAGGCGATGTGGCGTGCGATCGAGCTGGAGACCATCGCCAAGCAATATTATCTCAGCCTCGCGATCGGCGGCCCGGTGCTTTTGAGCGACGCGGCCATTGACGACACGCATCGAGGCTTTGCCGGTTACGGCCTCCAGGACGATGCCGGAAAAGAGAAGCCCAAGCCTAAACCTCGTGCTGCAAAGAAGCCGGCAGCTAAGGCAGCGGCAGCAAAAACAGCGGCGGCAAAGAAACCCGCGACAAAGGCGACGGCGTCAACGAAACCTGCAGCAAAGACCGCGGCGGCCAGAAAGTCCGCGGCAAAGGCGGCGACAGCAAAGAAACCTGCGGCAAAGGCCGCAACGGCCAGAAAGCCTGCTGCAAAGAAACCGGCGGCAAAAGCCGCTGCCGCCAAAAAACCGGCAGCAGCCAAGAAGCCATCGGCCAGCAAGAAATAGCGTGTCCGTGTTCTCGGGAGGAACAGCATGGCGTTCGTAAGAACCAGAGGATTGCAAGGCTACATCACCGGCGACAGCCCGGTGCCGTGGCTTGCGCCGCTGGTCGCCATGCTCGTCGTCTTCACGATCTATCCCCTGTTCTACAACATCTGGCTCTCGTTCCATGAATATGCGCCGTTCAAACGGCGTCTGGTCTATGTGGGCACGGAGAACTGGAGCACGCTCGTCAACGATCCGCGCTTCTGGGAAGCGCTTTCCGTGACCTTCACGTATTTCTTCGTGCTGCTGGCGATCCAGGTTGTCCTGGGAATGATCATCGCGCTGCTGCTTGATTCCGACGAACCCGGGTTCGGATTGCTGCGCGGCCTTCTCACCCTGACGCTGGTGATCCCGCCGGCGATCACAGGCATGATGTTCCTCCTCATGGAAGATCCCGAGTTCGGCGTTCTGACCTATCTTCTGGAAGTCATGGGCATCCTGAGTGGGCAGGACCCGATCCTGGCGACAAGTTCCACCGCGCTTGCGGGCGTGATGCTCGCCGATATCTGGCAATGGACACCGTTCATGGTGCTGATCTTCCTGGCGGGGCTTCGGTCTCTGCCGCAGGAACCCTACGAGGCTGCCATGCTGGACGGTGCGTCCGCGTTCCAGACGTTCCGCCGGATCACACTGCCGATGATGTCCAAGGTGATCGCGGTGGCCGTACTGATCCGCGGCATCGATCTGTTCCGGGCCTTCGACTACATGTTCGTGATGACGTCCGGCGGCCCAGGAACGTCGACCTACACGCTGTCCCTTTATGCCTGGCAGCAGACGTTCAGCTTCATCAAGTGGGGATACGGAGCGACGCTGAGCCTCGTCAGTCTCGTGCTGATCCTCGTGATCGCCAACCTGTTTATCTGGATTGCGAAGGTGCGCTGGTGATTGTCGAGAGCAAATATCGGCGCTACTCGCGCATGGCCGCCGCGTGGCTGATAACCGCGCTGTTCGTGTTCCCGCTCTATTATTGGGGCACCACTGCCTTCAAGGAAGCCAAGGAGATCTTCTCGGTTCCGCCGACCGTGTGGTCATTCACACCGACGCTCCGGAATTTCGAGGAAGTGTTCGGCATTTCCTTCGGCTTCCTGCGCCAGCAGGAGGTCCTGCCCGGCGGCGGCAATTTCTACATGGCACCGCGCCTCTGGGATTCGATTGTCGTTGCCGTGTTTTCCACGGCACTTGCGATCGCGATATCCACCTTTGCCGCCTATGCGCTCAGCCGCATGGATTTCCGGGGCCGGCACCACTTCGTCGCCTGGGTTCTGTCGACACGGATGATGCCGCCGGTCGCGGTCGCGATCCCGATGTTCTTCATCTACAAGGATATCGGTCTGATGGATTCCTATACCGGGATCATCCTGATCCATGCGCTGATGAACCTGCCGCTCGCAGTGCTTTTGCTGAAGAGCTTCTTCGACGACATTCCACGTGAGATCGACGAGAGTGCCATCGTCGACGGTGCAAGCCGCTGGAAGATCTTCCGCCGCATCATCCTGCCGATGGCCAAGGGTGGCATCGCGGCGACCGCGGTTCTTTGTTTCATCTTTTCCTGGACGGAGTTCATCTTTGTCCTGACGCTCACGCAGACCGGGCTGAAAACCGTGCCGGTCGTTTCGTCGAGCTTCGTCACATCCACAGGCACCGCCTGGGGCAACATGGCAGCCTTGGGAGTGGCTGCAATGGCTCCGGCGTTCCTCTTCATCCTGCTGGTCCAGAAGCAACTGGTCCGCGGGCTGACACTCGGTTCCCTCAAGCAATAGGAGCAACACACAGGCTTTAGGAGACCATCTTTCACGTATCACGGGAGGAGTTAGTCATGAGAGATACAGACAGGAAACAATATCGCGCCAATCTGGTGGACGCCTTCGTCCACCGGCGCATGGGGCGGCGGGATTTCATGCGAAATGCCGGCCTGCTCGGATTGAGCGCAGCCGCCTTCGGTGCGGGTATGCGCCGGCCCTTCGGTCTGGGTTCGATGCCACTGGCCAATGCCGCCGACGACCTTCGGCCATCCGAAGAAGTCCTGAAATGGGTGAAGGATGTGTCCGGGCCGTTCAAGGGTACGACACTGAAGCTCGCGACCGAATCCACACCGCCGTCGAACGCGATCAACAGCCAGCTGAAGAAGTATTTCGAGGAAGCGTCGGGCATGACCGTCGAAATCGAAGTGCTGCCGCTTGAGCAGGTGCTCCAGAAAATGACTCTGGACATCGCTTCGCAGCTCGGCACCTACGACCTCTACTACATCGACCAGAGCTGGGCGGCCTCGGTGAGCCAGGATGTCTTTGATCCGCGCGAGCAGATCGAAAACAAGCCTGACCTTGCGATGCCGAACTACAACATCGACGACTTCCTGCCGGCGCTTGTCGACGGTATTGCGAAGTACGAAGACCGCTGGGTCGGCGTGCCATACGACATTCCGATCTTCATCATGATGTACCGGAAGGATATCTGGGAGGAAATGGGCTTCGAAGCCCCGTCGTCCCTGGAAGAATACTACCAACAGGCAAAGGCTATCACCGATGCCAAGGGGCCGGATCTTTACGGTTCCACAGGTCAGATGAAATCCGGGCACTACAGTCTTGAATGCGACTGGACGGCATGGCTCTGGGGCCATGGTGGTTCGATCTTCAACGCGGACGGAAAATTCTCGGGCAACGACGAGTATGGCCTGGAAGCCATGGACTACTGGACCAAGCTCTGGAAGACAATGCCACCGGGCGTCACGGGCTGGACCTGGGACGGCCAGGGTCAATCCGTCGCCCAGGGTGTTGCTGCCTCAATGATGAGCTGGGGCGAGTTCTTCCCGTATTTCGACGACCCGTCGGCGACGAAGGTGTCCGGTCTCATGGAAGCCGTCCGCTGTCCGCCCCCGATGCGGGCGCTGCGCACGGTCGATCAGACCGGTTTCGGCGAAATCCCGGGTGTCGGACACCAGGGTGGATCGTCGCTCGCGGTCTCGAAAAACTCCAAGAACCCGGATGCTGCCTGGATCTTCATGCAATGGGCGACGAGTTACGACACGCAGGTTCTTATCACGGCCCTGGGTGGCG
>Ga0207422_1004961_pt1 | contig 10178 bp, 6 predicted proteins | sample MarCyaLeptolynsp_FD_187757 | JGI IMG/M metagenome (GOLD analysis project Ga0207422, IMG submission 187757) | Marine cyanobacterial communities from Panama - species 1 Leptolyngbya sp. (SPAdes) | ecosystem: Environmental > Aquatic > Marine > Unclassified | place: Panama: Panama City | collected... | reverse complement strand
AAACCGAGGCGATCCTCGAGCGGCGCATGGTCTGTCTGCACCGCAGCCGCGCCGCACTCGAGGCCATCACGGACGTCTTGCAAAGCGGAAGCCCGGAATCACTCGCCGCGGCGGACGAGCTCACGGAGAGCCTGCCCCATCTGTCCGCCTGTTCGGATCTCGAAGCGCTGGCGGACGGCGTCGCGCCCCCCAAACCGGGAGCGCAGGCGACCGCGGTTCAGCAGATCGACAAGCTCCTCGCCCGTGCACGAGCCGCTCGTGCGTCGGGTGACTACCAGGGGGCACTGGACGGAGCGCTTCGAGCCGAGGACGTTGCCGCTGAGGCCAACTACGAGCCCGCCGTCGCCCGCGCGGCGCTGGAGCGGGCCAAGTCCCACTCTAGCCTTCGTCAGCCGGATGAGGCGCTCACCGCATACGAGGCCGCCCTGGGCAGCACCATGCGACTGGGCCTGTGGGACGAAGCGTTCGATACGCTGATCGGGACGGCGTCGGTGCTGGCGGTCCGGAAGAGCCGGTACGACGAATCACGTCGTCTTTGGGACGTGGCTGAAGGACTGCTGGAGCGCGCCGCGCCCGATGCGTCCGTGCGGCTGCTGAGGAGGCGGGCCGTTGCGATGGACGCCGAGAGCAACTTCGAAGCCAGCGAGCGCGACTATGAGGCCGCCATCGCGCTGCACGAGGAGCAGGGAACGCTGCACGAGCTCCGGGGCATCATCCTCCGTCTCGACTACTCCGAGACGCTGCGTCGCGCGCGAAAACTGGACGAGGCCGAAGCGCTCGCGAGCTCGTGCCGCGCCGATCTCGAGGCAGGCTTTGGCTCGGGGCATCCACTGATCGCCAAGGCCGACTACTATCTCGCAGCGATCGCGCAGCGGCGTGGTCAGCTCGACGAGGCCGAAAAGCATCACCGAGCCGCGGTCGAGCTCGCGCGTGCCACGATTCCCAATCACCCGCTCACCGTCGTCTACGAGGCTACGTTTCCTCAGATCGCGATGCAGCGCGGAGAGATGGACGAGGCGCGTCGCGGCTTCGAGGACGTCATCGCCACTTGGACCCCCAAGCTCGGAGCGGACCACGAATTGCTCGCCACCGCGACCTGTGATCTGGGAATCGTGGACACGCGGCTCGGGCACCACGAAAAGGCGCTCGAGCTGCTCAGGCGATGCCTCGACCGCGACATTGCCCGCTATGGCCCCGACAGCAAGAACGCGGCGATGGCACGTAACCGCTTCGCCGCGCCGCTCATCGCACTGGGGCGATTCGCCGAGGCCGAAGAGCAGTATCGGCTCGCACTGGCGAGCGAGACGAAGCGGCTCGGCCCCGACTCGACCCGCGCAGCATCCCTTCGAGCCTCGCTGGCCGGTGCATTGATCGACCAGGACAAGCACGAGGAGGGAGAGCAGGAGCTCCGTGCGGCGTTGAAGGTCATGCGGGCGAAGATGGATCCCCTCGATACCGCGATTGCCTACGCCAACAACACGCTTGCCAGCCTCTTGTTCTCCCAAGGAAGGCTCGAGGAAGCGCTCGAGGCGTTCGAGGAGAGCCGGGCCGGGTTCGCCCACACCCTCGGCCCGGAGCACCCCGGCGTGGCTCGCAACATGTTCATGATCGGCGGGATCCAGCTCATGCTGGAGCGGTACGACGACGCGGCTGCCACGCTCCTACGATCGAACGAGATGTACGAGCGGAACGAGGCGCCAGACATCGAGCGCGGCGAAAACGCGTTCCGCCTCGCCCTCGCGTTGTTCTTTCAAGGTCAGGTCGAACGCGCCCAAGAGGTCGGCGAGGCGGCGCTGCCGCTGCTCGAGGCGGCCGAGGGCGGTCCGGTGACCAAGCGGCGTCTCGAGTCGCTGCGAAAGTTCCTCACGGACAAGACCTTCGAGGGCGACATCACGATGTGAGCGCCGGCAGGCCGACTCCGACCAGCATCAGCGGCCGACGTTGAGCTGGAACTTGAACTCCTCGCCGTCGCCATCGCTGTCGCCCACGCTCGCAGGCTGTGACAGGTCCGGGATTTCGAGGCTGGCTTTGGCGCGCACCTTGTCTCCGCTCTGCTCGACCTCGATCTCGGGCTTTTTCTCGAGGTCGGGCAGGCTGCCGAAGACGTTGGCGTAGCTCTCGACCAAGGTCTTGGCCGAAGCGGCCGCGGGCTCGTCCTTGAAGGTCGCGGTTGCGTCGACGGTGAGGTTGTCCCACAGCTCGACGGTGCCGAAGAACGTGGTCATGTCCATCGGGAGCAGCCCCGGCTCGGGCTCGGCGTAGACCCACACCGGCGCGCGGAGGTCGACGGTGGTCAGCACGGTCTCGCGCAGGGACTCCGAAGTTGTTTCGCCGGCGAGGAGCGCATCGAGCCCGGCGGCATCGATCTCTCGCCGCGTGATGAGGATCGTCGAGTCGCGGCGCGCGATCGCGAAGCTGCGCTCTTTGTCGTCGACGGACACGCTCACACGGTGGTGCTCGCCGAGCGGCTCGGTCGTCCATGTCAGCGTCTTGGGATCGTTGCCGCGCTTCATGGCGGCCGCGACGGCCCCGAGGCAGGTCTCCAGCGCCGGCAGGTCCCACTCGCCGTGAATGATGGCGTCCGTCGCCTTGATCTCGTTGCTCGCCGCGACCAAGACCTTGTGCGTGCGATCGACCAGGTCGGTCTTGCACCTCATCGTCAGCTCGGAGGTGTCGTCGCCAAACGCGGCCGAGCCCGCACGAAGCAGGGCAGGCGCCTGGCGGAGCTCGCTCCAGTCCACGCCCACGACGCCGATCACCGTGGGGTCGAGCATGCCGAGCTCGCGCGCGGGCCAGCGGTCGGTCGGGTTGCTCACCACGGAGGCTCCGTCGTCGCTCCCGGCCTCGGCGAGCGCAGCATCCTCGGCCGGCGGATCTGGTTGCGGGCGTCCGAGCTGCCATGCGAGCACGGCCGCTCCGATCGCACCCGCGCCCGCCAACGTCCACTTCCAGGCCCCGCCCGAGCGCGTCAGCTCGTGGGTGGCCGTCGCGTCCTCGGCGATCGTCGATAGCGCCATCCGGATCTCGCTCGCCGACTGAAACCGTCGGTCGCGACTGGACTCGAGCGCCCGCAGCACGACGTCGTCGAGCGCAGCGTCGCCTCGACCGAGCTCGGAAGGTGCGGGAAAGCGACCCACCGGAAGCTGCCCGGTGAGCATCTCGTAGAACACGACCCCGATCGCGAAGATGTCGCTGCGGTGGTCCACCGAGCCAGGATCGCGGATCTGCTCCGGCGCCATGTACTGCGGCGTGCCGAGCACCCGACGCGTTCGCGTGGCGGTGCCGCGCGCCGGCTCGCGCTGAAGCTTGGCCAACCCGAAGTCCGCGATGCGCACCCGCCCTCCGCGATCGAGCAGCACGTTCTCCGGCTTGATGTCCCGGTGCACCACGCCCCGCTCGTGCGCGTACGAGAGCGCGTCGCAGAGTTGCGAGACGATCTCGGAGGCCTGCGTGGGGTCCATCTCCTGATCCATGAGCTCGCGGAGGTTGGGACCATCCACGAGCTCCATGACCAAGTAGTAGACACCAGCGGCCTCGCCGAAGTCGTGCACGGCGACGATGCCCGGATGCTGAAGCCGAGCCATCGCCTTGGCTTCGCGCTCGAAGCGTTCGGCGAACTCGGGGTCTTTGGCGACCTCCGGGCTCATCAGCTTGACCGCGACGTCGCGATCGAGCCGGACCTGACGCGCCCGAAAGACGATCCCCATGCCACCCCGCCCGAGGCTGCCCTGCAGCTCGAGCTCCGGGCACGCGCACAGGAACGCGCCCAGATCGATCTCCTGCTCGAGACCGGGGTCGGCCCCGCCTGACCCGAGCCCGAGGGCGAGCAGGTCGGCGGGGGAGTGGGGCGCGGGGGCGATCATGGGCGAGGGGACAGACTACCGGCCGCCGCCGATCGAGATCGAGATCGAGTTCTCGCCTTCTTCTTTGTCGAGCTCGGCGTTGGCCTTGAGGCGCGGGCCGCCCTTCTTCTTGTCGGCGACGAGCTTCTTCATCGTCTTGGTGTCGGCGTGAAAGTCCGCGCTGAGCGTGTCGCCGGCGCGATCGATCTTGACGCCGTCGGTCAGCTCGGGCGCTTCGCCGGAGAGCTGCAGCGCGGCGAGGCCGAGCGTCGCCTTGCCGTAGAGCTCGGTGGCCTTGGACTCGTCCTTGAACTGCACCTCGGCGTGCGCGTCGAAGCCCTTGCTGAGGTTGGCCCAGGCGCGGAGGTACTGGACGGGCTGCTTGGACTTCTTGACGTCGGGCTGCGCGATGACCCACATCGAAGTGCCCGAGGGGCTCGGGTCCGCGGCGAGCAGTGACTCGAGCCGCGCATCGGTGGGGGTGACCGCGCCGCCGTGAATGACGAAGAGGTCCTTGTCGAGCAAGACGGCCTCGGGCTCCATCTTCATCGACTTACCTTTCTTCTTGGCTTCCGCCACCTTGCCGTCGATGAAGTCACTGCACGCGTCGGCCTTGCTCGTATCGAACTTGCCCTCGACGTAGACCTCGAAGCCGTCGTCGTTGGCTCCGACGGTCACCGACTCGGCGGCGCGCACCATCGCGGCACAGGCGCCGAGGTCCGCGTCGAGGTCGAGCGAGCCGCTGCCCATGGCGTCCTTGACCCACGGCGAGGCGGTGACGGTCGAGATGTCGATGTGGCCGATGGCCCGGAAATCGGAGGCGTCAGGGGGCGCTTCACCATCGCAGCCGGTCGACCCGAGCGTGGTCAGGGCGAGGGACGAGGCGACCAGGAGCTTGACGGCGAGGTACTTCGCGACGGACATGGTCATTGCTGACCCAAAGCGGAGCAGACGTAACGGGCCGCGGCGAAAAAGATCGCAGAAAAATCTCAAGTGGCTGAAATCAGACGCGAACCGCGTCGATGACGGCGCGGATTTCGTCGTCGATCTCGGCTTCGGAGGCCACGGTATCGGCGACTTCGTCGCGCAGCCGGGCTCCGAAACGCGTCCGCAGGCGGTGCACGGCGACCCGGGCGTTTGGCTCGGTCATGCCAAGCCGCGCGGCGACCTCGCGGTATGCGGGGGTCTCCGCGGAGAGCAGGAACGGCTCGAGTGCGTCGAACACGTCGGCGCGCCCATCGTCGACATACGACTGCCGAAGGGCCGCGCGGGCGCGACCGAGGATCTCCATCGCCCACGCGTAGGCATACGCCGCCTCCGGGGTGCGGTCGTCGGGTATGTCGAGCCCTGCCTCGCCGTCCTTGCGATCGATGGTCAGCCCGAGCTCCACCCTGCCGCCGCCCCGCTTCTGCGCATTGGCCCGGTCGCGTTGCTTGGTCAGGTAGTTGCGAAGCGCCCCGAGCAGGTATGCCCGAAACCTCCCGCGGTCTCGCTCGACGCCGGTGATCGCTTCGCGCTCGAGCAGCCCGGCCAAAAACCCCTGCACGAGATCTTCCGCGTCCTGCGGCGCGTGTCCCTGGCGCCGTAGGTACACGTACAGCGGACGCCAGTACGACTCGCACAGCTCGTGCAGCGCCTTGCCCGGTCCGGCACGGTCCCGCGCGGCGTCCAGCACCACACTCCACCGCGTCGTGGGGAACGCCACGCTACGCCTTCGACGGCCCGACGTCGCGGGCGAGCGAGAGGGCGAACGCTGCCATCGTGAGCACCACGCTGCCGGTGGCGACGGGAATCATCTTCGTCGCGCCCGCGAAGTGGACGAACGCCATCCCGAACGCGCCGGCGACGTTGAGCACGCCTGCGCCGAGGGTAAAGCGTCCGATCGCCGGCAGCCGGGCGAGTGCCGCCACGACGATCCCGATCCCTGGCGCGAAGCAGAACGCCGATGCCGCTCCGGACAGCTCGACCGCCCGCTCGACGGCCACGAACGTCGGGCCCTGCTGCGCGGCGGCCAGCGACGGGAGCATGCCCGCCGCGAGCACGTGCCCGGCGGTCTCGACGGCGGCCCCGAACACGATCAAGTGCGAAGCGAGCCGGAGCCGGCGAGGCTCGGCCCGATCCCCCAACCAGTCCCGAACTGAGACCACGAACCAGACCATCGTGAGCGCCGCCAACATCCAGGCGACCCAGCCCATTCCCCAGCGGCGCGGGTCGGCGGCGACGTAGACCATGCGGGCGGGCAGGTCGGCCCCGGACGGCGTCCCAGGGGCGAGCACGCCTGCCGACATGCCGAGTGCGGCGAGATGCACGATCCCGGTGATCGCACAGGCGGAGCGCGGCGTGTCCACGTCGACCGCGACGGTACGCAGCCCCGACGCGCCATGCAAATCCCCCGCCGCGGCATGTAGACTGTGGGCCGTGGTTCCGTTCCCAGGCGACTTCCTTTGGGGGACCGCCACGTCGTCCCATCAGGTCGAGGGGGGCAACGCGAACAACGACTGGTGGGCCTGGGAGCAGGCACCCGGACGGATTCGCGACGGCAGCACCTCGGGGGACGCCGCGCAGTGGTGGGCCGGCCGGGCCGAGCAAGACCTCGCGTGGGCGGCCGAGCAGGGCCAAAACGCCCACCGCTTTGGCCTGGAGTGGAGCCGACTCGAGCCCGAGCCCGGGCGCTGGGACGACGACGCGTTCGCCCGCTACCACCAGATGTTTGCGGCCGCCAAGGCGATGGGGCTGTCGACGATGGTCACGCTCAACCACTTCACGCTGCCGAGGTGGATCGTGCGTGAAGGCGGCTGGAGCTCGCCGACGATCATCGATCGCTTCACCACCTACGCGGCGCGCTGCGGTCGGGCCTTCGCGGACGTGGTGGATCTGTGGGCGACGCTCAACGAGCCGAACGTGCTGGCGTTCATGGCCTATGCGCGGCGACGCTGGCCCCCGGGCGTCGGCAGCCTGCTCGGTTGCTTTCGGGCGCAGCGGCACATGCTCCGGGCGCACGCGTCGGCCTACGAAGCGCTCCACACCGTCGCCCCCGCGCCGCGCGTGGGCATCGTGCTCAACCTGCAGAAGTTCGAAGCGAGTCGGCGACGTGGTGTCGACGTCGCGCTGGCGGCGATGCAGGACTGGATGATCAACGGCTCCATGCTCACGGCGCTCGACCGCGGCGTCTTGCTGCCTCCGTTGGTCGCTCGTCCCGTCAAGGTCGAGGGCTTGTCCCGCGCCTACGACTGGCTCGGCTGCAACTACTACGGTCGCTACCTGGTGCGCTTCGACCCGCGCGAGCTCGAGCAGGGCTTTGGGCGCCACGTCCAGACGAACTCCACCCGGACCGAGTGGACGGACTGGGGACAACCGCATCCCGATGGACTGACGGCGCAGCTCGTGCGGCTCGGCCGACGGCGGGTGCCGATCTACGTGACGGAGAACGGGCTGTTCGACAACGACGACACGCGGCGGCCGGGCTTTCTCGTTGACCACGTGCGGGCGGTGCGGGATGCGATCGGCCGCGGAGTGGACGTGCGCGGTTACTTTCACTGGTCACTGGTGGACAACTTCGAGTGGGCGGAGGGCTGGTCCGCACACTTTGGTTTGCTCGAGCTGGATCGCGATACCCAGGCGCGGACGCCCCGGCGCTCCGGCGAGCTCTACGGACAGATCTGTCGGGCCAACGGGATCCCCGACCGCTTCGACGAGCCGGACGCCATTCCGAAACGATCTTGGTGAGCCAAACGGGTCATGGACAAGCGCGACGACGCAGCACTTCTACACGCCTGGAAAGCCGGTGACGGCTCGAGCGGCGAGCTTTTGTTCGAGCGGTACTACGACCTGGTCGCGCGCTTCTTCGCGAACAAGGCCACCGTCGATCGGGCTGACCTCGTCCAGCGAACCTTCATGGCGTGTCTCGAGAAGGTCGACGGACTGCGGGATGCAGCGTCCTTTCGATCGTTTCTGTTCGGTGTCGCGCGCTTCGAGCTGCTGCACCACTACCGGCGCAAGCACCGACGCGAGACCGACCTCGACGCCAACCGCGAGTCGGTCTGCGATCTCGATCCGTCGCCCAGTCGCATCATGGCCAAGAAGCAGGAGGAACGTCTGCTGCTCGAGGCGCTGCGCCGCATCCCCATCGACCTGCAGCTCGTGCTCGAGTTGAGCTACTGGGAGGAGCTCACCAGCGCCGAGATCGCCGACGTCGTCGGCATTCCGGTGGGCACGGTCAAGAGCCGAGTTCGTCGCGCGCGTGAGCAGCTCGATGCGCAGATGAAGCTGCTGGCCGAGACGGATGCCGTGCTCGAGTCGACCATGGCCAATCTCGATGGCTGGGCGAAGTCGGTGCGCAAGGCGATCGAGGCAGAGCGCGGGTAGCTCTCAACGCGCACGCAGCCAACGGAGCAGCTCGGCTTCGTCGGAGGTCTCGATGTCGATCGCTTGGGTTTGGCGCTTGGCCGTGGCCACCATGTCCACCAGGCGGGGATGATCGGGAACCGCCCGGGCCAGCGCCTCGGCAAATCGAGCGATCGCCAGGCCGCTCTCGGTCTCGAGCCATTCACCGCGCAGGACGGCGGCTCGAAGCACCCGCGCCATCGTGTCGTGCTCGCGCAGAGCCTCGTCGATGCGGCCCAGGGAAGCCAGGCTCAACGCCACGATCTCGCGGTGGGGCACGAGGTCGGAGCTTTCCTCGCCCCGCTCCACCACCGCCTGCGCGACCGCACGCCGGCCGGCCGCGAGCGCTTGGTCGTGCGCTTCGGCCAGGCGATGCAGCTGCGCCTGCAGCAGCAGCAGGTGCGCATCGGGCGTGTCTTTGGCGACCTCGAGCGCTTCGTCGAGCTCTTGCTGGGCCAGCTCGAGCGCCTGTTGCTGCATCAGAATCGTGACGAGGATCGCTCGCTCGGACAGCGCGTTGGGATGCGTCGCTCCGAACGTCGCGGCCGACATCTGCACCGCACGTGCCGCTTGGGCCCGCGCTTCGTCGAGGTCGCTGGGCATCAGCGCTCGCGCGTAGCGCCCTTGCAAAAAGACGCTGATCTCGTGGCGCTCACCGAACAGGTCGATCGCGTCGGCGAGCGTCGTGCGCGTGAGCTCGAGTGTGTCCGGTCCCGGTTCGAGCCACAGCTTCGCCGAGATCATGTTCGTACGGATCTCGATCATCGTCTGGTGCTTGGGTCCATAGAGGGGAAGCAACATCGACTCCGCGAGCTCGAGCGACTGGATGCCGCGTTGCGTGTCACCCGAAGCGATCGCGAGGCCACCGACGTTGATGTAGTCGTGTGCGGCAGCGATCGGGGCCTCCCGCGCGGTGCGGGTCTCGGCTGCCTGCTCGTAGTAGTCCAGCGCGTCGTGCACCCGTCCCTCCCGGCTCGCAACGTAGGCCCGGGTGGACAGCAGCCACGCGGCGAGCGAGTCGTCGTGTCCGTACGCTTCGAGCTGCGCGGCGGCGAGGTCGAGCAGCTCTCTGGAACGCGTCGGCTCGTCGCCGTCGTCGGCGATGAGGGTGGCTTCGAGCGCGATCGAATAAAACGCTTGCCAGTGGTGCTCGGTCGCGACGGCCAGGCTCGTGGACTCACGGGCGAGCTCCGCGGCGACCTCGATTCGGTCGAGGTTTGCGAGGGCATAGGCCTGGTGGTAGAGCGCCTCTGCGATCAGCGCTTCGTCGCCCAACGAGCGGGCGAGTGCCACCGCACGCTCGGCGATCTCGAGCGATTCTTCATGAAAGCTCAGTGTCGCCTGGGCCCGGCTGCGTGCGAACAGATCGGCGAGCTCCGCCACGGTGGCCTTCGGAAGCTCGGGGTTGTCCAGTCCGATCGGCTTTCGATCGCGCTGGCAGGCGTCGAGCGACGGGAGTCGGTCGATTGCGGTGAGGGCGTTGGCGCGCGCGGCTGGCCCGCTGCTGAGCAGAGAATCGACCAGCACGTTCACCGTGACGAGCCGCCCCTGCAGGCATGCCATCCGGGCGGCGGCGCGCGGCTTCGAGACGCCGGCGGCTTCGTCAGCGCATAGGGACGTCACCGCGGATGTCCACTGCGCCACGTAGCGATCGATTGCGTCGGCCGTTGCGTCCACCGAGGGCTGAGCGTGCAGCGCGGCGTCGGTCATCAGCGCTTGGACCAGCTCATCCCGACGGTCCGCCGTCCAGATTTCGGCGACCTGGGCGTCGATCGTGGCGCAGTAGCCTCCGCGTACGTGGTCGAACGAGGGCTGCCGGAGTGTGGCCCAGATTCCGATGGCCAGCGCCATGCCACCGGCCGCCAGCGCGAGCGCGGTGATGCGACGCCGATTGGGCTCGAGCGCAGCGATGACGACCGCCATCGATTCGTTGCGATCGTTGGGGCTCGATGC
>Ga0207422_1004959_pt1 | contig 10179 bp, 8 predicted proteins | sample MarCyaLeptolynsp_FD_187757 | JGI IMG/M metagenome (GOLD analysis project Ga0207422, IMG submission 187757) | Marine cyanobacterial communities from Panama - species 1 Leptolyngbya sp. (SPAdes) | ecosystem: Environmental > Aquatic > Marine > Unclassified | place: Panama: Panama City | collected... | reverse complement strand
TTCGGCCGCCTTGGCCGCCGACGAGGCCTTGCGCGCCGCGAGCTTGGCGTCCGCGACCTTGCGCTCGAGCTTTTTGAGCTCGGACTGCCGCGTCTTGATCTTCGCCTCGAGATCCGAGGACAGCTTCTTCTGGGCGGCGAGCTTGGTCTTGAGCGAGTCGCGATCCTTGCGAAGCTTCGCAACCGCGTCCTCGGTCTGCTTGTAGCGCGCCCGCGCGACCTTCTGGGCGTTTTGGGCGGTCTCGACCTCGCGCTGCGCCTTGGCTCGCTCGGAGGCGTTCGCCGCCGCGGCCTTGGTCTTGGCGGCTGCGAGCGCCGCCGTGGCTTCCTTGCGGGCCTTCGCCGCTGCCGTGCGCTCCGCCTCCGCCTCCGCCACCGCCGTCTCGGCGCGCGACAGTGCCTGCTTGGCCTTCTTCTCGAGCGCCGCGGCGCGGGACTTCTTGGTGCCGGCGTCGGCGAGCAGCTTGGCCGCTTCTGCCTTGGCCTGCTTGGCGACCTTCGCCCGCTCGGCGTCCGCATCCTCGAGGACCTTGGCTGCCTTGGCTCGCTTGGCGTCGGCATCCCTGAGGACCTTGGCCGCCTCGAGCTTGGCCTTGGTGCGCGCGCTGGCGAGCAACGCCTTGGCCTCGCGCTCGGCCTTCTCTGCTGCGGCGAGCTTGGTCGCCGCCTTGGTCTCGGCCGTGGTGACCTTGGAGCGCGCCTTCTCGAGCTCCTTGTTGGCCTGCTCCGCCGCTGCCGCGAGCTTCTTGGCCGCCGCCTTGTCGGCCGAGCTGCTGGCCTTTTCGGCCGCCGCCGCCGCCCGCTCGGCCTTGGCGAGCTTGGACTTGGCATCCGCCTCCGCCCGGCTCGCCGCCGCCTTGGCGCGCGCGAGCTCGGCCCGGGCCGTCGCGAGCTTCTTCTCCGCCGAAGCCTGAGCGGTCTTGGCCGCCGCCTCGGCCTTTTGTGCCCGAAGCTTGGCCTTGGTCGCTTCCTTCTTCTCGGACTCGGCCTGGCCCTTGGCCACGAGCGCTCGTGCCTCGGCCTTTTCGGCGCGCTGGCGGGCAACGATCAGCTTGTCGCGCTCCTCGTCGAGCGCCGCCTTGGCCAGCCGCAGCTCGGCGTTGGCGGTGTCGCGTGCGGCATCGGCCGCCTTGCGCTCGGCCTGCGCGTCGGCGCGCGCCTTCTCGGCCTGCTCGCGCTCGGTCTTGGCCTGCTTGAGGGCACGGCGAGCGCGGAACCGATGGCTCTTGGCGTCCGCGAGGGTGTCGCCGGCCTTCTTCTCGGCCTCGAGCGCGCGCTTTTCGGCCGCGAGCGCGGCGCTCTCCACCTTCTTGGCCTCCGCCGATCGCTTGCGCGCCGTCGCGGCGAGCTTTTCTGCCGCCTGCTCGCGCTTCTTGGCCTTGGTGTTGATGAGCTTGGCCTCGATGCCGAGCGCCTTGGCGGTGCGCTCGGCCGCGGCGAGCTCCTTTTCCTTGGCCTGCAGCTCGAGCTGGCGCTTGCCCGCGGTCTTGCGCGCGAAGTAGGCCTCGGGCGCGATCTGTCGCGGGGTGATCGTGACGACGAGGGTGCCGTCCTTGGGCACGACCACGTACGAGGCATCGCGCTTGAGCTCGATGACCACGCGCACCAGCTCCGCATCGCGCTCGACCACGGAATCGATGGACACCCTGCCGCATGCCCAGGTGTCGAGCGGGGCAAAGGGAACCACCTTGCCGCGCTCGGCCGACGCGAGATCGACGACGAGGCGGTCGGGCTCACCGAGGCGGTAGACGTTGAAGGTCGGCTTGGTCGAGCCCTTGAGATGCAGCACCGTCGTGCCGTCATCGAGCTCTTCGACCGTCAGCCCGTCGATGCGGTTGGACGCTCCGATCGCCTTGACCAGCGCCGTCATCGGCAGCGGGTCGGGGACCGTCGCTCCCGGAGCACCGAGCGGCGAGCTGAGCTGGGAGGGCAGACCAGCCGCGAGGGCCTCTCCCGGGGTCGCGGTTGCGACGATCAGGGCCAGGGGGGCGGCCAGCGCGTACAAGGGGGCCGTCCCCCTCCCGCGGCGGGAGGAGGTCTTTGCTTCGGTCCGGGTCATGAAAGCGAGCCTTGTCAGTCGTTTCGGAGGAAGATCGGGCGGCGTTCGCCTCGTTGGAGGCCGAGGTTCTTCGCGAGCTCCTCGTCGACTACCTCAATCTCCACATAATCCCGATTCACGGCGGCAAGCAAAACTTCGGCAGACGAGAAGTACTCCCCCTGCATGACTGTTCCGCTGCGACCGTCACCGGCGACGAATTGCGCACGGGGTTTGATCCCGCGTCCCGAGTTCACAATGATGATGAGCCGTAGGTCTTCGAAGCCGTACTGCGCCATCTTGACCTTGCGGGCGGCGCGGGGCGTATCGGGCTCCGGTTCGGGTCGTTCGGTCACCACGAACGCGCGGAACGGATCGCGGCGGCGCGTGAACGACTTCTCGTCCAAGGTGATCGGAGGCCGCTCGGGGCCCTCTTCGATGACCTCGTCTCCGCCATCTGCTCCGGCGTTGCCGCTGGGGGTGGTGCGTCGGCTGGCCTTGGCCCCATCACCGTTTTTCTTCTTGGCACCGCCGGGGATACCGCGCGCGGTCGAGGGTTTTTCTTCTTCCTCGCCGCAGCCGAGCACCGACAGGGGCAGCAGCAGGGCCAGACCGAGCCACTGGGGCCAAGGGGTTCGCATTGAACGCGCCATCACTTGCTCCTCTTGGTGCGTGAACGCTTGCTACCCGCCTTTTGGCCTCCGCCTCCGGCTGTTCGCTCGGCTTCGCTCAGGAAGCGATAGGTGGCGACCTCGAACTCCAGCTGCAGACCGGGATGACCGTCCGGATCGTCGGAGGTCCGCTTGGCCGACATCGAGAGATTCTCGACGCTGACGATCTGCTTGAGCTCGGTGATCTTGCGGAAAAACTCCGCGGTCTGAGCCCACGTCCCCGCGCCCTGCACCTTCACCGGCAGCCGTGCGTAGAAGTCCTGCTTCTCCTCGGGCTCCTTGGTCCAGCTGTCGACGGAGAAGCCGACGTAGTTGGCCTCCTGCTGGAAGGTCTGCATGAGGTTGTCGATCGTGGTCGACGACATCGGCAGGACTTCCATCTTGGCGAGGATCTCGCGCTCACGGGCCTCGTCGGCTTTCTGCTCCTCGAGAAAGTTCTTCTTGCGCTCGACCAGCCCGTCGCGCTCGGCGACAGCCTTGTCGAGGTCGGTCTTGGCGCGGGCAAGGCCCTCTTCGGCGACCGTCCAGAACACGAAGTACCAGGCGGCGACGATCATCGCGGCGATGAAGATGAACGCGACGAGCTTTTGCCACACGGGCATCTTGTCGATCGAGTCGAACTGTCCAGCCATGGCTAGTCCCACCTCCGCACCGCAACGGCGCCAATCGTCCAGTCGATGCTGGGTTGCTCGCTCTCGTCGTTGCCCCGAGCGCGGCGATCCCAGTCGGGGCTGGTCACGGTGCCGTAGCGGCCCGAAGCCCGCAGGCGTCGCACGAACTCGGCGAGGTCACTGGCGTCACGCGCCGAGCCTTCCATCGTGAGCACCCCGCTCTGCTCGTCGAGCTTTTCGATCCACAAGCCGCTCGGGTCCCAGCGCAGGTTGATGCCCGCCTTGGGATCCTCTTTGAGCAGCTGACGAAGCTTCACCTCGTCGATGTCGAGCTGGGGCGGATCGGACGGGTCCATGGAAGGATCGGTCAGAATCGTCGCGAGGTCGTACAGCACGTACACCGGCGTGCGCTTCTTCTTTTCGAGCTTCGAGATGGCGGCCTCGAGCTGGTCGAGCTCGCGCTTCTTGGCTTCCTGGCCGGCCTCGTCGATCTCGTCCTTGATGGTCTCGGCTTCCTTGGTGGCCTCGGCCGCCTGGCGACGAACCTCGGTCGTCTCGCCCTCTTTGAGGGTGACCAGCCAGTACCCGCCGCCGATCAGTCCGAGCCAGCCGATGAACCAGCCGAGCACCCAAATCGGTCCGCTGTTGCCCGGGCCCGCCGCGGCTTTCGCCGCCGCAATGCGTCGCTTGGACGACGGTAGGAGGTTGATGCGAATCATGCGGAGTCTCCTGGGCTACGCAGCGCCAAACCGAACGCGATGGCCGCCACCGGCGCGTTCGCCCTCAGATAGTCCACGTGAAAGCGGCGCGGGTCTACCGATACGCGCATGAAAGGGTCGAAGATCTCGACCGGGATACGCGAGCGATCCTGAAGCGCCTTGGGAAGCTGGGGCACGAGGGCCGAGCCTCCCGACAGGTAAATCCGCGACAAGTGGGTGTCGACGGCGTCGTTGAGGAAGAAATCGAGGCTTCGCTGGAACTCCTCGGCGACCTGCTCCGACACCTGCGCCAGGATGCGGTGCACTTCCTGCGGCACCACGTCGGCAGCGGCTCCGGCGGCGGCAACCGCTCCACCTACCTTGTAGGCCTCTGCACCATCGGTGCTCACCGCAAGCCGCGTTCGAATCGCCTCGGTGTACGTGTTGCCGCCGACCCCGAGGTCGCGATTGAACGTCGGCAGCCCGTCTTGAATGATGCACATCGTCGAGAACGTCGCGCCGACGTTGACGACGGCGACGGTCTCACCGGGCGAAAAACCGACCCCGCCTTCGATCGCGTTCTGCAGGGAGAAGGCGGCCGCATCCACGACCATCGGCTGGTAGCCGGCATCGCGTACGACCTGCACGTACTGCGAGACCACGTCGCGCTTGGCCGCGACGAGCATGACCTCCATCTGCCCCTGCGGGGTTTGCTGGACGAGCACCTCGTGATCGACCACGACGTCGTCCCGCGAAAACGGAATGTTCTGCCGGACCTCCCATTCCATCTGCTCCTCGAGCGCGGGCCCGTCCATGGCAGGAATGGTGAGTCGCTTGATGATGACTGCGTTGCCGGAGACCGACAGCGCCATCGTCTTGCCGCGCAAGTGGATGCGGCCGGCGAGATTCTTGAGCGCGTCGACGAGCGCGCGGTGATTCATCACGACGCCGTCGACGATCGACTGCGGGGGAACCGGCTCGATGCCGAAGTTCTGCAGCGCCATGCCGCGCCGCGAGACCTTGACCTGGACGAGCTTGATCGCGCTCGTACCGATGTCGAGGCCAATGCACTGCTTGGCCATCAAGCACCTGCCTTGGTGCCGCGCGCGATGAAGGGCGCGGCCGTTGTGTGGGTCGACGGGCTCAGCCCAGGTCGACGTCGGGGAAGACGTCCATCGCGGCACTTGGCGAAAGACCCAAGGCCTCGAGGATCTTTCGCTTGGTGTCCATGCGGCACGGACAACCCGCTTCGACGCGGTCGATCGTCAGCGGGCTGACGCCAGCTCGTCGCGCGAGCTCGGCCTTGCTCATCATGGCGCGCTGCCGAAGCTTCTTGACGTTGTTGGGGTGCGTGCCCGCTTTGGGGCGCGTACGGCCGGATTTCGGGCGCGCAGCAGCCTTGTCGGGGGGCCCAGAGGGCTCCGTCGACGGCGGAGCGGCGGGGGTCGCCCCCGAGCCGCCACCAACCTCGTTGGCTCCTTGGCTGCGTTCCGGATCCATGCCTTCGATGCACGTACATTGTCGGTCCCGATCAATGGGCAGTCAACGCGAGGATTGCGCTTCACTGATATGTAAGTGAATAGAAGTGATAGGGAATTGATAGGTCATTGAAGCGATCTGGAACGGACGTTCCGGTGCGCGACATCGCGCAGCGCACAGCACAAGTCGTTGAGTTTCTTGGGTAATAGGCCAAGCGCGCTGATTGCGAGGGTCGGTCTGCACGGAGCTCCGACCAAGCATTTCACGTCGCACGCGCCCCCCCAAAAAGTGAAGCAATTCGTTGGCGTAGTTCGCGCTAGAGCACGGGGCTCGGGGAGCGATCGCGGGGCGCGGCGGTCGCACTCGTAAAACCGGGTCGACTGGGCAGAGCCGCGCTGTCCATCATAGCAGAGTGCGCACGACGCGCGACCCGGCGCCCCCCCGAGACGCTCGGCGCCCTCAAGACAAGCCGAAGTCCTTGATCTTGTAGAGAAGCGCTCGATGCGACAGGTCGAGCAGCTTCGCGGCCCGGGTCCGATTGCCTTCGGTGCGTTCGAGCGCCCGGAGGATGAGCTCCTTCTCGACCGCCCGCTGGGCGCGCTTGACCGATAGGTCGTCCTCGTCGAACGCGAGCTGAAAGCCGTGCACGGGCAGGCCACGCCGTCGCGCGCGTTCGGGCAGCGCGTCCTCGTCGATGAACGACCCTTCCGCCATGACGGCGGCGTGCTCGATCGTGTTTTCCAGCTCACGCACGTTGCCGGGCCACTCGTAGGCGAGCAGCTGGGCGAGCGCGGGCTCGGTCACCCCTTCGATCGCAGTCCCGAGCCGTTCGTTGGTCGCGTCGACGAAGTGGCGCACGAGCGGACCGATGTCGTCGCGTCGTTCGCGGAGTGGTGGAATCACCACGGGCATCACGGCGACGCGAAAGTAGAGGTCGCTGCGAAAGCTGCCTTCGTCCACCATCTGCTGCAGGTCGCGTGACGTCGCGGCCACGACCCGGACGTCGACCGGGCGTGCCCGGGTCTCGCCGACGCGGCGGATCTCGGCCTCCTGCAGGACGCGCAGGAGCTTGACCTGAAGCTGTGGCGGCAGCTCGCCGATCTCGTCGAGAAACAGGGTGCCGCTTTGGGCCTCCTCGAACAGTCCGCGACGATCGGTCACGGCGTCGGTGAACGCCCCTTTGACGTGCCCGAACAGCTCCGACTCGAGGAGCGCCTCTGGGATCGCCCCGCAGTTGACCGCGACGAACGGACCGTCCGAGCGCGGGCTCCCGGCGTGCAGCGCCCGGCTGACGAGCTCCTTGCCGACCCCGGACTCGCCGAGCACGAGGACCGTGGTCTTGAACGGGGCGACCTTGCGCACCATCTTGGCGACCTGACGCATGCCGTCGCTGTGGATCAGCATGTCGCCGAGGTGGTCGGTGCTGGGCTCACCCGCCGCAAGACGGGCACGCAGCCGGGCGTTTTCGCGGCGCAGCCGAAGACGCTCTTCGGCCTTGCGCAGCGCGAGCACGACCTCGTCCTGCTTGAACGGCTTGGACACGTAGTCGTACGCGCCGCGATGCATCGCCTGCAGGGCGAGCTCGACGCTCCCGAACGCGCTCATCACGAGCGTCGTGATCTCGGGGCGGTGCTCGGCGAGCCAGTCCACCAGGCCCAGTCCGCCCATGCCGGGCATGCGAACGTCGGTCAGCACGACGTCGACCGCCGCGGGAGCGTCGTCGGACCCCTCGCCCGAGAGCAACGCCACCGCAGCCTCGCCGCTGTCCGCCGTACGAACGTCGTACCCCTCGCGACGCAGCAGCAGGTCGAGCATGTGCCGCATCGCCTCTTCGTCGTCGACGACGAGCACCCGCTCGAGTCCGGCCGCGTCGCTGCCGTCCGCCGCGCCCTCGCCCATGAACGCAAGGTACCATCGCCGGCCGTGCGGCCCCAACCCGACCCGCGGCCCGACCCACGCGGACCCGCGCCGGTGGACCCCTCGCCGATCCGGCGCGGCGAGGGTCGGCACGCCGTGCTGTGCCTGCACGGCCTGACGGGCACGCCCTACGAAGTCGCCCCGATCGCGCACGCGCTCGCCGACGAGAGCTTCGCAGTGCGAGCCCCGTTGCTCGCGGGTCACGACGACCTCGACAGCCTCGAAGACTCGAGCTGGCACGACTGGTACCAAAGCGCAGAGGCCGAGCTCGACGCACTCCTCGAGGCCGAGCATGGTCGGGACCATGATCCGGACCAAGGCCGCGAGGTCGTGGTGCTCGGGTTTTCGATGGGTGCCCTGCTCGCGCTGCGGCTCGCGGCGCTGCGGCCCGCCGACGTCCGGGCCGCGGTGGTGCTCTCGGTGCCTCTCGAAGTCCCCGCCTGGCAGCGACCGCTGATCGAGGGCATGGCCCGACTGCGCGAGACGCCGGTACTCGGACCGCTCGTCGGGCTGTGGCCCAAGCGCCGCGGACCCGACGTTCGCGTCGAAGCCGAGCGTGTGGCCAGCCCGAGCATGGACGCGTTCCCCTACCCCGCACTCGCGCAGCTCGTGGCGCTGCAGGCCGACGTCGCGCGGCTACTCCCGCTCGTCCGCACGCCACTGCTGCTCGTGCACGGCGCTCTGGATCACGTTGCCCCGGCCGAGCTGTCGGACCGCGTCGCGCAGCGCGTTTCGGCGGACCGCGTGGAGCGGGTCGTGCTACCGCGTTCGTTTCACATTCTCGCGCACGACCTCGATCGCGACCGTCTGTTCACCGAGGTCCTTCGCTTCACCCACTCCATCTTCGGACAACCGCGCTCATGACCACTCCCGATCTGATTCTCGCCATCGACCAGGGCACGACCGGCAGCACCTGTCTCGTCGTGGACCGCGATCTCTCCGTGCTCGGCCGCGCCAACGTCGAGTTTCCGCAGCACTTCCCGCAGCCGGGCTGGGTCGAGCACGATGCCGAGGAGCTGTGGGGCTCGGTGACCGAAGCGGTGGCGTTGGCGATCGCCCGCGCGGCGGTTGACACGGGTCGCATTGCGGCGATCGGGATCACCAACCAGCGCGAGACGAGCCTGCTGTGGGAGCGCGACACCGGCAAGGCGATTCACCGCGCGCTCGTGTGGCAAGACCGCCGCACCGCGGACGAGTGCGCCAAGCTGCGTGACGCCGGACACCTGGACGCCGTGCGCAAGCTGACCGGGCTCGTCCTCGACCCCTACTTCTCGGCCACCAAGCTCGCGTGGACGCTGCGCAACGTCGACGGCGCCCGGGCCAAAGCCGAGTCGGGCGCGCTCGCGGCGGGCACGATCGACACCTACGTGGTGTGGCGCCTGACCGGCGGGCAGTCCCACGTCACCGAGCCGAGCAACGCCTCGCGCACGCTGCTGTGGCCGCTCGCGGGTGGCGGCTGGAGCGATGAGATGTGCGAGCTGTTCGGCGTGCCCAAGCAAGTGCTGCCGGAGGTTCGCTCGTGCACCGCCAAGATGGGCGAGACCAAGGGGGTGCCCGGACTGCCCGACGGCATTCCGATTCACGGCATGGCGGGCGACCAGCAGGCCGCACTCTTCGGTCAAGCATGCTTCGACGTCGGTCAGGCCAAGTGCACCTACGGCACGGGCGCGTTCGCGGTGCTCAATACCGGCAAGGAAATCGTGCGCAGCGAGCACGGGCTGTTGTCGAGCGTGGCGTGGCAGATCGGAGACGACGTGACCTATTGCCTCGAGGGCTCGGCGTTCGTGGCGGGCGCCGTCGTGCAGTGGCTGCGCGACCAGCTCGGCATCATCGACAACGCCGCCGACATCGAACCGCTCGCGCGTCAGGTCGAAGACAGCGGCGAGGTCGTGCTCGTCCCGGGACACGCCGGACTCGGCGCGCCGCACTGGCGCCCCGACGCGCGCGGGCTGATCCGAGGCATCACGCGCGGCACGTCCAAGGCCCATCTCGCTCGGGCGGCGCTCGAGGGCATCGCGCTGCAAATCGCCGATCTGTTCACCGCGATGGCGGCGGACCTGGGTCGCCCCGTCGAGCTGCTTCGCGTCGACGGGGGCGCGGCGGCCAACGACTTGCTGATGCAGATTCAGGCCGACGTGCTCGGGGTGCCGCTCCAGCGCCCGACCATGCTCGAAGCCACCGCGCTCGGTGCCATCTCGCTCGCCGGCCTCGGCGTGGGACTGTGGCCCGACACGAGCGCCCTCGAGTCCGCATGGAAGCAGGACGCACGCTTCGAGCCCGCCGGTGATCCCGACGCGATCGCGGCGATGGTCGGACGCTGGAACGAAGCCGTCGAGCGCGCCTGAGCCCTCACCGGCAGTGGCCGAGCGTGACGATCGTGTCGGGCGGCTCGGTGGTCAGCCATTGCTCGATGTCGGCGAGCCCCGCGTCGAGCCAAGCCGTGAGCCGGCGGCCGGTGAGGCGGCGAATCGCCACGCGAGCGGGAAGCCCAAACAAACGCTCGCCCACCCGCATGCCACCAACCGCCGCGACTTCGACCAGCAGTGTTCCCGGCGGGAGCGTCGCAACCAGATGCAGCGGTGCGGGTCGGCGCAGTGAACCCGCGACGAGCAGCGCATCGACGTCGTCGGGTTGCTCGAGCGGTGGCCACGGCGACACGACGCGCCGCACCGAACGCGGCGCCCCGGCGACGACCGTGTGGCGCACGTTCAATCCGTCGAGCCGCTCGGGAAGCCAGCGCGACAGCGCCGGGCACGGCAGGTAGTCGTC
>Ga0207422_1004958_pt1 | contig 10181 bp, 9 predicted proteins | sample MarCyaLeptolynsp_FD_187757 | JGI IMG/M metagenome (GOLD analysis project Ga0207422, IMG submission 187757) | Marine cyanobacterial communities from Panama - species 1 Leptolyngbya sp. (SPAdes) | ecosystem: Environmental > Aquatic > Marine > Unclassified | place: Panama: Panama City | collected... | reverse complement strand
GGTCGTTATTGGTGCGTTTGTGCGGACTGCACTCAATGCCTTAGATGGGCAAGTTGCCCGTGCATTGGGTGATGCAGGCGATTGGGGCGAAGTCAAGAATGAGCTTGGTGATCGTTTGGCGGATATGATTATTTTTGCGGCGTTGATTTTCTTGCCGACGATCCCACAGATTTTGAGCATAGTAGCTTTTTGTACGGCGTTTCTCAGTGGGTATGTTGGTATCCTTAGCAAAGCGATTACAGGTGTACGCGATTATAGTGGCATCATGGGCAAGCCAGATCGCATGGCGGCGATTGCTGTTGGATCAGGGCTTGTTGCGCTGACAGGCTGGTGGAATTGGCTGTGGATTGCTTTAGGTGTGGTGATTTTATTGGGTATCTGGACGATTGGCTTGAGGCTAAAGGCGACCTATGATCGTTGCGGATAATTTTCTACAGACGATACAAACACTAGCGATTTTGTTCGTTGCTGGTGCCATCCTCGTACTAATTTTAGGACGATTTAACCTCAAGCGGATCATGCAAGGCGAACTGGGAGCGCGTTATTTCGGCTGGTTGCTTCTCACACCATTTTATGCAGCAGGGGTATTTGCTTCACCGATTATCGGGTCTGTGATTCTCACAGGTGCGATTTTACTCATGGTGCTGGAATATGGGCGCGCTGTCAAACTGGAAGATAATGAGATAATTTTTCAGGGTGTGCTTGTACTCATTTCGATGATTGTGGTGTTGGCTTTGCCAAAGCTGTTCGCGCCCTTGCCAGTGATTGTGCTTTTCATCCTGACAGCGTATCCCATCCTGACGAACACCTACGAAGCAGTATATGATCGGGTACGGTCATTATCATGGGCGTATATCTATGTCATCTGGACGATGATCCATGCGGTTTTTGTGTTTCGGCTACCAAACGGTACAGGAATTTTGGTTACAATTATGGTGGGATGTGCGCTAGCGGACGTGGGTGCCTATGTTGTTGGCAAGCAGATTGGCAAGCGTAAAATTGCACCACGCATCAGCCCGAACAAAGCATGGGAAGGCATCTTGGGTGATTTGATTGGCGCAGCGATTGCTGTCGCGCTATTCGGCTTTGGATTGCCGGAAATGCCAACTTGGGCGATTATTGGCTTGGTGATTTTGATTGGTGTTGGTAGCGTTTGGGGGGATTTGATTAGCTCTATGGCGAAGCGCAACTTAGACATCAAAGACTGGGGCAACCTCATTCCCGGACATGGTGGCTTGCTGGATCGACTCAACAGCTTGATCGTGGTCATGCCTGTGACCTACTACTATTTGATCGTTGTGCTTGGACTTTGATTTCACGACATGATATACTGATTTTAACCTCAAATTTTAGAGCAATAGCACTGCTTAGTGTGCTTTCCAATTGACTAAAATCAGACAATTTAAGTGGCAAGACCGTGATACTGCTGCACAGGATATGCTTCAGGTTGCTTACTATGCGCCTTATTCGATAAGCCTACGTGCATTGTATTTGATTGGAGCATTCCGCTCCGAGAAGATCACTCCTGAACTGACAGAGATTGTTCTCGACGTAGATACACCAAGATCGCATAGAACTTATGCTTTGTATGCACTCCTTGACCTAGACAATTTTGATCCTGAGCCAGTCATCAAGTCATTGAAAAACCAAACAATTGATAAGCAACTCGACAGAGATAAACGCCAAATTGCACTATTGGTTTTGAAATGCCTCCCAATTGAGAAATTTGACCCGCAATTAGCTGCAATTCTCACTGTAAATATAGATGATTTTGATCGCTATATTGAGCATGGTTGGACAGCAGGTGATTTAATTCGTGATGATGACCTATTACAACAAACAATCGAGAATAATCTAAATGCACTCTATGATGAAATCAGACACTCTAATTCGGATAGAGTGAAATTTTTACTGTTAACAAAGAGCTTTAGTGGTCGTGATTTGAATAATCGTGATCTTGATACATTGTTTCCATTATTGGATTCCCATATCGAATGGCTCAATTTACGATTAGTTCTCACGTTATTTGATGCTGATATTGAAGAAGCGTATTTTTGGCTGGACGAGCATATTGAAGAAGTTTATTGGCTAATGCTTACTTATGAAAACAAACGTTATGGTTTGCAGTGGATTCTTCGCTTGCTTATTAGATGGACTGATTTGCGAGAGCTTGTGCTTAATTCAAGTGAGGAGATCGCAGCAGAATATGACGACTATGTTAGTGGAAATAATCGATTGAAATTATTGTTTGAGGAAGAGCTTAAACAGTCTAAAGCCTATCAATTACTTGATGAACTGTTCGTTCCAGCAATGGAGGGTGATAAATCTGCATACTCAAAAATATTACGTGTAGCATATCGCCATAAAAATATTCTAGTACGTGCACTAGCAACACGATTTTTAGTTAAATTGTGTGAGACTTATAATGTGGAAGATGCTTTATACAGATTAGCAAAAGCGAATGACGACTGGTATGACAGCAATTGGATTTATTCGCCAGTTCGTACTGAAGCAATCAATGGTTTGGGTCAACTATCAACACCTAAAACATGGCAAGAACTTATAAATGCAGCGTTTTTCAAACCTGACAATGAGTTGGACTATTATCTTATTCGCGCGATTGAATCGGTGACAAATGTACTGATGGGTGAGGAGCCGATTCCTGAAAATCCAAAAGCTCGAAACCCACCTGTATCTCGCTGGTATCGAACTTTGATTGACATGGAAGATGTTGATCTGGAAGTCTAACCCTAATCGCAAACTGAGCACTGGTGTAAAATTCTCCATGTAAAGTACAAGGAGATATGTATGTCCCGAATTGTGCTAATAGCATTGATGATCGTGATTTCTACCAGTTTTGCCTTTGCCCAAGAAGCAACCCCTGAACCCACACCCGAAGGACCTATTCGCTTGGTAGTGTGGTTGCCCGATACGCTAAGTATCGCAGATGTCATTGAAGAAGAGAGCATCCTCGAAGCCCAAACGCAGGCATTTGTCGAATCACTTGAAGAGCCAGTTGAAATCGAATTTCGGCTGAAACGAGTCGGAACAGTTGGCGGAATTATGTCCACGTTGCGGTCTGCGAGTAGTGTCGCGCCGGGAGCCTTGCCGGATATTACGCTGCTGCGCCGTCAAGATTTGGTCGTTGCCCAACGCAGTGGCTTAATCCGTTCGATGGAAGGGCTAGTGTCATCGGCTGTTGTGGGTGGACTCGATACTGCGTTGGTTTTGGGTCAGGTAGATGGCGAATTGGTCGGTGTGCCTTATCTGCTCAATTTGCAGCATGTCGTCTATCGTCCTGATGCAAATACAGATTACGATACTTGGACATTTGATGCTATGTTGGAGCGGGGAGAATCATTTATTTTCCCGGCGGGACGTGCAACAGGTATCAACGATGTACTGCTGCTGCAATATTTGGTGGCTGGTGGGACGATGCCCCGTGACGGCACATTTGAATTTAATGCCGAAGGATTGCAAGTAACACTCGAATTTTATGAGAATGCGTTGCGTGCTGGTTTGTTGGATGCACAGGTGTTGAATTATGTGAGTGCGGCTGATTACACGGAATTATTTCAGATGGGGCAGGTTGATGTGGGCGTGTTTCCCTCGAATATGTATTTGATGATGCATGCAGAAGATGAAACATTACAAGCTGCTCCGATCTTCACGGAAACTGGCGAGCCGGTAACTTTGCTGGATGGTTGGAGTTGGGTACTGGTCACGGGTGATCCAGATCGGCAAGATGTTGCAGCACAATATATCAATTGGATGCTAGACATTGATCGACAGGGAGTTTATGCCCAGTCTGTATCGATGTTACCATCCCAACGTAGTGCTTTTAGCCGATGGTTGCCCGATGGTGTGGATGTGCGTTTGTTTACGAGTTTATTGGATAATGCGACGTTACCCTTCATCGATAGCGATGGCATCACCGCGATTAGCATAGCACAAGATGCACTTGGGGCTGTTTTGCGCGAAGAGCAGACAGCCGCAGAAGCGACCGAAGCGATTTCTGCACAGCTCAATGTAGAGTAAATCTCAGGGTATCATCACATCTACCCTGAGATTAACATTAAACGGCTTGTAAATTTACGGTAATGTTGGTGGTTGTATCATCAATGGCGTAGCTTTGTGTGGTGATGAAATCGCCAGATTTGAATTGCGAATCATCCCCATCACGGCTGAGGTGGATGCGTAAATTGTGCTGACCAGAATTTTGAGATGTGCTACCATCTACATCTAATATTAGAGGTGTGCCATCATAGGCGACACCTTTTTGTGCTTTACGATATAGAATCCTTGCTTCTGCATCCATTTGAGACGTATCTTCAATTGTTACGAACAAAGTCGCATTTTCGAACTTTGGTGTTTCTTCCGGTAAAGCGGCTTTTACTAGCAATCTTTTTGTGAGCATCTTATTCCCCATACATGTGGACAACCGCAGCAATATCGCCTTCGCTGAGTTCGTCGCGTTGACCTATCTCCACGTCAATTCTTGGCACGATGGTATCTTCGCCATTGCGTGAAAATGCCCAACGTGGATAGTGCATAATCGAGTCGTAGTCATACTCACCATGATCTTGACCATCAGCGATGTGCTTATCAAAATTGTATGCGAATAATGGATGAATATTCTCGTAGTGAATTTCCACATGCTCATCGCGGTCTGCGCGGCTTTGTTCATGCCATAGACCAACTGCATGACCAATCTCATGGATGGTTGCACCCAAACCACAGCCTAATGCGAGTGTGATGGGTTGCCCGCCACCTATTCTACCAACATATGAGGAACAACCGTTGCCATTACGGAAAACGATGTAATCAGGATATTGGCTTGAGTTGCTTTGTGTACGTTCCACAAAACGAATGCTGGTGTGTTCTTCCCAATGTTCAATTGCTTTATGAACGCGGTCTTTTTCTGGCAATTGTGGATGAATCACATAAGGGATGAGACCATCTTTCCACCGGAAATCACGCGGCGGACGGCTGATGATAATACCTGCTTGTGTTGGGTCATTTTCACCAAAATGGAGGATGATGTCCCCTTGAAAGAGCGGCAATCCATCAACCATACTAAACTGAATCTCTTCACCACTAAAGCCATAACCTTCGATGCGTGTTGTGTAAATCTCTGAGCTGACACGGAACATCGGATCATCTGAGAAGAGCATATCAGCGTTTACTGTATCGCTACTCACTTCTTCTGCGGCAGTGTCAGGAACGATAATTTCTTCCTCTTCGCCACCGCCCTGCTCCATGAAGGTCAGCAACGTGAACAAAATCATACCACCAATAATCAATAACCATCTGCGATAGAACTTATTTTTGAATTTCACGCAGGAATCCTTTCAACTACTATTGAGATTACGATAACATGGGTGCGTAAGTTGCGTCAACGCGCCTTAATCTTTTGGTGTTTCGTCTGATTTCGATTCTGTATCAAATTCGACACGCTCATAAATATCTTTGACAGACACTTCGCAGGCTATAGATGGTAATGTGAACACATCTCCAGATTGAGTGATGTCGATGAATTGCCATTCTTTGTCTGACTGGCGAACATAATGCTCAATGTGAATTTTATCTTGGCTGATGAGCAAATATTCTTGCAGTGAATCAAGTGTGCGATAAGACTCAAATTTCTTGCCCCGATCATAACTTTCTGTGGACGGTGAAAGTACCTCAAAGATAATTAGCGGATTAAGCAATGTATCTTTTTGATCATCATCATAGTGTAATTCACCGCAGGCAATGAGAATATCGGGATAGGTGTATAAACCTGTTTGGCTGACCTTGACACGCATATCATTAGCAAAAATATCGCAGCCTTTTTTACCTAGTTTAGGATATAGATAATGCACAATACTGGTCACAAGGCGATTATGATTGGTGCTGGCACCCGCCATAGCAAAAATCTCGCCCTGAAAATATTCGTGCTTAACCTCACTTTCGCGCTCAAATTCGAGGTAGGTTGTTGGTGTCCATTTAAAATCTGGTTGTGCTGACATAATTTAGTTGTCTTTCAGACTTTTCTCAAATAAGCGGTGCGTTTTATAGATTTTACCACCTAATTTCTCTGAAATTTTGATTAAATCATTGGTTTCGATAATCCAGCCCATATCTGCGAATTCATATTGCAGGGGCAGTAGTGATTGCATCGTTTGATACATCAACATTTGCTCAATGCCCATGTTGCGAAATTCTGCTTTGACTCCCATCAGTGGTGTGCGGATAGCACGAATGATGTTACGGACTTTCCAATGCCAGCCGATTTGTATCATTGACCAGAGTTCTGGCACACCGGGACGGGGATAAGCTAGATGAATGACCTCGTTGAAATCAGGGATAGAAAGCATAAATCCGGCAGGCTTCCCATCGACCTCCGCGAAAAACGCCATCCGTGGATCGAAGAATTGTCCTAAGCTCTCGACTAACGCATCGAGTTCTCGATCGGTCATAGGAACAAAACCCCAGTTCGCATTCCATGCTTCGCTGTATAGCTCTTTGAACAATTTGAATTCTTCCATTTTTCGCTTGAGATCGATTGGGCGCAACGTGACTTTGTTGCGTTCCATCATACGCTTGACGATTTTTCCCATACGGGTGTCCATGCTCGATTCGGCTATGATTTTGCGATCGACATAGAAGCTGTGCAAATCCATTGATTTCTCAAAGCCTGTGTTCTCAATCAAGGTTTGGTAATAGGGATAGTTGTAGGGCATCAAAATAACCGGGCGGTTAAAGTTTTTGATCAGCACACCACATTCTTCATGGGTAGTGATTTGTGGTCCACGAATGGCATCGTAGCCTCGTTCTTTGACCCAATTCGCAGCCGTATCTAAGAGGGCACTTGCTGCCTCTTGATCTTCTTTCACGTCGAACAAGCCAAACCAGCCGATGTGCTCATTCTGGAATTCATTATGCCGATGATTGATGAGTGCGATGATTGTGCCGACGATTTCATCACCGCGCCACGCCGCGAAATATTCCCCTTCCAGATATTCCCATGCTGGATTTTTTTTCTTATCGAGCAATTCACGCCGAATAGATAATAAAGGGGGCACCCAATTGGGGTTATCTTTGTAGAGTGTCCATGGGAATTCAAAAAATGCCTGAAATTCTTGCTGGTTAGCGATGGGACGAACATCAACTGGATTTGACATATGTTCTCACCCTTTCAATCGATTGTTGACATCATGAATTAAGAAGTAGGCTATGAGGATAAGTGTAACAAAAAATCCTTGACAATGAGTGACCTGTTTGCTACTATTCCCTTCGTTATTCCACAATAGCTCAATGGCAGAGCAATCGGCTGTTAACCGATAGGTTCCTGGTTCGAGTCCAGGTTGTGGAGCAAAAACACCTTACACTTTGTAAGGTGTTTTTTTGTGCTTTGAGGTTGAATTTCAAATCGTCACATGAAAATGTACTCTCTCTTGGATCGTAGTATACTTTAGGATAATCAATGTCACTCGAACAGAATAAAGCTGTAGTCCGTAAATTCTTTGAAGATGTACTCAACACAGGAGATTTTACGCTGATTGAACAGTATATTTCGCCCGATTTCGTTGAACATGATGAACTTCCGATTGAAACGGCTTCAGACCTTGAAGGTGTGACAGAAGTTTTCAAGATGGTACATACTGCTACATCTGACTTCAAAGTCACGATTGTTGATATGATTGCTGAAGATGACAAAGTTGCAGTTCGAATGATATGGGGAGGAACACATCAAGGCGATTTCATGGGGATGCCCGCAACCGGTAATACCATTGCGTTTGATGTGTTTGATATGTTCCGGGTACAAGATGGCAAAATCACAGACCATTGGGGTGTATCCAACACGATGAAAATGATGTCTCAACTCGGGGCTTTCTCGGAACCTGAGTAGACTTCATAAGTGAGTGTGGGCTGACCTCTTGTTTTTTCTACGTACTTAGACACACTAAGCTAGTGCACTTTCATTGCCAGAATCTTGGACAAAGATACACGATGCACGGCTCGTCTGTACGATGCTTCGTATGAACTCTAATGTCACTTGCTTCTGGGTGCCGAAGATATTCAGGTCTGTGCGTGGTGCATGTGGTAGAAAATCATTGAAATCCCCTACCTGCACAATTGTATTGGTATCTGATGGCATACGCCCTAAGTCAATCAAGGAATTGAGGAATTTGTGTCCGTTTTCGCGTTCTGCTGGGTCTTCAATCACGGTGATGAGGTTAATTGTTCCGTCCCAGTTTTTGGCAATCTGATAGGCTAGCAGCAAGCTCAAATCCAAGCGACTGAGGCGTAAACCAACTTCCCAATCCGGGCTTTGGTCGCGTATCCAGACATTGATCGTTTGCTCACGTCCTAGCCCTGATTCAGGATGTTGCGCGAACAAAATTGCGCCTGTTTCTTTTTCTTCTGCACGTTTGAGCACAGCTTGAACTACACTGGCTTCTGTATCAGGTTGGATCACATTGAACCAGACATTGGGATGGAAAAATGCACCATTGAGCACATCTAACCCCACACGGATGCCTTTTGCAAAATCTTCTTCTTCCACAAAAGCAACTCTGGCAAAAATACCATCACGAGTAAAAGCATCTACTAGATTGTTGCTACCTTGCACTTTAAAATGCTCTCCCGGTTTGTACATACTCAAGACATAGACCATGCCATGCGGATAGGTCAATGCTCGCAAAAAACGATAACTGCCGAGTAGTTCTTCAGTTGATTTAATTGTCACAAGTAAATTAGGTTTCCATGCGCGTTCTTGTGAGGTTGGTAAGCGTGAGGCACGCATTGCCGCCCACACTGCAAAAGAGACGAACAAACCACTGCGTAAATCACCACCGTCGTTAGTCAATGTCAACCGTGACAGATAAGTATATAAACCGATGATGACAATGAGTGCCGCTAAACTAAACAAGGGATTAATCAGAAACATTGCTGCTAGGCAACTAAGAAATCCAATAATCGGTATGCCTCTCCATACCCGAAAACGCGGGCGGAAACTAACCAGACTTAACGACTGCTCAATCATGACAACAGCGTTCAACACGCCATAGGTGATGAGATAGAACATCGTCATCAAGGGTGCAATCGCATTCAAGCCATCTGTGACAGAGCCGAAAATGAGCGTAGACAATGTAATCACGGCTGTGACACGCATCGCTTGACGGGGTTCACCACTAGATGAAGTTTCCGCGATTTTTTCGCTGTTTGGTACGACGTTATTCTGTGCGAGTGCCTGTAGGATACGCGGTCCACCAACCAAAGAAGCCAACCCTGCTGAAAATGTGGCAGCTAATAGTCCTGCCAAAACCGCAGGCGCGAATAGTGCTTTGTCTACGATAACGGTTTCATTATTCACGAGTTCTGCTGGTGATGCGACGAAGCCGAACCATGTTGCCGTCAGCAAATAGACTGTCATGGCGACTAGTACTGCACTTATCATGCCAATCGGAATACTGCGCCGTGGGTCTTTCAAATTGCCAGAGAGGTTCACACCTGCCAGAATGCCTGTCACGCCGGGAAAGAACACTGAAAAAATTAACCAAAAACTGCCTGATTCAAAATTACCCCAGAAGGCAGGTTCATAGGTGCTTTGGGATTGTTGTGCAAGTGCAAACGCACCCAAAAATACAGATGTAAGCGCAATACTCTGCACCACGAGGATGAGCATTTGTGCGCGTGATGCCAATTTTGCACTAATATAAGCGAGGGCGTATATCAGTGCAAAGACAACGAATAACACCAAAATTTCTGGATGATCTGGGAAGATTCGCATCCAACCTTCGGTAAACGCAAAGATGTAAAATGCCACCGCAATAGACTGTGCAAAATAAAACGGTACACTGACACTACCACTCACTTCAAGCCCAAGCGACTGCGCGATAATCGAAAATGCCCCACCGGCACGTACACGGATGTTGGTCGCTATGGATGCAACGGATAAACCTGTACAGATGGTAATCGTATGTGCCATCAGAATTATCAGGATTGCTCCACCTAACCCTGCGTTACCGACAATCCAGCCTGTCCGTAAGTAGAGTACGGCACCAAGTATGGTCAGCAGTGTGGGGAGAAATACACCGCGAAAGGTGCCAAATTTATTCTGTGTTGTTGATTCTGCTTTGATTGGGGGGAGCGATGTATCTTGCATGAATGTCTCCGTGAGGTGCTATGTCCAT
>Ga0207422_1004957_pt1 | contig 10182 bp, 10 predicted proteins | sample MarCyaLeptolynsp_FD_187757 | JGI IMG/M metagenome (GOLD analysis project Ga0207422, IMG submission 187757) | Marine cyanobacterial communities from Panama - species 1 Leptolyngbya sp. (SPAdes) | ecosystem: Environmental > Aquatic > Marine > Unclassified | place: Panama: Panama City | collected... | reverse complement strand
ACGGGGTCAGTTCTGCCGGCACGAAAACATTGGCCTGAAGAGTCTCGGCCGGAAGCGGTTTTCTGAAAAACGACACGCCTATTAAAAGCAGGATATTGATGCAAAGGCTCCAAAGCGTTCCGTGGATGAACGGGTCCAGTTGAAGGCCGAAGAGCGATTGCGGGTTAAGTGCACTCAAACCGAACGGGCCCGTCTCCAGGAAGTCCGTCGACAACAGGCCGGACTGCGCGAAGGTCGGCAATAGCAGGGTATACCCCCAGATCAGGAACCCGCTGCTGAGACCGGCGAGGGCGCCGAGCGAGGTCGCGCGCCGCCAGAACAGGGCACCGATGAAGGCGGGGGCGAATTGCGCGATCGCCGCAAAAGACAGGAGCCCGATGGAAACAAGGGCGGCCGTGTCGCCGGCCGCTTTGTAGTAGGCGTAGGCAAGAAGAAGAATGCCGAAAATAGCCAGGCGGCGGATCGTCAGCAATTGGCGGCTCATGTCGCGTCCGCCGGACTTCATCAGATCGGCTTCGCCCTGACGGCGCAACAGAAGCGGCACAACGATGTCGTTGGAGATCATGATGGCAAGCGCGACCGTTGCGACGATGACCATCGCGGTCGCCGCCGACAGACCGCCGATAAAGGCAAAGAGAGCAAGCCATTCCTGCCCGGCATCGATTGGCAGCGCCAGGACGTAGGTGTCAGGGTTGACGTCCTGCCCGAAACGCAGCATGCCCGCGGCTGCGATCGGGATGACGAAGAGATTGATCAGGACCAGGTAGACCGGGAACATCCACGTGGCGCATTTGAGCTCCGAGTCCGAGTTGTTTTCCGTGACCGTGACATGGAACTGACGCGGCAGCATCAGGACGGCGAAACCGGACAGGATCGACAGAATGAGCCAATTGCCGACATTGATCGGCTGTTCGAAAACCTCGGCGACTTCCGGGGCTTCGGAAATGGCGCGCACCAGATCGAACGGGCCGTCGAACAGCCAGTAGGTTACCCAGAAACCGACGGCCAGGAAGGCCAGAAGCTTGACGATCGCCTCGGTAGCGATGGCGAGCATCAGACCTTCCTGGTGCTCCGTTGCGTCGATGTGCCGGGTACCGAACGCCCAACTGAAGATCGCCATGCCGAGCGCGATCAGCAAAGTGATGTCGTTGAAGAACGGCGCAAAGCTGAACCCGGGAGTAATGAGCGGGCCGACCATGGTCGTGACCGAGAATGAAACGGCCTTCAGCTGAAGCGCGATATAGGGAATGACACCGATCACTGCGATCAGGGTTGCCAGCGCGGCCACGGACTGGCTCTTGCCGTAGCGTGCGCCTATGAAGTCGGCGATTGAGGTGATGCTTTCGGTTTTAGAGATCTGAATGATCCGGCGCAGCAGCGGGTAACCGAGCGCGAAAACCAGCAACGGGCCGATATAGATCGTCAGAAACTCAGCGCCGTTGCGGGTCGCATTGCCGACGGAGCCGAAGAAGGTCCAGGAGGTACAGTAGACCGAGAGAGACAGGGCATAGATGAACGGGCGGCCGCCCGCTCTGGACGGCGACTTGCGCGTCATCCTGTCGCCGAAACTCGCGATGGCAAAGAGCAGCAGGATATAGGCCGTTGCGACCAGTATCACGATCCAACCGTGCAGCATGGTGCTGTTACCGTCCTCCCGAGCGGTTTGCAGACACGAGTTCTGCCACTTTTGTTAATCCGACCACAGTGCCGGGCGCATGTCCATTCGCCTTGCGAACTAGCGCGGTGAATTTGAATGGATAAACGGTGCGAAGTGGCAGGAAACCGGCCTGTCTTGAAAGATTGGTACCAATGTATCCGGGCAAATTCACCAACTCGCGGAAGGACGCAGAAACGGCTTTTACCTGCTTTGTGAGTTTATGGCCCAAGCGCATCTCCGATTATGGACCGGTTTGCAACAGGTTGAAACCAATCAACTTTGGTGAAGTCTTCTTCACATCGTTTCATGCAAAAACCATCCGCAATCGCGTTATGGTGCACCGGAGCTGAGCAGAGAGGAATTGACGGTGTCGGACTTGATGCAGCGCCTGAGCACGGGCGCGCGAAATACGCCCGAAAGCGGGATCATTGAAATCTTCAATGCCGCGGCAGGACACGAGGCACTTATCCCGCTTTGGGCGGGGGAAGGGGATCTGCCCACGCCCGATTTCATCAACAGGGCCGTCAAGGCGTCACTCGACAGGGGCGAAACCTTCTACACATATCAGCGCGGTATTCCTGAACTGCGCGAGGCGCTTGCGGCTTATCATGCTGAGATCTACGGACGGCCCTTTTCCCCGGAGAGATTTTTCGTAACCGGATCCGGCATGCAGGCGATCCAGCTCGCCGTGCAGGCGATTGCTGATGCCGGCCAGGAAATTATCGTGCCGTCTCCGTCCTGGCCCAATATCTCCGCATCCGTGGACATTCATGGTGCAAAGACGGTCTTTGTGCCCATGCACGAAGCGTCCGGGGGCTGGGCGTTGCATCTGGAAGACGTTGAAGCTGCGATCACGCCGCATACGGCTGCGATATTCCTGAATTCGCCGAGCAATCCGACCGGGTGGGTCGCTGAAGAACAGGTCTTGAAGGACTGTCTCGATCTTGCGCGCAAGCACGGTTTGTGGATCATCGCCGATGAAATCTACGCACTCTACTTTTTCGGCGGTCAGTCCAGATCCCCCTCCTTCTATGACATCGCCGAGGAGGCGGACCAGATCATTTTCGTGAATTCGTTTTCAAAGAACTGGGCCATGACGGGTTGGCGGGTCGGCTGGATGTCTGCTCCGCCGGCCATCGGCCAGGTCATTGAAAATCTGGTTCAATATTCGACCTCCGGCGTGCCGGCGTTCTTGCAGCACGGTGCCCTTGCGGCCTTGAGCGAAGGCCGGGAGTTTCTGGAAACACAGATCGCACGCGCACGCGACGGGCGAAACACTGTCGTCAGCGGATTGCAAGAGAGCGGGCGCATCAGCGTTGCGCCTCCCGAGGGGGCCTTTTACCTGTTTTTCTCGGTCGACGGTGTCGATGATACGCGCCGCTTCGCGCTCGATCTGGTGCGCGAGACGGGTGTCGGCCTTGCTCCGGGAACCGCGTTTGGTCCCGGCGGCGAGAAATACCTGCGGCTCTGCTATGCCCGCAATCGCGCCCATCTTGAAGAAGCAGTCCGGCGAATTAACGCTTGGCTTCCAGCGTTTTAGAAACGCGACGGGTTGCTGGTCTATGTGAAACCCCTTAAACCTTGAATGGACGTGATTTCCATGTGGGTTGAGGGATGGCCGACGAGTTTTTAATTGATCGTGATGCGGAAACCGCTGCGGTGTCGGAAGCACGGCTGTCGAGCGTGTTCGACACGGCGGTTGACGGCATCATCGTGATCAATGACCGGGGCCTCGTTCTTGCCTACAACAAGGCCTGTGAACGCCTCTTTGGATATGAGGCTGCTGATCTTCTGGGGCGAAATGTCAACAAGATCATGCCGCAGGACTACGCGCGTTCGCATGACCAGTATGTTCGGAACTACATCGAAACGGGCGACAAGAAGATCATCGGCATCGGCCGGGAGGTCAAGGCTCAGCACAAGGACGGAACGGTTTTCCCGATTGAGCTGTCTGTCGGCGAGGCTGACACACCTTACGGGCGTCAGTTCATCGGCATTCTCAGGGATCTGAGATCGAGGAAGGTCATCGAGGAGCGCCTTGCGAAAGCGCAGGCGCAATTGCTGCATATGACCCGCCTCAGTGCCCTAGACGAAATGGGCGCCGCGATTGCGCATGAACTCAATCAACCCCTGACGGCGGTTTTGCTCTATCTCCAGTCTGTTTCCAGGAAGGCCAGAAACGACGGCTCGGTAGATCCACAGATTCTTTCCGTAATCGAAAAGGCTGAACGGGAAGCCGAACGGGCAGGCGAAATCATCCAGAGAATGCGCCAGCTGGTCGAAAAGAAGGCTCCGGAAAGACAAACGCTGGATGTTGCCGAACTGGTCACAGCGTGCCTCGAGATGGCGGAACTGGGGAACGGTGAGACACAGACTGTGCTGTCGTCCAGTATTGAACCGGGCTTGCCGCCGTTGCAGGCGGACCCGGTCCAGATCCGCCAGATCCTTATTAATCTGCTGCGCAATGCCCGGGAAGCGGTCGCCGACCAGGATGAAAAACGCGTGGATCTGTCGGTGAAGCAAAATCGGGATTTGCTGGAGTTCCGGGTCTCTGACAATGGACCAGGGGTGCCGAGCGAGCTTGTCGACGGCCTGTTTCGGGCGTTTACCGGCGCCAAGCACAAGGGTGTCGGGCTGGGGTTGGCGATATCGCGTTCGATCGCGCAAAACCATGGCGGTGATCTGAAGCTGGAGACCGTATCCGACGAAAGTGGGGCTTCGTTTTTGTTGACCTTACCGGTTCACCCGCGCGAAGAAGCAACGGATCAGGGCATTTAACTGGCAAAAAGACCATCGAACCAAGGACGGATCTAAAATGGAAGCTGGCGCAGAGGCCGTATACATCGTTGATGACGACCCCGCGGTGCGCGATGCGCTGTCGGTTCTTTTCAACATGGAAGGCTACGTGGTCGAGACTTTCTCGGACGGAGACACATTTGTTCAGTCTGCCAGCAAATCCGCTCCCGCCTGCGTCATGCTTGACGTTCACATGCCCGGCCGTTCCGGCATCGAGATCCTGAAGGCGCTCAATGCCGAGCATTATCCGGCTCCGATTTTCATCATCTCCGGACAGGGCGACATACCCATGGCCGTTGAGGCAATCCGCAATGGCGCATTCGATTTCATCGAAAAGCCGTTCTCTGCCGAGACGGTTCTTGAACGCGTGAAGGAAGCCGTGGCCGCGATGAAACAGCGGCAGGACGTCGACACGTCCCAGACTTTCGAGGGCGCGGATCTTTTGACGCGCAGGGAGTTGGAGGTTCTGAAGGAAATCACGGATGGTGCATCCAATAAGGAAGCAGGAAGGACGCTGGGCATCAGCCCGCGCACCGTTGAGGTTCACCGGGCCCGGATCATGGAAAAGCTGAGCGCTCGCAATGCAGCCGATCTGGTGCGCATTGTTCTCGGACATCCGACCGGAGGCTAGTCACCCGAATCTCAAGTTCGTCTCACTGTGCAGCCTGCTCGGTGCGAATGTCAGATTCAAAAGGGTGATGCGCAAGTTCATGTTTCCAGTGCGGTATTCAAATTGACCACACAAGGCTACTGACCCAATAGCAAGGCCATACCCTAGGTTTTCTGTGTCGCGAAAACCGTCCGATCACACAAGTTTTTAGCTAAGAACGTATTTCTGCGTACATTCGCGGAGCTATTTGTCGCGTATCTTCCTCGGTGATTTTGGCAATGCCGCCTGAATCTACGGAAAAACGTGCTTGGTTGTTCACATTATCGAGGATGATAAAGCTGTTGCCGACGCGCTGACAGTCGCGCTCGAACTTCTTGATCATTGCTCCAGGACCTATTTCGACGGTGAAACTTTTATGGCGCAGGCCGATGTGTCTGCCGGCCACTGGGTCATCGTGGATCTGGGCCTTCCCGGCATAAGCGGCGCCGAAATCGTCAGGAAACTGAACAGCCTGGCGTCGCCGCCAAGGATCATTGCCATATCCGGAAAGTCGCGTACGAAAATCGCGCGTCAGGTCAGCGAATTCGAAGGCCTCAAGGTTCTGCGCAAGCCCCTGTCCATAGACATGCTGACCGCAGCGATGGCCTGAGACTGCTCTCTGCATACGCATTTTCCTTGATCGAACACGGTGTACGCGCAGGCTGCGGCCTTTTGCCATATGTAGTTCCTCTTACGCAGTCGACCGAATTCCTTCAATAGATTCCTCGCTTTAGAGTTGGGCCTGCAAGTTGCGAAACGTCGGACGGGACGTTTCGGCGGCAGGGGAACCTCCTTGTTCCATCGGTTTTGAGGGCATCTCGCCCCTGAAGAAACGAGACCTGCCTGGGTTGGCAAAGGCCGCGCGGATGTGCGCGTAGGAGGGAAAAATGGCGTATTACGAAGCAGGTGTTGCAGGTCACGGTGCTGGTGCGCGCTCTGGTGTCGCGACAAAAATGAGCCCCGCTCAGGCCGGGTTTGCCGACGTCGGTGGCAAGGCAAGCGAATATGACACCCATGCCGTCGTCTATTACGAGGGTGATCCTGCAAGACGCCTTTACGAACTGGTTCGTGGTTCCCTCATGCTCTACAAGCTCTTGCCGGACGGACGCAGGCAGGTTGTCGAAGTCCTGCGTCCCGGTGACATTTTCGGGCTCGCGAATGGCGACGAGCACGATTGCACCGCCGAGACACTCACCAAGTCGCTCGTTCAGGAAATCGATCTCCGGAAAGTCGAGCGGTCCGAAGAGCTTCAGAAGAGCCTGACGAAATGCCTGACAAACCAGATGCGCGCGCTTCATGAGCACGCCGTACTCCTGGGCCGTAAGTCTGCGGTCGAGCGTGTCGCAAGTTTTCTGATGCACATGGTCCCTGACCGCGGGGGCGTTGGCTGCGTCGGGCCGGTGGACGAGGATGACGACGGGTTCGACCTTCAGCTCCACATGACACGCCAGGAAATTGCCGACTATCTCGGCCTGACAATCGAGACCGTGAGCCGCGTGGTTTCGGAACTGAAGCGGCGCGGCGTCATTCGCGTCGACAAGGCGGACAAGATCCACCTCAACAAGGTCTGTGGCCTGTGCCAGATGACGGGCATGCACTGACACCTCACACCTCCCGAAACTCAAAGGCCGCGTATTGACGCGGCCTTTTTTTGTCTGAAACCAAATAGTTTTCAAAAGACCGCGAAAGTCTTCCTTAAGTGTGTTTGCGGTTTCACCTGTCCTGGCGGGCAAACTCAACTGAAGCCCGTTCTTTGTTAAGGGTTTGGTCCGCATATAAATCCCGGTTCTCTACAGTCGGGGCGCGATTGCAATGCAGATCAACTCACTGCGGTTTGTTCAGGAGCGAAATCCGGAAAAAGGTGCTCACAAGCGCTACCATGTCCTCGCAAACGAGAGCGACTTTGTTCGTTTCGATCTGACGAAAAGGACGATTGGCAGGCCGGTGGACATGGTCAATCTGCTCGATCAGTCGATAAGGACGCTGACGCCGGAAAGAAAACTCCTCTGCAGACAATGGCATCTTGCCGGGGGTGAGCCGGGCGAAGAGGGGCAAATCGCGGCCAAGGGATCCGATGTGTGGCTCGTTCAGGATGCCGCTCAGACCGAGCTTTTCAGGGTCGTCGACCCCCGCAAACTCGCAACAAAAACGCTTGAAACCATGCTGGGAAGCTGGCCGGACAGTTATGCCGTGGTTTCCGGGGACCAATGTGTTGGTGTGATCCGGCGGGCGTTGAAACCGGGGGAGGAGGAGCCGACGAACCGTTTCGGGAAACTTGCCGGTCTGTTCAAGGATCGGGACTGGGCCCTGGAACTCTACCAACCCATACCGTTGCAGTCTGCCTACCGCATGATTGCTTCGGTGCTGCTCCTGATCGAAGTCACAGTCAGCGGTGCGCGCGCCGGCTGAAGATCCTCCCGGTTGATGCTAGACGGCGGCGGAGTGCCGCGCCTTTCCGCTGGCCTGGCTCTCGGCGAGATAGGCATCGAACGCAGCAGCGGCCAATCGGACATAGGGACGCCCCGCGTCGGTGACGCGCACCCGGGCCTGATCGGCGCCATCGCGTTCCAGCGTTACCAGACCGTCGGCAGCAAGCTCTTCCAGATCGGTGAATGCGTTGCCGACATGCTGAATGGAAAGGCCGAAACCTGCGCAGACAGATCCAAGGTCGCACGCATAATTGGTCATCAGCTCTTCGATGATCCGGCCGCGCAGCCTGTCGTCCGCCGTCAGCGCGAGCCCTTTTGAAACCGGCAGTTTGCCGGCCAGGATGCTCCGGCGCCAGCTGCCCACATCGGGCATATTTTGGACAAAGCCGCCGGTCAGCTTGCCGATCGAGGAAACGCCGAGCCCGATGAGCTGTTCGCCCTGATCGGTCGTGTAGCCCTGGAAATTCCGTTTCAGCGAACCATCGGCAAGCGCGACGGCCATGCTGTCATCCGCGCGGGCGAAGTGGTCCAGACCGATCGCGACATAACCGGCATTCAACAACGCGTTTCTTGCCAGATTGGCCAGCTCCAGACGTTCTGCCGCCGATGGCAGGCTCGCTTCGTCGATCAGTCTCTGGTGTTTGCGCATCCAGGGAACATGTGCGTAACCAAACAGCGCGATCCGGCCCGGTGCCAGCGACAGCGTTTTTTCGATCGTGTCGCGTATGGTCTCCGGCGACTGTTCCGGCAGGCCGTACATGAGATCGAAATTGAGAGCGTCCAGACCGGCGGACCTCAGGAAATCCGACGCCCGGGCGACCGTTTCGTAGGGTTGAACGCGACCGATCGCCTTTTGCACAGCGGGATCGAAATCCTGAACGCCGAGGCTGGCGCGGTTGATGCCGATCAGTGCCAGGGTTTCGGCAAGTTCTGCGGTTACAAGCCGCGGATCGAGCTCGATCGCGTGTTCCAGGTCAGCCGACAGGTTGAACAGGATGCGTATCAGGCCGGTCAGGTCGACAAGGCTTTCACGCGAAAGCAGGCTCGGTGTACCGCCGCCCCAGTGGATGTGCCGAACCGGCCCGGCGTTCTTCAGGTGTTCGCCGACAAGACCAATCTCCTGCCCCAATGTCGCGGCGTAGACCTTCAGTGGCGCATCCTTGCGGGTCGCCTTGGTGTGGCAGCCGCAATAATGGCAGAGTTCCCGGCAAAAGGGCACGTGCAGATAAAGCGACAGACTGTCGTCAGGGGTGATCCCGGAAAGCCAGTCGGCATAGGTCGTGTCGTTCACGCCGTTGTGGAAATGCGGCGCTGTTGGATAGCTGGTATAACGCGGAACGTTGCGCAGCGCATAGGAAAGCGGGTCATTGGTCATGGCGCCATCATTCAGGCTAACCACGATGCAAGCCTTGATATTCCTCAAGCTGGCGGCGTGATTCTGGAGAAACATTGTGATTGAGTGCGCTGGAAAGACGGCTCGCGTTGCCGGACAAGGCATCTACAGGCTTCATGGTGCCCCCGACAACGCCAATTTTGTTGTTCGCATGGTCCTTGAGGAACTCGGAGCTGACTATGAATTCGTTTCCGTCGACCGGGCCGCGGGCGAGCAGAAGTCGGAGAATTACAGAAAGCTGAATCCGCAGGGCCTGATCCCCGTGCTTGAAGTGCCGGGCCAGGACACGGTGACATTTGAGACCGGGGCCATCCTCCTGATGCTGTCAGAGCGGCACGGCTCACTGGCACCCGATCCGGCCTCGCCCGCGCGCGGCCGCTTCCTGAAATGGCTGTTTTTTCTTTCAAATACCCTGCACGCGGATCTGCGCATTTCCTTCAAACCGCATCGCTACATGGCTGACAAAGCGTGCATGCCTGCTTTCAACGCCGCGCTCAGGAACCGGATTGATGCAAGCTTTTTCCTGTTGGAGCAGGAGCTTGCTGCACGTGAAGGTCCGTTCCTGCTGGGGGCAGATCTCAGTTGCCTTGATTTCTACCTGGCCGCCTGTGCGCGTTGGGCGCAAATCTACGGGACCTGTGGCCGCTGGCCTGCAGACCGCTGCCCCCGGTTGCGGAAGCTCTTTTCAGAACTGGAAGCGCGGGGGTCCGTTCAAAGAGCGTGTGAGCATGAGCTGATTGAAGGTGCTCCCTTCACGGCACCCATGCCGGTCGCGTTCGCAAGGGAGGAACTCTAATGTTGATCTATACAATCAATCATGACGACGATAATCAACCAATATATTAGCCGTTACCGTATTGGCTCAAACCGCATACGGATCCTATGATTACGGAAATGACGAACTCGATGGCGGCAAAACTCTTCTTGACGGTCCTGCTCGCAGCAGGCGGCGGCGTAACCTTTTATGCGCTCGGCCTGCCGGCTGCGTGGCTGTCTGGTGCCATGGTCTTTGTTGCCGTGGCAACGCTCGCAGGTGTTCCGACCGTCATGCCCGACCGGCTGCGCGATGCCTTGTTCGTTGTCATTGGTGTGTCGATGGGGGCGGGTGTCCGGCCCGATGTGGTGGAGCGGATTGGAGACTGGCCGGTTTCCATGGCGCTATTGCTTGTTGTGGTGGTCTGCGTGACTTTTGCCGGCTACGCGGTTCTTCATTTCGGCGCCAAATGGTCGCGGGAAACGGCCTTCTTCGGGGCGATCC
>Ga0207422_1004956_pt1 | contig 10183 bp, 9 predicted proteins | sample MarCyaLeptolynsp_FD_187757 | JGI IMG/M metagenome (GOLD analysis project Ga0207422, IMG submission 187757) | Marine cyanobacterial communities from Panama - species 1 Leptolyngbya sp. (SPAdes) | ecosystem: Environmental > Aquatic > Marine > Unclassified | place: Panama: Panama City | collected... | reverse complement strand
TTTCTCGATCCGGTTTTGGAATGAGTAACGGTTGGCTAGGCCGGTCAGCATGTCGTGCTCGGCCATATGTTTGAGACGACCCTGCGCCTCGATCCGGCGCGTGACATTGGTGCCAACGCCGAGATACCCGATGACCGCACCGGTCTTGCTGTAGCGCGGTGTCGCCGACAGCGAGATGTAGAACCGTTTGCCTGCAGTAGACGTGAACACAGACAGAATATCGGAATACGGTTTGATCGCGCGCAAGGCGGTCAGCATTTTCTCACGCTCGGTTTCGTCGAGTTTGATGACGCTCATATAGTGACGCCCGACCACGTGATTAATGTCCGGGAAGAAGGTCTTCATCAGGCGACCACCGGCGGCAATGACATGTCCTTCGAGATCGGTTTCCCAGTACAAATCAGTGGCAAAGTCAGCGAGATGCGACAGCTGACTTTCCGCGATCGCTTCTGCTTCTTCGGTTTTTTTGTCCTGCCGCGCGACGAGAATCAAAAGTCCAAGCGTGACGGCCAGGATGACCGCTGATTCCAGCAAAAGGAATTGATGGCTGAGCTCATGCACCGAGGCGAAGGCGAGGAAGCCGAGCTCTACAACACCGAGGAATCCCACCGCCATAAGCGCTACAGAGAATCGGACATGACTCTTCTTGTTCGGGGACGCAGCGACACCACTCATCCCGCCAATCAATCACGTTTAGGTTGATTTTTTCTTATTTCTCTCTTTGAAATCAACGCCGTCCAAATAAGCGTTCAATATCTGCGAGCTTCAGTTCAACATAGGTCGGTCGACCATGGTTGCACTGGCCGGAATGCGGGGTGGCTTCCATCTGGCGAAGCAGAGCGTTCATTTCCTCTGCATTCAAGCGCCGCCCCGCCCGAACAGAGCCACGGCAGGCCATATTGCCCATGACTTCTTCAAACCGCTCTTTCAGGGCGAGGCCGGCCTCATACTCGGCAAAATCATCGGCCAGGTCCCGCACCAGACCAGCGACATCCATTTCGCCGAACAGCGCTGGTGTCGCGCGCACACAGACGGCGCCGAGCCCGAACGCTTCAACCTCCAGGCCGAGCTCGGCGAGCTCCTCAGAACGGGCAAGAATTCTCGCGGCCTCGTCTTCGCTCAGTTCGACAACATCCGGGATCAGCAAAGCCTGGCGCTTGACCCCGCCAGCCGCCATCTGGCGTTTCATGTCTTCATAGACCAGGCGCTCATGCGCGGCGTGTTGATCGACGATGACAATGCCGTCTTCGGTCTGGGCGACGACATAGGTCTCGTGCAGTTGCGCCCGCGCCACGCCGAGGGGGAAGTCAGACGGTCTCTCGACCTGCTGCGGCTCGACCCGCGCCGAGAGGCCGCCGCCATAAGCTGTAGCATCTGGCTCGCTCATCGCCGGTGGCGCTGCCGTCGTCGGTCGCGAGACGTGAGCTGGCGGTTGCATTTGCGGCAATCCAGCACTGCCGCCTGGTCGGTCCGACCAGAGCGTGCTGGGGCGGAAGACATCGGCTTGCACTGGCTCGGCCTGGGCCTTGCCGAGCGCTTGTGTCGCCACGGTCGTGCTCGCCCGGTGCCCGGCGGCGGCCAATGCATGGCGCAGCGCGCCGATAATCAGGCCGCGTACATTGCCAGCATCGCGAAAGCGAACTTCGGTCTTGGCCGGATGCACATTGACGTCGACATATTCCGGATCGAGATCGACAAACAGCGCCGCCATGGGGTGGCGATCGCGGGCCAGGAAGTCCTGATAAGCGGCGCGAATGACGCCGTTCAGCATGCGGTCCTTCACCGGTCGTCCATTGACGAACAGATACTGTTTCTGGGCATTGCCGCGATTCAGGGTTGGCAGGCCCGCAAACCCGGACAGGCGCACCCCTTCGCGTTCGGCCTCAATCTCCAGCGCATTCTCGCGAAACTCGCGGCCCATAATGGCGCCGAGGCGTTCCAGGCGCCCGGTCGGCGTGTCGGGATGCGCGGCGTAGCGAAACACGCTGCGACCATTGCTTTCGAGCTGGAAGGCCACATCGGCACGGGCCATGGCCAGACGTTTTAGCGTATCCGTCACCGCCATGGTCTCAGAGCGCTCAGACTTCATGAATTTCAACCGCGCAGGCGTCGCATGAAACAAGTCGCGAACTTCGACGCGCGTGCCGGTCAGGCCACTGCCGGAAAAGGCGGCCGGTTTCGGGCCCTCGATCCGGCCGGCCTCGATATAGAGCTCGGTTGCATCTTCTCCGTCTGCACGCGAGGTCAGCGTCATCCGACTGACCGAACCAATCGAAGGCAAGGCCTCACCGCGAAATCCCATTGTGTGAATATTCAGAAGATCGATTCGGCCATCTTCGCCGGGGCTCAGCTTTGAGGTCGCGTGACGCTCGAGCGCCAACAGCATGTCCTCGCCGCTCATGCCGCAGCCATCATCTTCGACAATCAAGCGTTTGAGGCCGCCACCCTCAATCGTCACCTTGATTGAACCTGCCCCGGCATCAAGCGCGTTTTCGACCAGCTCCTTCACCGCCGCAGCCGGGCGCTCGACAACTTCTCCTGCAGCGATGCGATTGATCGCATCAGGCGGCAACTGGCGGATCTGGGGCCGCGAGGGGAGCGTCGCACTATCTGGCATGACTTGAAAAATAGGCGGCCTGTCTGATTCGCGCCAGAGAGCGCGGCAAAGAAAAAGCGGCTACTTTGGCAGCCGCTTGTTCGTAATCAGTTTTTGTGCGGTGTCAGAGCGCCATCTGGAACAGAATGATCAGGACCTGGATGAACAAAGCCAGACCAGACAACCCGACAATGGTCGCCACCCAGGCGCCGCCAAAGCCCATGCCCAGGCCAATCACGATGCCAGCACCGGCGCAGATCACAAGTGCCACCAGCCACGGCATACCGATCGACAGGGTGAAGGTCGCATAAGCCAGCATCAAAAGCGTGATGATCGCGCCCCAGGCCCCTGCCTTCATGGTTCCAACATACATGCTCTTTTGAGCTTCGATTTCCATTTCACCGCGTGTGTAATCGCCTGCCATGATGGCCTCCAATTCAATCTCGCCCGTCTTTATCGAGGTGGACGCCAGCGTCAAGCATTATAGATGTCGCAGCAAAGGCGCGCAGCCGCCGCCTTTTCATCGGTGGCGGAATGATACAGGGTCGCCACCATCGCGCGGGCTGATGCGCGCTTAAGGAGACAATGATATGGCCGATGCGAACTCTGGCGGGGCGGTGAGTGGATCTCAAGAAGTCACGGGCGGCGCATTTGGCAAGAAGGGCTTCGGCTGGGCCTCGTTCGAATGGGCCCGCAATCCCTATTACAATATCGTCGTCATCTTCATTTTCACGCCCTACTTCGCCAACTCGGTCATCAATAGCGGCGAACTCGGACAGACCCTAGTCGGCGCCACCATCGCCATTGCCGGCGTGATCATGGCGATCGTCTCGCCTATCCTGGGCAGTATCGTCGATAATGCGGGGCGCAAAAAACCCTTCATATTCTATACGTTCGGTGTTCTGGCCCTATGTTCCATCCTGCTTGGATTTGTGACACCAGACCTACCCGGCGCGATACCCATCGGTATGTTTCTGCTGATTGTTGGCTATTGCAGTTACACCGTGTCGGAACTCCTTCACAATGCGATGTTGCCAGGTGCCGCTGAGTCGAAAGCGCTGCCGCTGGTCTCCGGCCTCGGACTCGCGATGGGCAATGCCGCAGGCATGCTATTACTGATCGTCGTTGCGGTCCTGAGCACCAATCCCCCCTTCGGACTGACCGGTCTTGACGTCTCGCGGCTATCCGCGCCGACCATTGGTATCTGGTTGCTTGTATTCATGACCGCATTTTTCCTGTTGATGCCGGATGTCTACAGGAAGGGGGCGACGTGGGGCCAAGCGCTGATAGACTTCCGCAATCCGGTCAACCGCGTGAACCCTTATTCCTGGGTGAAAAGCCGGTTCGAACAACACCCGAACGTGATGCGTTACCTGGTCGGTCGGATGATCTATGCCGACGGGATCGCTGCGATGCTGACGATTGGCGGAGTCTATGTCGGCGGGGTGCTTGCGTGGAGCGGTCCGCAACTGGCGGTTTATGGCATCCTGGCATCCTTGTTCGCTGTCGTCGGCGGATTCTTTGGCGGTGTGCTGGATCGATTACTCGGTCCCAAGCGCGCGCTTACGCTAGAGCTCAGCATGGCTATTCTGATCGGTATTTTCCAGATCTCAATCACCAAGGATGCACTTCTATTTGGGTTGATCCCAGCTGGGCACACAGTCTGGGAAGGCGGTGTGTTCAGCACACTGGCAGACCTCGTCTATGTTCTCGCCGTGATCCCCGGCACGATCTTCCTGGTCGCGACAATATCCTCGAGCCGCTACATGCTGCTGCACATCGCGCCGCCGGAAAAGATTGGCGAGTTCTTCGGATTCTATGCCATGGCGGGCAGCGTCACGGTCTGGCTGGGACCGGGCTCGGTCGCGCTGGTGACCTGGTTGACCAATGACCAGCGCGCCGGGTTTGCACCGGTTGTGGTTCTACTGATTACAGGGCTCGCCATCATCATGACGGTCAAGGCCGACAAGACGCCCGAACATCTGAAAGCGAAAACCAGCGCTTAAGGTGCGGTATAGGCGCAGGCAAACGAGCCCGCCGTGCGATCCCGCGTGATCGAATCAACGCGGCGTGGGCGCAGATAGAACTTGTCCGAGAGTTGTTTCGAGCTGGAGAAGAAGTATCCGATGCCAGAAACATAATCATACTCGATTTCGGCCATAACGATTGTACCGGCGGTCGGAATCAGATTGTTCGGAATACTCACCACCTGATCATCCGGATAAGGCGTCAGGTTACAGCCATCGCTCCACGCGACTTTCACCTGGCCGCTATCCTCGTACAGGCTCGTCACACGCATCCGCGCGCCGGTCATGTCATTCGGTTGCATGACCATACGGGTCGCTTCGAAAATATCAGTCAGGTCAGCATTGGTGATGGTCGACGAACGCGAAGTCAGATCGCCGAGCGCAGCCGTCGCCCCGGTCACCTTGCGATCGAGCGTCATCATCAGCGACAGTTCGATACACCCAAAATAGATCATCGCCATCAGCGGCGCGATCAGGGCGAACTCCACCGCCGAAATCCCGCTTTCGTTACGCGCGAATTTGCGCAGCATCGTAAATGGTCTCAAACGCATCGTAATCCCCCTATGGTGTCCCGGCGGCTGAGTTACCGAACGGCTCGTTGCGGAACGCGATCGTGGCTTGCAGCAGACGGCGGTCACCGCTCATATTGGCCAGCGGCTTACTCATCAGCGGGATCATCAGGTCCCACTCATAGAAGACACGGATCACAACAATATCGTTCTGACCGCCTGGGCTGAACGCGAAGCCGGAATCGTCCAGGTCCCCTGTGGATGGGTCGATCGGTGATGGGTTATTGGTGCCGGCAAAGCTGCTGAACGTCTTCACATCCAGGCTTAACCGGTCGCCGCAGCTCATCAGATCGAACAGCTCGGCGCACACCGCGTTCTTGAATGCGAGCTCCCCAAAGCCGCCTTGCTGGAACTGTCCGGTACGAATGGCGCGGGAAGCTTCGCTGGCGCCATGTTCCAGAACCGATGCCATGATGAAAATCACACAAACTTCCAGCAGGCCGAAAATCAGGAAGAAAAACGGAACCGCGATCAGGGCGAATTCAACCGCCGCGATGCCACGCTTGTCCGCCGCAAATGCCTCCAGCCGCTTCATCCAGCGTGGGGCAAACATTCCAGGGATGGGCAAATCGCGCATTGCACGCTCCACTTGCTAAGACACGTCTTCAGGACGGTCCTAACAGATCGTGTTTTCCACCCGGTTCACACGAATGTTCAAATTTTACCGAAATCTGCGGCATCTGGAGGCCTTTACCTCGCCGCATTTCGGGGCCACATGGGCCGATAAGACTGGTTCAGGACGCCTGTTCATGACGCACAATCCGATCCGCCCGTGGCGCAATATCGAACGCCGGAAATCCCGTCAGATTTCCGTCGGCTCCGTTCTGGTCGGCGGCGATGCCCCGATCAGTGTCCAAACCATGACCAACACGCCGACCCCGGATGTGGCTGCCACGCTGGCGCAGATTGAACGCGCCGCTGAGGCCGGCGCCGACATTGTCCGTGTGTCTTGCCCGGACCAGGACTCGACGGCGGCGTTTAGCGCCATCGCCAAAGGCTCGCCCGTACCGCTGGTGGCGGATATCCACTTCCACTACAAGCGCGGCATCGAAGCGGCGGAGGCTGGCGCCGCCTGCCTGCGGATCAATCCGGGCAATATCGGCTCGGAAGATCGCGTGAAGGACGTGGTCAGCGCGGCACGCAATAATGGCTGTTCTATTCGTATCGGCGTGAATGGCGGGTCGTTGGAAAAGCACTTGCTGGAAAAATATGGCGAACCGTGCCCGGACGCGATGGTGGAAAGCGCGCTGGATCATGCTCGCATTCTCGATGATCTCGGCTTTCACGACTATAAGATCAGCGTCAAAGCCTCGGACATGTTCCTCGCCGTGGCTGCCTATCAGCAGCTGGCTGAGGCGACGGACGCGCCCCTTCACCTTGGCATCACCGAGGCCGGTGGACGCCGGATCGGAACGATCAAATCTTCAATCGGCATGGGTAATTTGCTTTGGATGGGGATTGGCGACACGATCCGCGTGTCGCTGTCGGATGATCCTGTGGAAGAGGTCAAAGTCGGCTTCGACACGTTGAAGTCGCTGGGTCTGCGGACCCGAGGCGTAAACATCATTTCTTGTCCCAGCTGCTCGCGTCAGGGCTTTGATGTGATCTCGACCGTGCAGACGCTGGAAGAGCGCCTCGCCCATATTTCCGAGCCGATTACGCTGTCCATCATTGGTTGTGTCGTCAACGGCCCAGGCGAGGCAGCGATGACCGACCTCGGCTTTACCGGCGGCGGCAAGGAAAGCGGCATGATGTATGTGTCCGGTCGTCCGGATCACAAGCTCTCCAATGCCGATATGATCGAGCATATCGTCGAACAGGTGGAAGCAAAGGCGGCGCGACTGAAAACCCAGCGCGAGGCAGAGGCTGTCGCGGCAGAATAGACTCGCGCGAACGTGAAGCGCGCTCTCAAAAACTAAACTTGCCATCGCGCGATGCGCCGCTAATCGAAATATGTTCGACACGTGGAGACAACGCATATGATGCTCATCTGGCAGATCGTGAAATGGTCCGTTCGGCTGATGCTGGCGGCGATCATCATCGCTGGCATGTCAGCCTGCACCATGCTGGGCCTGAATTATGCCAGCCTCGAAACCGAAAATCGGCCGGCACCCACGCCAGCGCTTACCCTGCCATTTGATGATGTTGAAACCCGCGCGACGCTGGAAAACGAACTCTACGGCCCCTGGCCTGGCAACCTGCCTGTTTCGGTCGGAGAAACGCGCATTGTCGACGACAATTATCTCGGCGGACGCGGAACACTGGAGGAGGTCTCGCTGACCATTGGCGAGGGCGATTCAGCACGCACCTTCCCGATCGTGATCGCCTACCCGAACAAGGCTAAGGACACGCCGGTACCGCTGATCATCAGCCAGACTTTTTCGGACAATTGCTCGGTGTTTCCAGAAGATCCTGTGACGGAGTTTGGAGGCGCGATCTGCGAAGGCACGAACATGACCGGCATGGTCGGTTTTCTCGCCACCAATATTTTCGGCACCTATATCGCCTATGCGCCGATCGATCGCTATTTCGACGCCGGGCTCGCCTATGCCAGTTTCCCCGGCTGGAGTTTCGTGCCTGACACAAATGGCCGGGCACAGGAAACGATGGAAGAACTCAGCCCGGGGCCACGTCCAACCAGTGCCTTGATGGCATGGGCCTTCGGCTTTGAGGCCGCAGCCTCGGCCTTCGCGGAAGATCCCCGCATTCGCGCTGACGCCATCGTCGCCATGGGGCATTCGCGCTATGGCAAGTCCGCCCTGATCGCGTCCGGCTGGTCTGACCGCATTGCTGCGGCCATTGCTCACCAGTCTGGCTTTGGTGGCGGCTCCTCGTCGCGTTCGACAACGGGCGAGCGGCTGGATCGGATGGCAAAATCCTATCCGCATTGGCTGCGCCCGGACCTCGGTAAGGAGCTTGAAGAGGGATACCAACTGACTCTGGATCAGCATTTCCTGCTGGCCCTTTCTGCGCCAAAGCCGATCTTTCTTGGCAATGGACGCCGCGATGTCTGGTCGGATCCCAATTCCTCCTATCGTCTCGCTAAAGCCGCCGATCTCATCTATGAAGCGCGCGGCGTTGAGGGCTTGCCCGACGGTACCGATATGCGTGCTTATGACCCGGCGGCGGAAATCAGCTACTGGCTGCGCGTCGGCGGGCACAGCGTGGTTTCGGAAGACATAGACGCATTTACCGCTTTCATGACCGCACATTTCGGGACGCCTTCCCGCAACGAAACGACTTTGCAATCTGCGCAATGACGCCTAGCCTGCCCGCATAAAGACTATACGGGAGGCTAAAATGGAAAATGAAAATCTCGATCCGACAACGATGATCAACGCGGTCATCGAAGCCCACGGGGCTGGGCTGCTATCGTTTCTGACACCGGTATTGCTGCTGGTTCTCTGGACGGCGATCATGTGGCTTTGGATGTATGCGACCCGCATTCCGGCCATGCAGAAGGCGCAAATTAACCCTGACGATGCCCGTCACCCGGGAACTTATAGCGATAAGATACCGCCAAATGTCCGCGCCGTGGCAGACAATTACAATCATCTGCACGAGCAGCCGACCCTCTTCTATGCGCTGATGATGTTTGCAGCACTGACGGGCGGAGCCGACGGGCTGATGATGCAGCTCGCCTATGGCTATGTTGCGGTACGGGTCCTGCACTCGCTGATCCAGATCCTGTCGCCAAAAGTGATGCACCGCTTCCTGATGTTCTCGATCGGCTCCATCGTCCTGTTCGTGATGATCGGTAAGGAAGTCATTCGGGTCTTCCTGTAGACCGCGATCCGGTTTAGAGGCGGGGCATGGCCACCATACCTCAGTCCCGCCTCGAACAGGTTATTGAACGTTTCGACGAGGTCGAAGCCCGTATGGGCGCGACCACCGACAGCGACGAGATTGTCGCGCTGTCTCGGGAACATGCTGAATTGAAGCCGGTGGTCGAAGCCGCGCGCGACCTGATCGGCATGCGCGAGGGCCTCGCTGAGGCTGAAGCGATGGTCAAGGGCGACGACCCTGAAATGGCTGAACTGGCGCAGGAAGAGATGAATGATCTCAAGGCGCGCATTCCCGATGCAGAAAGCGACATGCAGCTCCTGCTGCTGCCAAAGGACGCGGACGACAAAGCCAATATCGTCCTCGAAGTACGGGCCGGCACCGGCGGCGACGAAGCCGCGCTATTCGCGGGCGACCTGTTCCGCATGTATTCGCGCTACGCTCAGCTGCAGGGCTGGAAAATCGATCTGCAGAGCGCCTCGCCCGGCGATGTTGGCGGTTATAAGGAAATCATCGCTAATGTCGAAGGTGACGGCGTCTATGGCCGCTTGAAATGGGAATCGGGCGTCCACCGTGTCCAGCGTGTGCCCGCCACTGAAACGCAGGGCCGCGTGCACACATCGGCCGCATCGGTGGCGGTCCTGCCCGCGCCGGAAGATGTCGAGATCGACATTCGCCAGGAAGATATCCGCATCGATACGATGCGTGCGTCAGGCTCTGGCGGCCAGCACGTCAACACCACCGACTCGGCGGTGCGCATCACTCACTTGCCGACCGGGATTGTCGCCACGAGCTCGGAGAAGTCGCAGCACGTGAACCGGGACAAGGCGATGCAGCAATTGAAAATCCGCTTGTACGAGAAGGAAAAGCAGGAGCGCGATGCTGAACGCGCCGAGGCCCGCGCGTCCCAGGTCGGCTCGGGCGACCGGTCCGAGAAGATCCGGACTTACAACTACCCGGAAAACCGGGTCACCGATCACCGGATCGGCCTGACGCTTTACGCGCTCGACAAGATCATTGCTGGCGACAAGCTCGAGGATGTGGTCGCGGCCTTAATGACCGAAGATCAGGCCCGCCGCCTCGCCGCGATGGAAGAGGCGTGAGCGGCGACTCCCTCGCCGACTTGATGCGCCTTGGCGCAGAGAAACTGCAAAATGCTGGCCTTGAAGACCCGCGCGCCGAAGCCCGCAGGCTGCTCTGTCTCGTTG
>Ga0207422_1004954_pt1 | contig 10189 bp, 10 predicted proteins | sample MarCyaLeptolynsp_FD_187757 | JGI IMG/M metagenome (GOLD analysis project Ga0207422, IMG submission 187757) | Marine cyanobacterial communities from Panama - species 1 Leptolyngbya sp. (SPAdes) | ecosystem: Environmental > Aquatic > Marine > Unclassified | place: Panama: Panama City | collected... | reverse complement strand
CATGGCGAGAAAACCTCGTCATGGCAGTTTTTATTTTGATGCAGAAATGGCAGCCCTATGTTCGAGTCATTCGGTTGGTTCATTGCGACCATTATAGGCGCGTGTGTCTTTGCAACAGGTGGATTTTTCCTGCGGTTAGCAACCAGCAAAGACCCGCGTTCCAACGATATCACGCTTTTTGGCTTATATATCTCCGGCTCACTTTGTTTTTTCCTATTGGCGATGATACAGGGGGCGTTCACAATCGCGCCCATCATTATCATCAGTGGCATCATGATCGGATTTGGCTCTGTCTTTGGGAACTATTTTTGGGTGAAAGGCTTTACAAAAGGTCCGTCTAGCCTATCAGGACCGTTGATCAACACTAATGCAATTCTCGTGATCTTTATGTCCATTCTCTTTTTCGGTGAACAATTGCGCTGGCTGGAAATCGCCGGTATCGTCTTGATTTTGCTCTCTGTCAGCTTAATTAGTTACGATCCAAATGAAACCTTGCGGATCAAGGACAACATCTGGTTTGCTTTGATCGCAGGTTCGATTGTGATGTTCTTCATCAGAAGTGGTGGTCTAAAAATCACGGATGAGATGGGTTTCAACAACACGATCATTCTGGCATATGGTTATGCGGTTGGTATTCCCTATTTTGCAATGAGCTTGCGCCGTGATCCAAGCATCTGGCAAGCGGATTGGCTGCGATTTTCACTGGGTTTGGGGTTGGTTGCCGGAGTCTTTTCGTTCGGTGGGATGCAGTTATTCGCTTATTCTATCGCTAATGGACCTGCGAGCATTGTCGCGCCAATTTTCTCGATGAATGGGTTGGTATTTGCCTCATTGACGATTATCCTGTTAGGAGAACGCCTCTCACGTTATCAAGCCATCGCCATGATCGGCTGCGTGATTGGACTGGTTTTGATACGCATATAGAGGAACAAAGCAGATGACACTGACAATTATTGGTTTGGGACCCGGCTCTGTCGATGACCTTTCGCGTAGAGCATGGCGTATTCTGGAAAATGCGAGCGAAGTCTACCTGCGTACAAAAGAACATCCCTGCGTACCTGAACTTCCGCAATCCGCGACCTATCATAACTTTGATGACCTCTATCAATCCGCAGATGAATTTGAGCAAGTTTACACGACCATCGCCGAAAAACTCATCAACACAGCAAAAAATGGTGATGTTGTTTATGCGGTGCCGGGTGATCCGCTTGTCGGTGAATCGACTGTCACGCGAATCCTAGATGCTGCAAAAACGGAAAATATCGCGGTAGAAATTGTCAATGGCATCAGCTTTATTGAACCGATGCTGGCACAAATCGGTGTAGATGCACTCGACGGACTGCAAATCCTCGATGGTTTGACAGTCGCCGCCATGTATCATCCACCCATCAACCCTGATTTTCCGACGTTGTTGGCGCAAGTATATAGCCGTGATGTCGCCTCTAATGTCAAATTGACTTTGATGAACCAATACCCCGATGAATTCACCGTACATTTGATTCATGGTGCGGGTACTGATGGGATGCAGGTCGAGACGATCCCCCTCTACGAAATTGACCGCAGCCAGCATATCCAACATTTGACCTCACTGTATCTTCCGGCAATGGGTGGGATGAGTAGCTTTGAATCTTTCCAAGAGGTGATCGCGCATTTGCGTTCACCGGAAGGTTGTCCTTGGGATCGCAAGCAAACGCATCAATCCTTGCGCCCGTATCTGCTAGAAGAAACCTATGAAGTCCTTGAAGCACTCGATAACGATGATCCCGACGAATTATATAAAGAATTCGGGGATTTATTGCTGCAAATTGTGCTGCACACACAGGTTGCGATTGATGACGGCGAATTTTATATGACGGATATTTTGCGCTACGTCAACGAAAAGATGATTCGTCGCCATCCGCATGTCTGGGGTGAGGTGGATGTGGCAGGTGATCCGAACAAGGTTGTTTCTAACTGGGAGCAGATCAAGCAGCAGGAACACAAATCCAACGGCAATGAACGTAAATCTATTCTGGATGGTGTGCCGAAAGCCGCCCCCTCGCTCCTCGTCACCAACAAATATCAAGCGAAAGCGGCAAAAGTCGGCTTTGATTGGACGGATGTTAGTGGCGTTGAAGACAAAATCCGTGAAGAATTGGAAGAAATTTTCAGCGCACAATCCGACGAAGAAAAAACCAAAGAAATCGCGGATTTGCTGTTTGTGCTGGTTAATTGGTTGCGTTGGCTGGGTGTCGATGACCCCGAAAGCTTGATGCGTGAAGTCAACGCGAAGTTTTACCGCCGCTTCACCTACATCGAGGAGCAGGTCGCAGCGAAAGCAGAAAAACCCCTAGAAGAACATTCATTAGAAGAAATGGATGCGCTCTGGGATGAGGCGAAGGCACAGGGGTTGTAGTCGGTTAGCTGTTTAGCTTGTTAGCTACAGTCGTTTGATGATGTTCTCATCATACAAAACGGACACCTGATTAGATAAGATGCCCGTCTGCTAAAAACATGCAATTATCGTGGAACAGCCGTTATTTGATGCTGACCAATTCCACTTCAAAGATCAATGCAGCGAAGGGTGGGATGATTGCTCCGGCACCATTCGCGCCATAGCCCAATTGATACGGAATGAAAAATTGGTATTTGGAGCCAACAGGCATCAATTGAACGCCTTCTGTCCAGCCCGCGATAACATTTTGCAACGGAAACGAAATCGTTTGCCCGCGCTTGTACGAGCTATCAAACTCGGTTCCATCAATCAAGGTACCGCGATAATGTACTTCGACGGTATCGGTTGCTGAAGGTTTGGGTCCATCAGCCGCTTCCAAAACTTTGTATTGCAACCCTGTTGATGTCACCTGAACATCTGCATTGGCTTTATTCTCGGATAAGAATTTTTCACCTGCTTCTTTATGATCCATTTATAAATTCCCCTAAATAATCTCACACATTGTCAACATAACAGAGGATATGAATCAGGGAAAGTGAAAGATTATAAAATTCCGTAAAAATACGATGATGTCTATTGCAATCGAGGTGGTTGTAATTGCTGGAAACGCGGGTTAAAGTCGCTATGAAAAAATGAATAGTTTTATAGGAGACATATAATGGAGTATCGTTTATTAGGGGGTTCAGGATTTAAAGTACCTGTTTTGACATTTGGTACAGCGACATTTGGTGGCGGTAATGATTTTTTCCGCGCATGGGGCAATACCGATGTACCCGGTGCTAAACGTATGGTTGATATTTGTCTTGATGCCGGACTCACGATGTTTGACACGGCAGATGTTTACTCGAATGGTTTGTCGGAGGAAATTCTTGGCGAAGCAATTAAAGGTAAACGCCAGCAAGTCCTCATTTCCACCAAATCGACATTTCGGATGAGTGATGAACCGAATGATGTGGGGTCATCACGTTTTCACCTGACGAAATCCGTCGAGGATAGCTTGAGTCGTCTGCAAACGGACTATATCGACCTTTATATTCTGCATGCGTTTGATGCCCAAACTCCCCTTGAAGAAACATTGCATACGCTCGATGAATTGGTCAAAAGTGGCAAAATCCGCTATATCGCCTGCTCCAATTTTTCCGGCTGGCATTTGATGAAATCCCTCGCTGTTTCGGATCGCTATGGTTGGGCGCGCCATGTGGGACATCAAGCGTTTTATTCATTGCTTGCCCGTGAATACGAATGGGAGTTGATGCCACTTGCGCTCGATCAAGGTGTTGGCACGATTGTCTGGCGACCCTTATCAGCAGGACGCTTAACCGGTAAGTATCGCCGTGATAAACCGATGCCGGAAAATGCTCGGATTCGTCAAGGCGGGGATGAAGGTCCTTTGCCATCCGACGATTTGATGTATGGTCTCATCGATGTGATGGATGAAATCAGCGCAGAAACAGGGAAAACGCTACCCCAGATTGCATTGAATTGGGTGTTACAACGTCCGTCTGTTTCTAGTGTGGTGATTGGTGCCCGCAATGAGGAGCAACTAAAGGATAATCTGGGAGCTGTCGGTTGGGATTTGACAGAGGAGCAGGTTGTACGCTTGGATAAGGCAAGTGCGGTAGAGCGCACATATCCTTATTGGCATCAGTTGATTTTCACCGAGCGGAATCCATTAGCAACACCCGAAGGATTTTAGGCAGTTATGGATGTGGGGCTTGATGTTATTCAGCAAGCCTCGCTTCTAAATCTCGATGACTTGCCCTTCAGCAGCACGGAGCAGCCGATCATATACAGCTAGTCCAACATTAGCTTGCTGTGGGGCACGCACAAGAATGACATCAACCGCCAATTCATCCAGTTGGCGCAACCCTGCAAATAGGCGATTCGCTGCTTCATCGAGCGTGTCACCAAGTAAAGCGATTTGTACTGCTATGCCTGTAAATAAGTCTGCATCATCGCCCATTGCCAGCACACCAACTGCCTGTCCATCTAACAGATATTGTTCGGTGGTTTCTAGCATCGTTGCTGAAACTGCTGCTTCATCCCCTTGAAAGAGCAAAACAGTCGCAGATGGTGAATAATGCTTGAGCAATGTTCCCGGTGAGGGAGCTTGCTCCACATCTTCCGGCAAATAACGCGGCTTGAAAATCAACGAAGGCAGATAATCGCGTAATTTTTCCAGTGAAATGCCACCCGGACGTAAAACCCTTGGTGTCTTGTCCGTCAAATCTACAATGGTCGATTCTACGCCGATAGTGACCGCGCCACCATCCAGAATAACATCCACACGACCATCGAGATCGTGCAAAACATGCTCGGCAGTCGTCGGGCTAGGGCGCGAAAAGCGATTTGCGCTCGGTGCTGCAATCGGGACACCTGCTGCTTCAATCAACGCTAACGCGACAGGGTGATCGGGTATCCGTACTGCGACCGTATCACCTCCTGCTGTGACAGCGTTTGGCACGATTGGCTGTTTTTTGAGAACCAATGTCAAAGCACCAGGAGAAAACGCAGCCATCAAATCATAAGCAATCGGCGCAATATCACGCCCGATTTGTTCCAGTTGAGTGATTTCCGTAATATGCAAAATGACAGGATCATTCGCGGGGCGTTCTTTCGCCTCGAAGATGTGTGCGACGGCTTCCGCGTCCAAACCATTTGCGCCAAGTCCATAGACCGTTTCCGTCGGGAAAGCGACTAATCCTTGATTTCGAATGACTTCGGCAGCAAGCGCGATGGTTTCCGGGTCAGGCGTTTGGGCATCAATTGAGATGAGTTGGGTTGTTGTGGTGTAGGTCATGGAAACTCAATACTGGAATATCCGAGCTTTATGCGGATCTGATTAATCCTTATCAATGTTATTCGGTATTCGGGATGATCCAGATCAGTGAATTTTCGCATATCAATGTCATATATCCATTGGCTACCATATGGTAAGATTAAGTCAATAGGATTAATATTTAGCAAGTTTGACTCACGTAAGTTTGAACCTCTTAAATCTGCTTGCCTTAATGATGAATTCTCAATATTCGCCCAGCGTACATCTGCTCCTTGCAGATTGGCACCTGTCAAATTTGCTCCTTGCAGATTGGCACCTGTCAAATTTGCTCCTTGCAGCTCGGCACCTGTCAAATTTGCTCCTTGCAGATTGACTCGCTCTAACATAGTATTTTGCAAATTTGAATTCACTAAAATAACATCTTCCAAATTCGCATCTCGCAAGAAAGCAACTTCCAAATTTGCTTGCAGTAAAATGGCTCCTTTAAGATTTGCAAATTGAAATAATACATCTTGTAGATTTGCCCGTTCTAAATTTGCATCCTGTAGATTAGCTTGCTCAAGATTTGCATCAAGTAAATTTGCACGACTTAAGTTTACATTTCGCAAATTCGCAAACTTTAAATTTGCTCCTTGTAGATTTGCAACACTTAAATTTGCATTGTGTAATGTTCCATCAAATAGCCAACCTTCGTCCCTTAGCTGTCTAACAGCTTCAATAGCAAAGGCATTGTCTGGGCTAGACATTTGTAATATCAGATCAGATTTACGATTTTGAATACTTTGATACTGTTGAAAAATTAATATAATCATACCCAATAAACTGCCGGCAACAGCAGCACTAACCAACTCTGTACTTATTCCTTGCCAGAACTCAGTCTGTATTGGTTTATAAGCAGGTATTGCTCGCTTTGGTATATACAATCCTGATCCACTTCTATTAAATCCATATTCATCTGAATCAGTCGTATTTATCTTAGTAATGGTAAAGCGAGGCTTATGTGTATGGGTATTTTGTTCAGATGTACGATGGTTGAGCTCCAAGCCTAGCCAAAATAATATTAGTGCAAAAATTGTTGTCAATACTAACTCAGTCTGGACATCAATAATAGAATGCCAAATGTCAGTGAAGAAGAGAGGGTTATTGCCTAATGAAATTGCTAACCAAATAATAAGTATAAAACCGACTGGCAATACAAGTAAACGTATAAACTTCATAGTTTTCCTCAATGTTTCTGTTTAGCTTAATATACCATGCATCATTGTACAGATTATGTAATGCGGGATTTTGATTTTCACTTCACCCTGAGCTTTTCGCGCAGAATCTCAGATAGAATTGCTGCATCATCGTAGCGTTCGCCGGATGCTTTATTAAATGTGGAAATACCCCGCCATAAAATCACTGCTATGATCAAGAAGAATACACCAGATATGAGCGGGCGGGTTGCCATATCAATAAAGATCATACCAAGAACTAGAATGCCAATGCCCACCATTGTAAAGACAAATTCCAGCACAATAATGGTGATCAAACCTGCTGGCTGGATTGTCACATCAACGGCGGTATCATTCTGGTCAACCACGGTCAGAGTGCCTTTGGCTGTCGCGCGCGGATGTCCATCACGGCTGAGTTGCGCCTCAAATGTCACTTGCTGGTCATCCCCATGTAACACTTCCATCACCTCTATATCCGGCTGATCCAGGTGTTCAACACGCCGCACCGCTTCATGATAATAGAGGGGTACCGTTTGCTTAAAGCCAAGTTGGTTTGGGGTACGATATTTGCGTTCTTCGATATCTTCAGGCATAAGAATGTCTCGCCGCCGCTTTCTAATCAGGAATGATACCAAGTCATATCATTAACGTGATACAATTTAAAGCACACCAGAGCAGAATTGCCTGATGTTAGGGTATGTGTCATTATCAGCAGAAGCCGAAATTAGGCGCACAGGTTTCGCCTAGTAATCATAGTCGTCGTAGTAGACCATGTCATCGTCTTCGTCATCATCATCAAGTTCGTCGTCATCATCCCCGTAAAGATCATAGATGTCTTCCTCATCATCATCAATGTCGTAGCCATCGTCATCGAGTTCTTCATCAGGTATTTCGATGTCAATCTCATCAATTGGCGCATCCAATTCATCGTCATCGCCGTCTTCATCGAATTCGTCAGCGAGCAAATCATCGTCATCAAGTTGGATGTCCTCTTCTGCATCAATGAGATCAACAATCTCAGGTTCAGATGTTAGTTCATCCGGATCGTCCTCAAATTCTTCGAGATCATCATCCAAAAACTCAACCTCAGTCATGAGCAGATCAGCGAGTGTTGGTTCTTGGTCGAGTTCCAACGCATCATCCACCAACTCGTCCATATCCTCATCGAAGCGTTCATCATCATTATCGAGTTCTTCATCAGAATAATTCAGCCGGTTTGGACCATTCATTGCCTGTTTCCCCTATATATTCACCGAACACATATCGCGCCTAGATCATATCACGAAAATGGCGATGTAGGCGTAAATCATTCGTGAGTTCAGGATGAAAAGCTGTAGCAAGTAGATGATTTTGCTGCACCGCGACGATTCGCCCATCGTCTAATGTAGATAAAACTTTGACGCTATCATCGTTGATAGCTGTCACAACCGGGGCGCGAATGAAGACCGCATGGAATGGATCGCCTTCTAACCCTTTGATTTGTAGGTTTGTTTCAAAGCTCTGGAGTTGCCGACCGAAGGCATTGCGATCTACAGTGATGTCCATCACACTGAGAATGGGTTGTGAATCGATGCCGATGTCTTTGGCGAGGAAAATCATACCCGCACAGGTTCCCCATGTCGGTTTCTCAGCCGCAAATTCTCGCAGAGGCTCAATCAATTGATATTGCATTGCCAGTTTGCCAATAGTGGTACTTTCACCACCGGGAATGATTAACCCGTCTAGTCCTTCAAGGTGTTCCGGCAAGCGGACTTGCACCGTTTCAATATCCAGTTGTTTGAGTGCTTTTTCATGTTCGATGAATGCACCCTGCAACGCTAATATCCCGATTTTCATCGTCATTCCTTTCGATAAGCGCAACAAGGACACACGCGCTGGTGTGCCCTCGTCTGTGATTTATACGTTTATCGTGCCGCAGGAACGATGATGAATCAAGATGTGGTTAAGACCATTGATTCAATGGTTTATTCAGCGTTGCCATCATCTTCAACACGGACGATTTCGATCTTTACGCGGGCGACTAGCGCAGCTAACGCACCCAACGCTGCCAAAACTGGCGCGAAGATAGCCAGCGCACCTGCACCGACGACACCTGCCGTCAGTGGGACTTCTAACAGCATCCGCCCATCACTCTGGCGGATAATCAAGCGGCGGACATTGCCATCTTCAATCATCTGCTTCACGCGGTCAACGAGTTCGTTACTTGCCACTTCGATTTCTTCTACAAAGGTATTTTCGTCGTTTTTTGGTTTTTGTTCGTCAGCCATTTTATTCCCCCCATTGGGTTAGATTTAATTGAATTGATTTACACTACACTATACGTCCAATGGGATTCAGGGGTTGCATTGGAATAGTATAAGAACAGTAAATTCAATCTAATCCGCTAATCGCGCTAGCACCAGAACATAGCTGCCACTGGTATCACGCGGACCCGTCGCGCCTTCATAGCGTGCCGCACGGATATAATGAATGCCTGTATACGTGAGCGTGTAGCGTTCGATACGGGCATCGCGTTCTGCGCCGCTATCATCATCGCGCACCATCCGCCGACGTTGTGAATCCAGCAGTTCAATCACGGAATCGAGATTGCCATCAGCACGCGACATGGAAATGGTGATATTGTCGCCTTCATCGCCCCAAAAAGCATAAAGGTCAGCCGGTTCGGAATCACCAATATTCCCTGTGGTGGTCGTGCCATATTCAAGGCGAATGACCTCCGGCGCAACACTATCAAAGGCATTGCCGTGACGCTCTAGCAATACACGGAAGCCACCTTGAGTTTCGCCTTCAAAGCCACCAAAGCGCGTCGCCACCACAAAATATCGCTCTGTTTCTGGCAGACGATAGCGATTGATCCGCGCATTTTGCCCGCTCCCACCATCATCATTCTGTACGATAGATTGCAATTGCGAGTTAGCGAGAATGAGGTAAGCATCCAAACGCCCACCTGTGCGATCCATGCTGATACTGACAATATCATCTTTATTGGCATCGAATATATAGAAAATCTCAAATTGCTCTGCTGTGATGACTCCTTCAGCAAATTCATCCGCGATCAAAATCGCCGGAGCGAGGGTTGAATTGCCCACGCCGCTATTATCTGCCTCGCCTACCGTCAACACGAACGACCCGACACTATCCCCAGCAGCCTGACCGTAGCGTGTCGCCACAATCACATAAGAGCCTGTTTCTTCAATGAAGAGGTTATCAATGCGGGCGTTGCTAGTGGAGCCATCCGGCGGATCATCATTATCAGCAATGACAAACGAATTGCGATCCACCACCTGAATATAGGGGTCAAGTGTGCCGGAATTGCGAATCATCTCAATGTTGACGATGTCGCCTGATTGTGCCTGAAACGTATAGTAAACCTGTGGTTGGGTATTGCTGATGGTATTAATCACCGAATCGCCGTAGCGCAGCGCACTCCCTTGTTGTGATGAAACCCCCTCGCGCCCGATAGTCAACTCAAATTGACCAAACGTTGCCCCCAGCACATAACCGAATCGACCCACAACGACATAATAGCGACCACTACTCTGTAACAATAAGGTATGGATCACATCGGCTGAACCATCGCTATCATCTGCTGTGAAGATGACCTGTCCGGTATCATCAAACACCGTCAGGACAGGGTCGAGGTTGCCGCTTGTCGCCACCATTTGCAGATTAATAACCTCGCCGCGCCGTCCATCAAAATAATAGACCAGACGAGGCGTTTGGTTATCAATCACGCCAGTAATCACCGCACCGAGTTCGACC
>Ga0207422_1004953_pt1 | contig 10189 bp, 3 predicted proteins | sample MarCyaLeptolynsp_FD_187757 | JGI IMG/M metagenome (GOLD analysis project Ga0207422, IMG submission 187757) | Marine cyanobacterial communities from Panama - species 1 Leptolyngbya sp. (SPAdes) | ecosystem: Environmental > Aquatic > Marine > Unclassified | place: Panama: Panama City | collected... | reverse complement strand
TGCGCCGCGGCCCGGTGATGCCGCAGGACACAAACCCTTCTCGACAACAAAACAGGAAACATCGCAGACAAACTCTCCGCCGCACTTCGTGGCGACGGGCGCGTTTGGCCGTTAAAACAATCAGTCAAATAGGTCAGCAAAAAGCACCAAATCCCGATCGATCGAAGGGGCTGTGAGAAGTCCGGATTAGGTCGATTTTTCCGTAACAACATCACGGCGCGGAATACAACACTACACTCCAGGAGATATTTCCTGTAAGATTAAGTAATTGTTAAAAACTACCTTACGTTGCATTGGAGTCAGTTGGCGTTTCACGGGTATTTTTGATGGATTCACATCCAATTCCTTTCATCTGGGCAGACAGGGCGGCTTTCAAATCTCGCAAACGTTACGGCGGCAACGACCTGCCGTCGGAAATGATCGCGCTCGAACCCAGAATCATGCTTGACGGCGCCGCCGCGGCGGCGGCCGTCTCCGAAATACCCGACGGGAACACCGATACCGGCGCCGCCAACAAGGAAACACCCGAACCCGCCGCCCAGACACCAAATTCCGCATCCGAAAATGACGGTGCGAATTCGGATCCGCCGGCGGCCGTTCATAGCGGATTCGCCGAGTCCCGGTCCGTGGTCATCGTCGATGCCTCCATCGCGGATGCCGAAACGCTTCTGACCGGGATCGATCCGGCGGCCCATATCGCCTATCTCGGTGCCGGCTCGGACGGCATCCAGCAGATCACCGACATCCTTGCCGGACTGTCCAACGTCACCGATCTCCATATCCTGTCACACGGATCGACCGGTTCGCTGACGCTCGGAGCGGCGACCCTCAACATTTCGAACATCGAAAGCTATGCCAGCCAGTTCGTTGACTGGGACGTGGCGCTTGCTGATGGCGGCGACATCTTGCTCTACGGTTGCAATGTCGGCCGGGATGGCGCGGGCATGGACTTCATCGACCTGTTCGCCGACCTGACAAATGCCGATGTCGCCGCGTCCAGCGACGTGACCGGACATGAAAGCCTTGGCGGCGACTGGGATCTTGAACTCAGCACCGGCGCCATTCAGGCGCCCGCGGCAATCAGTGAAACCGCACAGGCCGCCTTCCGCGCGCGGCTTGTCGACATAGTCGTCACCACTGCAACCGACGAGAATGACGGCGCCGCCGCCGGCACCGGGCTCAGTCTGCGCGAAGCCCTGGTTCTGGCGCAAAACGGCGACACGATCCGCTTCGATGCGTCAGTCTTCACCGTCGACGATGACATCACCAACAACCAAACCATCAATCTGTCCCTCGGAGAGCTGGTCATCAGCCGTGGGATCAGGATTGCCGGCGATATTGACGGCGACGGCAATGCGGACGTCACGGTCGATGGCGGCAATGCCACACGGATCGTCAACGTTGCGTTTGGAACAGCAAACGTCGCTCTGGACGGGTTGGTGCTCCGAAACGGCAACAGCGGCCAAGCCAACGGTGGCGGCCTCCTGATCAATTTCGGCGCGACGGTCGCGGTGACGAATTCGACGATCTCCGACAATACAGCCGCAGCCTTCGGGTCCTCTTTTTCCAAAGGCGGCGGAATCTCCAACGCGGGTATGCTGACGCTGGAAAATTCCTCGGTGCGCGACAATAATGCAGTCTCGAGCGGCGGCGGAATCTACAATGCCGGACCGGTGAACCAGCAGGGCACGAATGGCACGTTGATCCTGACCAATTCGACGGTCAGCGGCAACAGGACCTTTTCGGTCGGGGGCGGGGGCGGGATTGCGAGCTGGTTCGGCGCGGTTACGCTCTCCGGATCGACGATCAGCGACAACATTGCCGGCCGGGACGGCGGAGGAATCTACAGCTACACCTCCACGGTGACAATCTCCGGGTCGACGATCAGCGGCAACTCGACGCGAGACAATGGCGGCGCGATCCGTGCCGTCAAGGGCTCGCTGCCGTTCAGCAGGCCCGACATTGTGACGGTAATCGGTTCGACAATCAGCGGCAACAGCGCCCAGGATTATGGCGGCGGTATCTCCAATGATGAGAGCACCGTATCGATTGCCAATTCGACGATCAGCGGCAACACCGCCCAGAAGGACGGCGGCGGGATTCATAACAGGGAAGGCACTGTCACGATTACGGGGTCGACGATCAGCGGCAACACAGCCGAGGATGATGGCGGCGGCATCCTCAATATCGGCATTTTCAACGATCCGGGTGTCCTGACACTTATCAATTCGACCATCGCCGGCAACCACGCGCGTCGCGATGGCGGCGGGATCGAAAACAACAGCACCCTGACCCTTACCAATACGACGATCAGCGGCAACCGCGCCGCAAGCAGCGGCGGCGGCCTCGCCGGCAGCGGCGATACGACCATCAACAACACGATCGTCGCCGGCAACAGCGCCCGATTCCTTGGCGACGATGTCTCTTTTTTCGCGGCCATCAGCAACGGCGCCAACATTTTCGGCAGCGACGTCAATTTCAACGTCGCCGGCGATGTCGAACTGGGGGTGGCCGGCAATTCCAAGACCCTTGCCGATGTCTTCGCCGATGTCGGCGCCGTGACCGTTGGCTCATACACATTTAACGCCGGCCTTCCGGCGGACAATGGCAGCCCCGTGCGGACGATCGCGCTTAATCCGACCGGCCTTGCCGTCGATGCGGGCAACGCGGCCGACATAGCCGGCGTCCCGACCGACGCCCGCGGGGTTCCGCGCCTGATCGACCGGCCGGGTGTCGGCAATGACGGCCCGGTGTCGCCCGACATCGTCGACATCGGCGCGTTCGAAGTGCAGGCACCGCCAACGGCCAACGACGACGTGTTCAGCACCGGCGAGGACCTTGTTCTTGTCGGCAACGTGCTCGCGGACAACGGCAACGGCGCCGACACCGATCCCGAAGGCGGCGCGCTCGGCGTAAGGGCGAGGACCTTTGTCACGGGCGATGGCGGGTCGGTTGTGCTTCTGGCCGACGGCAGCTTCACCTACACTCCGGCTGCCAATTTCACCGGCTTCGACGGATTCAGGTACACGCTTATTGGCAGCGCGTTCGGAGAAGACACCGCCGCCGTCACGATCATTGTCAATCCGATCAATGACGCGCCGGTCGCGGTCGACGATTCCGTGGCCACGGACACGGACCTCGCGTTCGGCGAGGACGACGGCAATCGGGCCATTACCGCCGATATTCTTGGCAACGACAGCGATCCGGACACGGGCGACGTGTTGACGGTAACGGTCATCGACACCACCGGCACGCGCGGCATTGCAACTCTGGTCGGAGGCGTGATTTCCTACAATCCGAACGGAGCGTTCGAGACGCTTGCCGCCGGCCAATCCACCGTCGACACCTTCGCCTATACGATTGATGACGGCAATGGCGGCACCGATACGGCAACAGTGACCATCACGATCAACGGGGCCAACGACGCGCCGAATGCAGTCGACGATTCGATCGCGACGGATACGGATCTCGCGTTCGGCGAAGACGAAACCGTCCGCTCCATCACCGCAGATATCCTCGGAAACGACAGCGACCCGGATACCGGAGACACGCTGACAGTAACAGCCATCGACACAACCGGCACGCGCGGGACGGCAACGCTGGTCGGCGGAGTGATTTCCTACGACCCGAACGGGGCATTTGAGGCACTCGCAGCGGGCGAGACGGCTGTCGACACCCTCACCTATACACTCTCCGACGGCAACGGCGGTACCGACACGGCGACGGTTTCCATCACGATCAACGGGGCTAACGATGCTCCGGATGCGGTCGACGATTCGGTCGCGACGGATACGGATCTCGCGTTTGGCGAAGATGAAGGCAATCGGGCCATAACCGCAGATATCCTCGGAAATGACAGCGATCCGGACACTGGCGATGTCTTGACGGTGACCGGCATCAACACAACCGGTACCCTGGGAACCGTGACCCTCGTCGGCGGCGTGATTTCCTACGACCCGGGCGGCGCGTTCCACGCGCTTGCCGCCGGCCAGTCCACCGTCGACACCTTCACCTACACGGTTTCCGACGGCAACGGCGGCACAGATACCGCAACAGTCGCCATCACGATCAACGGAGCCAACGACGCGCCGGTTGCGGTCGATGATTCGATCGCGACGGATACGGATCTCGCGTTCGGGGAAGACGATGGCGTCCGCGCCATTACAGCAGATATCCTCGGAAACGACGGCGATCCGGACACCGGCGATGTATTCACGGTAACGGCCGTCGACACAACCGGCACGCGCGGGACGGCAACGCTGGTCGGTGGGGTGATTTCCTACGAGCCGAATGGAGCGTTTCAAGCGCTCGCAGCGGGCGAGACGGCCGTCGATACCTTCACCTACACACTGTCCGACGGCAATGGCGGCACCGACACGGCAACGGTTTCCATCACGATCAACGGAGCCAATGACGCTACGGTTGCAGTTGACGATTCGGTCGCGACGGATACGGATCTCGCATTTGGCGAAGATGAAGGCAAACGGGCGATAACCGCCGATATCCTCGGCAATGACAGCGACCCGGACACCAGCGATGTCTTGACTGTGACCGGTATCAATACCGCCGGTACGCTCGGAGCTGTGACCCTGGTCGGTGGTGTGATTTCCTACGACCCGAACGGAGCGTTCCAGGCGCTCGTTCCCGGGCAATCTACCGTCGATACCTTCACCTACACTGTTTCCGACGGCAACGGCGGCTCTGATATTGCAACGGTGACAATCACGATCAACGGAGCCAACGATGCTCCGGTTGCGGTTGACGATTCAATAGCGACCGATACCGACCTCGCGTTCGGCGAAGACGACGGCGTTCGCGCCATCACCGCCGATATCCTCGGCAATGACAGCGATCCGGACACAGGCGATATCTTGACGGTGACCGGCATCAACACAAACGGTACGCTCGGGACCGTGACGCTGGTCGGCGGTGTCATATCCTACGACCCGAACCGAGCGTTTGAGGCGCTTGCCGCCGGTCAATCCACGGTCGACACCTTCACCTACACACTCTCCGATGGCAACGGCGGCACCGACACGGCAACGGTTTCCATCACGATCAACGGAGCCAATGACGCGCCGGTTGCGGTCGACGATTCGAGCGCGACGGATCCGGACCTTGCGTTCGGCGAAGACGAAGGCGTCCGCGCCATTACCGCGGATATCCTTGGCAATGACAGCGATCCGGACACGGGGGACACGCTGACGGTAACAGCCATCGACACAACCGGAACGCGCGGGACGGCAAGGCTGGTCGGCGGGGTGATTTCCTACGACCCGAATGGAGCGTTCGAGGCGCTTGCAGCGGGCGAGACGACGGTCGATTCCTTCACCTATACACTGTCCGACGGCAAGGGCGGTACCGACACGGCGACGGTCTCCATCACGATCAACGGAGCCAACGATGCGCCGGTTGCCGTTGACGATTCGGTCGCGACGGATACCGACCTGGCGTTTGGCGAGGATGAAGGCAGCAGGGTCATAACCGCCGATATTCTCGGCAACGATTCCGATCCGGATACGAATGACGTGTTATCGGTGTCCGCCATCGACACCACCGGCACGCGCGGAACCGTGACGCTCGTCGGCGGCGTCATTTCCTACGACCCGAACGGCGCGTTCCAGGCGCTCGTGCCCGGGCAATCTGCGGTTGACACCTTCACCTACACACTTTCAGACGGCAAGGGCGGCACCGACACGGCGACGGTCTCCATCACGGTCAACGGGGCCAACGACGCTCCGGATGCAGTCGACGATTCGCTCGCGACGGGCCCGGATCTCGCATTCGGTGAAGACGACGGCGTCCGGGCCATAACCGCCGATGTCCTCGGCAATGACTCCGATCCGGATACGGGCGATATCATTACGGTTACCGCCATCGACACGACCGGCACGCGGGGAACCGCGACGCTGGTCGGCGGGGTGATCTCCTACGACCCGAACGGAGCGTTCGAGGCGCTTGCGGCCGGCGAGACGACTGTCGACACCTTCACCTACACACTCTCCGACGGCAGGGGCGGTACCGACACGGCGACGGTCTCCATCACGATCAACGGAGCCAACGATGCCCCGGTTGCGGTTGACGATTCGGTCGCGACGGATGCCGACCTTGCGTTTGGCGAGGATGAAGGCAGCAGGGTCATAACCGCCGATATCCTCGGCAACGATTCCGACCCGGACACCAATGATGTGTTGGCAATATCCGCCATCGACACCACCGGCACGCGCGGAACCGTGACCCTGGTTGGTGGCGTCATTTCCTACGACCCCAACGGAGCGTTCCAGGCACTTGCTGCCGGTCAGTCCACTGTCGATACCTTCACCTACACAATATCCGACGGCCAGGGCGGGTCTGACACCGCCACCGTTTCGATCACGATCAACGGGGCCAACGACGCCCCGATTGCAGTCGACGATTCGATTGCGACGGATACGGATCTCGCGTTCGGCGAGGACGATGGCGCCCGCGCCATCACCGCTGATGTCCTCGGGAATGACAACGATCCGGACACCGGCGATGTGTTCACGGTGACCGCCATCGACACGACCGGTACGCGCGGAACCGCGACCCTGGTCGGCGGGGTGATTTCCTACGACCCGAACGGAGCATTTGAAGCGCTTGGAGCGGGCGAAACGACGCTCGACACCTTTACCTACACGATTTCCGACGGCAAGGGCGGCATCGACACGGCGACCGTCTCGATCACGATCAACGGCGCCAACGACGCGCCGGTCAACACGGTCCCCGGTGCGCAGACGACCAGCGAGGACACGGTTCTCACATTCTCCGCGGCCGCCGGAAATGCCTTGTCGATCTCGGACGTGGACGCCGGCAACAGCAACGTCACCACCACCCTGACGGTTGCATCGGGAAACCTTGCCGTGACTGGTGCGGCGGCCATTGCCGGCGACGGCGGCAATGCCGTGACGATTACCGGCACCATTGCCGAGGTCAACGCCGCTCTGGCGAACGTGACCTACACACCAACACCCGATTTCAGTGGCACAGACACGCTGACGATCACAACCAACGACGGCGGCAATGCGGGCGCTGGTGTCGCCTTGACCGACACCGATCGTGTCGCGATCAATGTCAATCCGGTCAACGATGCACCTGTCAATTCCGTGCCCGGGCCCCAGTCTGCGGACATAGGTATCGATCTTGTCTTCTCAGCGGTCACCGGCAACCTGATTTCCATCTCCGACGTCGATGCAGGCGGTGGCCTTGTGACGACGACGCTCACGGTCCCGGCAGGCTCGCTCATCGCGGCGGCGGGCAGCGGCGCGGCCATCGACGGCAGCGGAACCGCGACCCTGACCATCACCGGCACCCTTGCCCAGGTGAATGCCGCCCTTTCCGTGATAACCTTCACGCCGGACGGCGTCACAACCGGCACGATATCCCTGACCGTGACCACAAATGATAATGACAATACCGGCAACGGCGGCAACCAAACGGATTCCGACCTGATCGAAATCCAGCTTGCCTCCACTCAGGGATCACCAGGGACCGATGGCCGCAATCCATCGGGCCAGACCGGCCAGCGCAATGTCAGTCAGGCATCGAATTTTAGCGACACGCCCGGCACTCCGATCGGATTCCAGAGTGGCGGGCCCGGCAATACGGGTGCCCTCGGCGGATTGCCGCTGTTCGGCAATGGCCGCACTGTCGATCCGATCATCACCGCGGGCATCGGCGATCAGAACCTGTCAACCGACGGAAATGCCTTTTCAGAATCCGATCTTCCCGGCAGCGTCGCATTGGATCCCTCATCCGATACCGGACTTTCGGATTCCGACAACACGACCGGAGATGCGACGCCGCTTCTGACCGGCGAAGCGCCGGCCAATGCGATCGTAACCATTACCTCCAGCCTGGGCGGTATTCTCGGGACCGCGGTGGCCGACGCAAACGGGCGCTGGAGCTTTACCGCACCGAACCTGTCCGATGGCGTGCACGAATTGATCGCCACGCCGACGGACGAGGACGGAAACGAAGGCGTACCGTCGCTGCCGCTCCTGGCAACGATCGACACGCGTGCTCCGAGCACGCCGCCCGCTCCGATTTTTGAAGGAGATGCGGATCAACTTCGCTCGCACGACACGCCGACCTTCAGGGGTACCGCCGAACCGGGGGCCCGCATCGTCCTGACTTCCGATCCCGACGGAATTGTTGGTGAAGTTATTGCCGATGAAAACGGCAATTGGGCAATTGTCGCCGGCCCCCTGTCGGAGACCATTCACAAGCTCAGCGTCACCGCGACGGACGCCGCGGGCAACACAAGTTCCGCCTCCGCGGCCCTTGATCTCGTTGTCGGCAAAGAAGACGACACGGCGCTGAATTTCGATTCGGCCCCGTCGAACCTCGCGGATTTCACTACCCCGGACGGCTCGCTCGGGTTTGAACCATTTGACCTGACGGCTTTGTTGAGCGGTTTTGCCGATCAGGTGGACGCATCCCCGGGCGACCAGGCCGGTGCCCGCGAAAGATCTTATTCCTTGGGCTTCACGCGACAATTGCAGACCGCAGGCGACAGTTGGAGGCAGGATTTCCTGTCTTCAGTTTAGGGTTTGCAATCCGTCCGGGGTCATCGTTTCGTCATCACACCGACAAGCGCGTGTCATGGATCTTCGGCATGCCCTGTTGAGCAAACACCGATCACTCAACAGGAGTTATTCGATGACGAAAAGGCTTCAAACCACCCGACGCGGCTTCCTGGCTTCGGCCGGCGCTACCGGCATCGTGGCCGCCTCCGGCCTGGCGCTGCCGTCCTACTCCCGCGCCAATCAGCGTCCCGTCTTCACCCACGGCGTTCAGTCCGGTGACGTCGATGCGCAATCCGGAATGATCTGGGGCAGGGTCGACCGGCCGTCCCAAATCCGCTTTGAAGTGGCGACAACCGAGAGTTTCGCCGATGCCCGCGCCCTGGATCCACTGGATGCACTGCCCGAGAGCGATTTCGCAGTCAAACGGTTGGTGAGCGGGCTTGCCTCGAATCAGGACATTTTCTACCGCATGCGCGCGGCGGACCTGTCTGACCCGACGATCGTTTCGGAACCGATTGTCGGCCGTTTTCGCACCGCACCCGCCTCCCGCCGCGATGTCAGATTCGCTTGGTCGGGCGACACGGCCGGCTAGGGCTGGGGCATCGATGAAACCGGCATGAAAACCTATGCCACGATGGCAAAACATACGCCGGACTTCTTCATCCATTCCGGCGACACGGTCTATGCCGACGGTCCGATGAAGGACGAGGTCGAATTGAAAGACGGCACGAAATGGATCAACACGGTGCTTCCCGACGAAAAACGCAAGGTCGCGGAAACCCTCGACGAATTTCGCGGCCAGTGGAAATACAACCTGCTCGACGATCACGTCCGGGCCATGAACGCGATCTGTCCGATATTCTGCCAGTGGGACGACCATGAGGTCGTCAACAACTGGTCGGACACCAAGGATCTTGTCAGCGACGACCGCTATTCGGAAAAATCGGTGCATGTCCTGCGTTCGCGCGCGGCCCGGGCCTTCCATGAAATGGCGCCGATCCGGTTTACACCGGAGGAGCCTGGCCGGGTCTATCGCAAGATCAGCTACGGGCCGCTGCTCGATGTGTTTTTCATCGACCTGCGCTCCTATCGCGGCCCGAACGGCGCCTCGATGGAAACCGAACTGGCGCCGGAAGCCCGTATTTTCGGCGCACGGCAACTGGCCTGGCTGAAACGCGAACTGGCCATGTCCAACGCGACCTGAAAGGTGATCGCCTCCGACATGCCGATCGGCCTCGTCGTCTGGGACAATTGGAAGGAAAAGGCAGGCGCCGAAGCCATTTCCAACGGCGACAACGGCACGCCGAAGGGTCGCGAGCTCGAAGTCGCGGATCTCTTGCGGTTCGTGAAGACTGCGGGAATCACCAACATGGTCTGGTTCACCGCTGACGTGCACTATACCGCTGCCCACTATTACGACCCGTCCCGGGCGCAATTCCAGGACTTCAATCCGTTCTGGGAATTCGTGTCCGGTCCGCTTCACGCTGGGACCTTCGGCCCGAACGACCTGGACGCAACGTTCGGACCGGAGGTCAAATATGTGAAAGCGCCGACAAAGGAGCAAGGCGCCAATCTGCCGCCGTCGATGGGACTGCAGTTCTTTGGTCTTGTCGACATTGACGGAAATACCGAGCAAATGACCG
>Ga0207422_1004951_pt1 | contig 10194 bp, 7 predicted proteins | sample MarCyaLeptolynsp_FD_187757 | JGI IMG/M metagenome (GOLD analysis project Ga0207422, IMG submission 187757) | Marine cyanobacterial communities from Panama - species 1 Leptolyngbya sp. (SPAdes) | ecosystem: Environmental > Aquatic > Marine > Unclassified | place: Panama: Panama City | collected... | reverse complement strand
GATCGGCATGGCTTGGACGATCCTCTTATTCGCGCGTCTAGTTCTCGTCTGGCGAATTCATCCGTAGCGGGCAAGACCTTGCATACGAAACCATTTGAAACGATAGCTGCGATCAGGAGGCAGCTTTTGCGGACATTCCTCGTAGTTATGGACGAAACCGAAGAGGCGCGCGCGGCATTGCGCTATGCGGCGCGGCGAGCGGTATCGGTTGATGGTGCTGTGCATATTCTCGCCTTAGTTCCCCAACAGAACGTCAGCGCCTTTGGCGCCGTGCAGGCGACCATTGAGCAGGAAGCGCGCGATCGAGCGGAAATGCTGGCCTCGGGCGTTGCCGGAAACCTGTTCGCGGAAAGCGGGATCATGCCGACCATTTCGGTCAAGGTTGGCAAGGGTCAGAAAATTGTCACCGAATTTCTGGCTGAGCATGCCGAGGTAGCGGCGCTGGTGCTTGGCGCTGCCCGAGGGGGCAGCCCTGGTCCATTGGTCGCTCACTTCAGTGCCAATGCTGGTGGGCTGCCTTGCCCGCTCTATGTGATCCCCAGCGAATACGACGAAGCGGTCAGCGATCACCAGGCTTAGTCGGTGCGAACTCGCACAGCGTGCTTACTTCCGCCGCCGGCCTTGATGCCGAATATTGCCGGGCCGCCCACGCTTACCGACCTTGTATTTGCCGGTCTTCTTGCCCGGATTTTTGTGGGGAAAGCGACGATCGCCGCGCGGCTCAATTTCATTCCCGTCACTATCGATCGGTACAAATTTGAGCGAGCCGGTCAGCGCATTGGCTTCGCCCAGCTTGAGGCGCAGCCGGTCGCCAGATGCGTAGCGAGTGCCGCTATCCTCTCCGATCAGGGCTTGAGCGGCCTCGTCATGGCGGAAACGTTCGGCGCCCAGTGTCGAGACGGGAACCAGCCCATCACCGCCCAAACCGACAATCGTGGCAAAGAAGCCAAAGCTCTGCACGCCGGTGATGCGGGTCTCGAAAATCTCGCCAATGCGTCCTGACAGCCAGGCCGCGACATAGCGATCCACTGTGTCGCGCTCAGCCTCCATCGATCGACGCTCGGTCTGACTGATCGCATCAGAAATCTGCTGCAAATTGGCACGGTCAACATCAGACAGGCCGGTTGTCGGCGGCAGGGAGCCCGGTGGCTTCGGCTGCTCCAGCCCATAGGCCTCAACCAGGGCGCGATGGACCAAAAGATCGGCATAGCGCCGGATCGGGCTGGTAAAGTGAGCGTATGATCCCAATGCCAATCCAAAATGGCCGGCATTGCCCGGGCCATAATAGGCCTGAGTCTGGCTCCGCAACACGGCTTCCATCACCAATGGCCGGTCGGTCTCATCCTCGATGTCCTTGAGCATGCTGTTGAACAGGCCTGGCGTGATGACCTGGCCCAGCGCCAGCTTCTTGCCCATTGTGGCGAGGTAATCGCGCAGCGCGATAAGCTTTTCACGGCTAGGCTGTTCGTGGACGCGGTACACGACTGGCGCAGCCTTGGCCTCGAGCGCTTTGGCGGCGGCGACATTGGCCGCGATCATGAAGTCTTCGACCACGCGGTGAGCGTCGAGCCGCTCACGGGTCGCGATCTCGGCGATACCGCCCTTATCATCAAGCACAACGCGGCGCTCGGGAAGCTCAAGCTCTAATGGATCGCGTGCTTGACGCGCCTTGGCCAGGAGCGCCCAAGCCTGCCACAGATGGACAAGATGCTCAGGCGCATTGCCCGCGTCGATCGCCGCCTGTGCATTCTCATAGGCAATGTTGTGATGGATCCGCACAATCGCCCGCGAGAAGCGGAATCCGCTGACCTTGCCAGTTGGATCGATCTTGAGGTGGCACACCATTGCGGCGCGATCTTCGTCTTGCCTCAAGGAGCAGACGTCAGCGCTCAGCACTTCTGGCAGCATCGGCACGACGCGATCGGGGAAGTAGGTCGAATTGCCACGCTTGCGGGCTTCGCGATCGAGCGCGCTACCGGGACGGACGTAGAAGCTAACATCGGCGATCGCTACAACAGCTTCGAACCCGCCTTCGCCGTCAGGCCTGGCCCAGATTGCATCGTCGTGATCACGCGCATCCGCCGGATCGATTGCGACGATCGGCAAGTGGCGCAGATCCTCGCGCTTATCCTCGCTGAGCTTGAGCTTGGCCGCGAGAGGGGCCTCCTCAGTCACTGCCTCGGGAAAGACATGCGGGATGCCATGCTTGGCGATGGCAATCAGGCTGAAGCTTTTTGGTGCGAGCGGATCGCCCACCACCTCGATCACCTTCACGCCTGAGCGCTCTGACCGGCCGATGCGTTCGGCAAACACCAGTTCGCCATCCTTGGCTTCCCCGAGATCGGAGATTGGTGAGGAATTTCGTATGCGTTTGTCGACCGGAGCCAGCCAGGCCTTGCCGCTGCCATCCATCTCGACCACGCCCAGCAGGCCTTCAGTCCGTGCCGGCAGCTTTTTCATCGGATGGGCAATCCATCCGCTGTCACGCTCCTCGGTCCGAGCGAGGACCCGATCCCCGCGTTTGAGCGCAGGTGCACGTTTGCCTCCCCTGCCCTTCAGCTCCTTGAGCGTCACCCGTGGAGGCTCCTCCGGCGCATCAGGCGACCATGAGTCTGGAATCGCGATCGGTTCGCCATCCTCGATCTCTACGACGCGCAGGACCGTAACCTTGGGCACACCGCCCATGCGATGATAGGCGGTCTTCTTGCCGTCAATCAGCCCCTCTTCGGCCATGTCTTTGAGCAGACGCTTAAGCGCGATCTTTTCCTGCCCCTTGAGACCAAAGGCGCGTGCGATCTCGCGCTTGCCCGCGGGCGTATCAGACGTCTGGATGAACTCGAGAACCTGCTTGCGTGTGGGCAAGCCTTGAGGGTGCTGACGCGGTCGTTTCGCCATAAATGCCTAGTAGGCGCGCGCGACCAGCACGCGCTCGACGGCGGGTTCGCCACTGAAGATGCAAGCACCGTCAGCCGCTTCCGCATCGCGCGGCACATTGCGGATCGTGAGCTTGTGCGCCTTCAGCTGTTCGACGACTTTCTCAAGCGCGGCGCCACTTGGCTTGGACCATTGGACTTCGACCCAGCCGGGATATTTCCCGCCTTCAGCAAAGTGTTTGGCGACGTCATCCCAGGCGCTTAGCCCGCGCGTGATGTTGGCATCGCGGCGCGCTGCAGCTTCGTCGAACAGCTCTTGCTGGATCGACACCAGCATATCGTCGATTCCATCGACCAGCGCGTCCGGCGTAGGCGTCTCGAAGGCAGGCTTGCCGTTTTCCGGGTTCCAGAGATTGGTCCGGCTCAGCATGCTGACGACGCCGTTCTCCATATCACGGCCGCCAACTTCTATGATGATGGGCGCGCCCTTGCGTACCCAATCCCATCTCTTGGCAGAGGCCTTGCCGGGGGCTGTGTCGAGCCATACCCGAACCTTCTCACCCATCGCCATCTCGCCCGCCAGACGCTGGTGAAGAGCGCGGCAATAGTCGAGCAAAGCCTCATCCTCGGGTTTGTTGCGAAGCATGGGCAGGATCACCACCTGATGTGGAGCAATTGCCGGAGGCACACGCAGGCCATCATCATCGCCATGCGTCATGATCACACCGCCAACCATGCGGGTTGAAACGCCCCAGCTGGTGGTGTGGCAGAATTGCTCGCCGCCATCACGGTCTTGGTATTTGATCCCTGCGGCTTCCGCGAAATTGGTGCCGAGATAGTGCGAGGTTCCCGCCTGAAGCGCTTTGCCGTCCTGCATCATCGCTTCGATCGACCAGGTCTCGACGGCACCAGGAAAGCGCTCATTCTCCGGCTTCTCGCCTGCGATAACGGGCAGCGCGAGGTCTTCTTCCGCGCAGGCTCGATACATTTCCAGCGCGCGATGCGTCTCTTCCAGCGCCTGTTCGCGATCCTCGTGCGCGGTATGGCCCTCCTGCCACAGGAATTCGCTCGTGCGCAGGAACATCCGCGTGCGCATCTCCCAGCGTACAACATTGGCCCATTGGTTCGTCAGCAAGGGCAGATTGCGCCATGACTGGATCCACCGCGCCATCGCATCGCCAATGATCGTTTCTGACGTTGGGCGCACAACGAGCGGTTCTTCCAGCTTCGCTTCAGGATCGGGCACCAGCCCGCCGTCGCCATCGGCGATCAGGCGGTGGTGTGTGACAACCGCCATTTCCTTGGCAAAACCTTCGACATGCTCGGCTTCGCGCTCAAAATTCGCCAGCGGGATGAACAGCGGGAAGTAGCAATTCTGGACGCCGGCAGCCTTGATGCGATCGTCAAGCAGGCGCTGGATCCGTTCCCAGATCCCATAGCCCCACGGCTTGATCACCATGCAGCCGCGCACGCCCGATTCCTCCGCGAGGTCGGCGGCTGTGATTACTTCCTGATACCATTTTGCGAAGTCGTCTTCGCGCTTCACATTGAGAGCGTGACGGATGTTTGACACGGTCTGTTCCCGAGAAAATATTGGATAGGCGCTGAGATCAGCTCAGCTCGCTGATCGCTCTCGGCCTATTTGCCGAGTTCGTCCAGCTTCTTCTGCATCGCCGCCATCTGCTCGCGCAGCGCAGCAATCTCATCACTCGATGATGATCCGCTGCTTGACGGCTTGCTCGGTCGCTTGTTCTGCGATCCCGGCAAGAACGTGTCTGCGGCTGCGCGCATCATCGCCATATTGGTTTCGTGGATCGCAGCCAGCGGACCTCCCGACATGCCCTTTTCAAAGGCTTCGCGGATTTTTGCCTGGTTCTGGCGGAAATTGTTCATGCTCGCTTCGAGATAGGATGGCATGAGGTTCTGCATGCCATTGCCATACATGCCGATCAGCTGGCGTAGGAAGCTCACCGGCAGCATCTGCTCGCCATTGGCTTCTTCATCCATAATGATTTGAGTCAGGATCGAATGCGTGATGTCGTCGCCAGTCTTGGCATCGAGCACTTCGAACTCGACATTGTCGCGCACCATCTGTGCGAGATCATCAAGCGTGATGTAGCTCGACGTGCTGGTGTTGTAGAGGCGACGGTTCGCATATTTCTTGATCGTGATGGCTTCCGAAGCCTTCCCCGACTGCGATCCCTTTGCTTTTCCTGCCATGACTTATCCTGTCAGCTAACCGTTTCGCAGAGCACTTAGCATCTGCACAATGTGCAGTGCAATATTGCGCCGCTAATAGCCAAAGCGTTGTCCCAATACGGTTAGCAATTCGTACTGAGAAAGCCCGCTTCGCGCTGAAATCTCAGGCAATGAGAATGGCACCTGCACCCAATCACCCTCGCGCAATTCTGGGGCATTGCTGCAATCGACGACAATCATATCCATGGACACTTTGCCAAGCGCCGGAAGTTCGTGCTCGCCGAATGTTACTGATCCACCCGGACCCCATTGCCTCAAGAAGCCGTCAGCATAGCCCAGCGATATGGTTGCGATCTTCATATCGCGATCGGCAATGAATTCGGAATTGTATCCGACGCCATCGCCTGCGCGAATGTGCCGTGTCTGAAGGATCGCCGCCTGGATCGACACGACAGGTCGGATGATCGGTTCAAACTCAGCCCGCGGCACGCCACCATAGAGAGCAATGCCGGGGCGCGTCAGATCAAACGCATAGGCCGGACCAAGTGCGATTCCCGCGCTGTTGGCAAGGCTGACTTCGCGGTGATCGATATGGTCGACAGCGCTTTCAAACCGAGCCAACTGAAGGGCATTGAGCTCGCTGTCTTCATCAGCGCTGGCAAGATGCGACATCAATGTCCGAACTTGCAGAGCCTGGATTGCAGGATCGCCAATTTCTTCAAGTCCAACACCGAGCCGGTTTATTCCGGTGTCGATCATCAAATCGCACGGGCGTCCGCTCCATTCGGTCCAGCGCTTCGCCTGCTCTATCGAGTTGATGACGGGAATCGCTCCGCTCGCATTCGCGTAGATGCAATCGTCGTCGGTCATTGGCCCGTGCAAGACTGAGACCATCTCAGATGGCACGTAATAGGCGACGCCTTCGACTTCGCTCCAATGCGCAACGAAGAAGCGCTCGCACCCAATTTCGTACAATGTCGGAATGCAATCGTAGACGCCCGCACCATAGCAATTGGCTTTGACCGCGGCACCCGCTTTGGCTGCCCCGGACATATCATTCAGCGCAAGCCAATTCTTGGCCAGCGCATCAGGATCGACACCCAGCTGAAGTGTTGGCGGCGGCTTAGCTATGCTCATCGCTGAAATCGCGCGGTGGCCCATCAGGAATGCCCCACCAGGCGACCACGATGCCGAATGCGACGACCACCCAGGTGTACCACAGACCGGAATAGATGTTGCCGGTGCTGGCGACGATCACGCCTGCAATGAGCGGTAGGAACCCGCCAAGATAGCCCGCGCCAATGTGATACGGGATCGACATTGAAGAATAGCGGATGCGCGGCGGGAACATCTCAGACAGCAAGGCCGCAACCGAACCGTAGGTGAGCGCCGACAGGAAGCCGAGCCCCAGCAGGATTGCAATGATGCCGAGGATGTTCACGAATGCTGGCTGCTGCTTCGAAAAGTCAAAGCCATACTCACCCAAGGCGCCATGAATGCCTGCGCGGCGGGCGCTGCCATCCTCGAACCACGTCGGATCAATGACTATGGCTTGGTCACCAGCCGAGAGGGTCAGCTCTTCGCCAGGAACCAGCGTGTAGGTCACGCCGGACGCGGTGAGTGTCTCGAGCACCTTGCCGCAATCGGTCTGCTCGCGATCAAACAGATCGGCAAAGGGATCTGTCGTACAGGCAGGGCCAGACACTGTGATTGGTGTCTCTTGTGCTGCTTTCTCAAGCCCGGGATTGGCGAGATTGCCCATCGCCCAGAACGCCGGAAACAGCAGGAACAGAGTCGCGACGGCGCCGATCATGATTGGCTTCTTGCGACCAACCCGGTCGGACCATTTGCCGATGATGACATAGAAGCTCATCGCGATCAGGCCGGACGCAAACAGGATCAGCTCGACGGTGAGATCATCCATATGCATCGGACCGCGCAAGAAGCTCATCCCCGAGAAAAAGGCGGTGTACCAGATCGTGGTCAGGATGCCGGTGATGCCAAACAGAGCGACAAAGATCCGTTTTTTGTTGCCCGGATAGGTGAAGCTTTCGACGAACGGATTGCCCGAGGTTTCGCCGGCTTCCTTCATCGCCTGGAACACCGGGCTTTCTGAAAGCATCAGGCGCATCCACAGCGAGATCACCAAGAGGATGATCGAGAGCAGGAATGGCACGCGCCAGCCCCAGGCGACAAAGTCGTCTTCCGGGATCAGGAAGCGGCAGGCCAAAACCACGGCGATCGACAGCACAAAGCCGCCGGCCACGCTGGCCTGGATGAAGCTGGTGTAGAATCCGCGCTTTTCAGGCGGGGCGTGCTCAGCGACATAAATTGCCGCGCCGCCATACTCGCCGCCTAGCGCCAGGCCCTGCAGAACGCGCAACAGGATCACGATGATTGGCGCAGCTATGCCGATTGTGGCCACTGTCGGTATCAAGCCGACCCCGGCCGTGGCGATGCCCATCAGGGTGACTGTAACAAGGAACGTGTATTTGCGTCCCAATCGGTCGCCGAGGAAGCCAAATAGGATTGCACCGATCGGACGGAATGCAAAGCCGACGGCGAAGGTCGACCAGACCAGCAGCAGGCCAAGCGTGTCATTGTCGACATCGTAGAACGCGTCCTTGAGGATGTAGGCCAGCGTTCCGTAGATGAAGAAATCATACCACTCGAAGATCGTTCCGGCGCTGCTCGCGCCAATCACGAGCTTGATCTCTTTGTCCGTAGGCTCGCGCGCTCCGAGTGCCTGAGCTTCTGCCATCCTTAAGTGTCCCCTGTTGTCTGGCCCGCTCTCCGACAGGCTCGAAACCCGATCCTTAGCTTGCGGCTTCGGTCGAGGAAAGCGCTGTTATCACAGCCTTCCACGGGAGGCGGATCGCCTCATGTCGACCAGAATGCGGCAGCGCCGGCTCAAGCGCATCCATCTGTGGCCAGTCTGGTAAGTCACCTGTGCCGCTAAGCCAGCTATCAATTTGCTCATAGGCCTGTTCAAACTCGCCTAGGCTTCGTCCTTCACCCGCGCTGGCCATGATCGCAGCGGAGGATTGCCCCACGGCACAGGCGCTCACCCGCATACCAAGCGCGACAATACGATCAGCCTGATCGACCTCCACGCCTAGCGTGACAACGCTGCCGCATGTGCGCGAACGCAATTCCGACGTTAGCGGGAAGTCTCTGTCGAGCGGGTGATTGGCAAGTGACGCTGCGAGCGAGAGCAAGCGCGGCGAATAGAGTTTGGACATAAGCGGCCAGCCTATTCAGATGCGTTGGCAGCCGAGTCTTCCTCGTCCTGAAGCGCCGCACGGCGGTCCGCAATGATCGACACCAATTGGCGCGAGAACGCGTCGACCGCAGGATAGGTGCGGGCTGTCGAAATCCATGCCGGACGGCCTTTATAGCCCCATACCGTGTCGAAACCGAGTACCAAGACCGAGAACGCGAACACGACAATCAAAGCGCCTTTGATCGCACCAAAGCCAAATCCGAGCACGCGATCGATTGGCCCCAGGATTGAATTGCGTGATGCCTCGCCGGCATTGCTGGCGATCACTTTCATCGCCGCATAGGGAATCAGCAATAACAGCGCGAAGGCCAGGATCGACGTCGCAGGATCGGCGTCATACCAATTGCGCAGAGCTTCTGTCAGCGGCCCGTGCAGATAATAGATCGCGAATGCTGCGAGGATCCAGGAAGCCAGCGAAAGGACTTCCTGCACAAGTCCGCGCATGAAGCCGCCGATAGCGGCCACGCCGACAATAACGAGAACGATGATATCAAAACCGGTCATTCAGCCGGGAATTATTGATTTCCAACCACCTGGTCAACGAGATTGGCGAGCTGACCCAGTCCAGAATATGCGACTGTCGACGAATCGGTCTTTGCGTCCGATGGGCCGTACCCGTGATCGAACCCTAACTTTGACGCTTCGCGCAATCTGAGGCTGGAATGCGCGACCGGACGGATCTCTCCAGAGAGCGAGACTTCGCCAAACCACACCGCCTTTTGCGGCAATGGCTTGTCAGCCAAGGCCGAGACAAGCGCGGCTGCGACTGCGAGATCTGCTGCCGGGTCGGACAGGCGATAACCACCCGCGATGTTGAGATAGACCTCTGCTGAGCTGAAATTGAGGCCGCAGCGCGATTCGAGCACGGCCAGCAGCATCGCCAGACGGCCATTGTCCCAGCCTACAACAGCGCGGCGCGGAGTGGCGCCGGATTGCAGCCGCACAATCAAGGCCTGGATCTCCACCAGAACCGGTCGCGTGCCTTCAAGGGCTGGAAAGACAGCGCTGCCTGCCAAGGCCTGGTCACGCCCGGAAAGGAACAGCGATGAAGGATTGCTGACTTCCTCAAGCCCTTCGGTGGCCATCGCGAACACGCCAATCTCGTCCACAGCACCAAACCGGTTCTTGAGCGCACGCAGGATGCGATATTGATGGCTGCGTTCGCCCTCAAAGCTCATCACCACATCGACCATGTGTTCCAGCACGCGTGGTCCGGCGATATTGCCATCCTTGGTGACATGGCCAACCAGGACCAATGCGGTGCCATGCTGTTTGGCAAAGCGGATCAATTCAAGCGCGCAGCCGCGCACCTGGCTAACTGTTCCAGGCGCGCCTTCAATCGTGTCGGAATGCATGGTCTGGATCGAATCGATCACCAGCAACGAGGGCGGATCGCCCTGCCCCAAGGTCGTCAGAATGTCGCGCACCGAGGTTTCCGATGCCAAACGGATAGGCGCGTCCGCAATGCCCAGCCGTGCTGCGCGCAGCCGGACCTGGCCGGCAGCTTCTTCGCCGCTGACATAAACGACGTCGCCGCCACCGCGGGCGATCGTCGCGGCCGTCTGCAGCAGCAATGTTGATTTCCCGATGCCCGGATCGCCGCCCATCAGGACCGCTGAACCCGGAACCAGCCCGCCGCCTAAAGCGCGATCAAATTCGGCAAGCCCGGTCGATTTGCGTGTGGGCAGTTCAGTCGGGCGATTGAGCGGCACAAATTCCATGGCACGACCGCCCGATGACAGATCATGCTTCTGCGAGAACACAGTGGCTGGCGCATCTTCGACCATTGTGTTCCACTCGCCGCAATCGAGGCATTGCCCCTGCCAGCGATGCGCCACG
>Ga0207422_1004950_pt1 | contig 10199 bp, 11 predicted proteins | sample MarCyaLeptolynsp_FD_187757 | JGI IMG/M metagenome (GOLD analysis project Ga0207422, IMG submission 187757) | Marine cyanobacterial communities from Panama - species 1 Leptolyngbya sp. (SPAdes) | ecosystem: Environmental > Aquatic > Marine > Unclassified | place: Panama: Panama City | collected... | reverse complement strand
GGACTGTCCATGGTGGCGATTTCGATCGCGCTGCTGACGGTGCTGGAACTCTTGCGCCGGCGTTCGGAAAGGCTTAGAGGTTTGACACCGGGCTAGGAAACAGCCCTGCAGCTCACGATATGTGCCGGTGGCGGAACGCCAGCCACCGGGTGGAGACGAGAGGGTCTCCCGGTTGCAAGACAATTTGGATTTGGGCCTGGCGGGCCGGCTTCTTCTCGGGAAGCCGGCCCGTTTTGCGTTTCAGGCCCCGGAAATGAACAGAAAACGGAACCGGCTCACTTCGGGAAAGGAGATCTTCCATGAGCGACGACATGATCCGCATTTACGAAATGAACAATGGCGAAAAGAGCTTTTCGCCTTTCTCCGCTGAAGAGATGGACCGGCGTCAGGCCAATCTGCGCAAGCTGATGGCGGATCGCGGCATCGACGCCGTCCTTATGACCTCCTATCACAACATCTGTTACTACTCCGGCTTTCTCTATTGCCAGTTCGGCCGCAAATACGGCCTCGTCGTCACGCAGGACAAGGCGACCACCGTTGCGGCGGGCGTCGATGGCGGTCAGCCCTGGCGCCGGACCCATGGCGACACACTGATCTACACCGACTGGCGCCGCAACAACTTCTTTCACGCCGTCCAGTCCCTGCTCGGCTGGCCGAATGCACCGGTTCGGCGCATAGGCATCGAGTTCGACCATGTCTCGCTCGATCTCCTGAAAACGCTGGAAGCTGCCTTCCCGGGCGTGGAATTCGTGGATGTTGCCGCCGATGCCATGACCCAGCGCACGATCAAGAGCGCGGAGGAGCATGTCCTGATTCGTGAGGGTGCGCGCATTTGCGACATCGGCGGTGCCGCCGTTGCTGAGGCCGTTCAGGCGGGCGTCACCGAGCACGAGGTCGCGATTGCGTCGACCAACGCCATGATCCGGGAGATCGGCAAGTCGTTTCCCTTCGTTGAGCTTATGGACACCTGGACCTGGTTCCAGTCCGGCATCAACACGGACGGCGCCCATAACCCGGTCACCAACAAGGCGGTCGAAGCGGGCGATATCCTCAGCCTCAACTGCTTCCCGATGATCTTCGGCTACTACACCGCGCTGGAGCGTACGCTCTTCTGCGAACACGCCTCCGACGAACACCTGCGGCTCTGGGAAATCAACTGCCATGTCCACCGCGAAGGCCTGAAACTGATCCGCCCGGGCGCGCGCTGCTGTGACATCGCCGCCGCGCTCAACGACATCTATCGCAGCCACGATCTCCTGAAGTTCCGCAGTTTTGGCTACGGTCATTCCTTCGGAGTTCTCAGTCACTACTATGGCCGCGAAGCTTCGGTGGAACTGCGCGAGGATGTCGAAACGGTGCTGGAGCCGGGCATGGTGGTCTCCATGGAACCGATGATAATGATCCCGGAAGGACTTCCGGGTGCCGGTGGCTACCGGGAACACGACATCCTCATTGTCGGCGAGGACGATGCGGAGAACATCACCGGATTCCCCTTCGGCCCCGAGCACAACATCCTCCCCGCGCGCTGAGGCGGGGCGTCGTTGTCGGGCATGATGTTCCCCCACTGTCATTCCAGACAAGTGAGGCGATGCCGAGCGCTGATCTGGAATCCAGAAATCTGCGTGAGCGAAGCAAACGCTCTTGTCGATACGACCAGAATAAGCCGCACCTTCGGCGCGAAATACCTCTGGTTTCCGGATCGGCGCGCAGCTGGCGCTGCACTTGTCCGGAATGACGGAGCCTTTCAGCCATTTGTTATTCCGGATTGCCGTGTCTGCGGCAAGACCGGGATCCAGTGCACACCGTGGTCTGTGATGGCAGCAATACGATGGAACAAGTGGTTCCTGCATTCCGGCCCTCCGCTGCGCTTCAGCCGGAATGACAAGCTCATTGACCGGAGATCATCTCACGAGATCCAGCTCGGGTTAACCCGCACGGCAGGGGTGAGAACTGGAGCGCACGCGCGCTCCTGTTCATTCGTCCTTGGTAAAAGTCATCTCGGAAAACGTTCGCTATTCCCCCAAGTCTTCATATCCTCCCCCGTTTTGCCTAAGCTGTCAGGCATGGCGAGGGTGGAGACGACATGCACAAGATCCTGATTCCGGTGGACGGGTCCGTTCACTCGATAAAGGCGCTGAGAATTGCCTCGGATCTGGCGGCGAAGTATCAGGGGCGGCTGCTGATCGGCCACGTGCTGCTGAGAGGCAAGGATGCCAGCGATCTTATGGCGCTGGATGTTTCCGGCCAGTTCGACGCGCCGCTGCACAAGATCCTGAACAAGGCAGTCTCGGCCAATCTCGGCCCGGCCCCGGACAAGATCCTTCACAAGATTGGCCAGATCATCCTGGATCACGCCGCCGAAAAGGCCAGGAGCCACGGTGTCAATTTCGAAACACTGCCGATCCTGACCGGAAAGCCGGCGGATGCAATCGTCAAGGTGCAGAAAGAACTCGAGGCCGCCACGATCGTGATGGGTGCTCGCGGCGTCACGCCTTCAGACAGCTCGACCTTCGGCAGTGTCTCCCAGGAAGTCTTCAGCCGTGCAAGCTGCACCTGCATCTCGGTGAAGTAGAAGGCGAAAGAAGCGTCACCGGTCGCTTGGCCGGTTCAAACCCCCAGACCGCGCACAAGAGCACTCAATTGTTCCAGTAGGAGCCTTCCTTGCGGCCGATATGGCTGATCATCACGTCACTGGCTTCTTCTGTCTTTCCTGCCGCGAGCAGCACGCAGATCCGGATGTGTTCAGCGTAGGATTTCTCCATGTGATCCGGGTGATTGCCCAGCTTGTTTCTGAGGCAGGCCATTTTCGCCGCGATCGTCTGGAACGCATCATTCAGAAACATGTTCTGCGCGTGATCGAAAAGCTTCTGGTGGAATTCGGTGTCGAGGCTGAGATAGAGCCGATCGTCCGCCTTCTTGCGGGCCTTGGTCATCTTTTTCGTGATGTCGGCCAGGCTCTTGACCAGCCCGTCCGGATCGCGCTCCATGGCCTTGCGCAGGGCGGTGGTTTCCAGGCAGACGCGGACGTCGCAGATGTCGACGAGGGCGCAGCGATCGAGCGTGAAAACGAATGTGCCACGCTGCGGTTCGGTATGAACCAGCCCCTCCAGTTCAAGACGCGCAAACGCCTCCCGGACAGGCGTTCGGCTGACGCCAAGCTCCTTGGCAATTTTTGTCTCTGACAGCGCTTCGCCCATGTCGCGTTCGCCGCTGATGATCTGCGCGCGCAGCACATCGGACACCTGTTCCGCAAAAGATTTCGGTCGCTCGATTTTCAGCATGCGTCTTCGATTCCTCCAGTCCACCCGGCTTATAGCGTGCGCCGGCGTTTTGTGTACAGTATTTTTGTTATTGACATACTGTATGCCAGTATGCCAGTTGTGAAGAAAGAGAACGGAGCAGCCACGGGATGGATGGCGATCCGGGATTTACGGGAGGGGACAGATGGCGCGGCTCGAGCGCATCCTGATTGCAGTCAACCGCGCTCTTGTCGCGGCGGCGCTTGCTGCGGTTTTCCTCATCGTGATCACGAATGTCGTTGGCCGCTATCTGTTCGGAAGCTCACTCGCCTGGGGCGAGGAAGTCGCCCGGTTCCTGATGATCTTTGGTGTCTTTGCCGGCGCAGGCCTCGCGCTCAGAAGCGGTCGTCTTGTCGAGATCGATCTTTTTGTCGCGCTTCTGCCGCGCGGTCTCAAAATCGCCATCCGCTGGGGTGCGGTCCTGGTGATGGCGGTCTTCATGGGTCTGATCTTCTGGTTCGGCCTCCAGTTCGTTGAATTCGGCTGGAACAAGGAAACCATGGCGACCGGCATCTCGCGCGGCATTCCCTATATGGCCATTCCGTTCGGCTGCTTGCTGTTTCTCTGCCATCTCGCCTTCGTGTGCCGCCACTTCGTATCAGGTGAATTTGAACCGGAAGCAGCGCTTGACGATGAGGAGAATGCGTCCTGATGGCCAAGACCCTGATCATCCTGTTTTTCCTGACCCTGGCACTGGGCCTGCCGGTCGTGTTCACGATGGGCGTCGCCTCGACCGCGGCAATCCTGATCGACGGCAGTCTCAACCCGCTGCTGATTCCTCAGCGCATGTTCGGTGGGATCAATTCTTTTCCGCTGATGGCGGTTCCCTTTTTCATTCTGGCCTCGGAACTGATGACAGCCTGCGGACTGACAGCCGCCCTGCTGCGCTTCGCCAACGATCTGGTCGGACATATCCGCGGCGGCCTCGGGCACGTGAACGTTCTGGTCTCCATGCTTTTTGCAGGCATCTCCGGATCCGCGCTCGCGGACGCGGCCGGGCCATCGGCCATCGTCATGCGGATGATGCGCAAGGCCGGATACGAGGCCAACTATGCCGGTGCCCTGTCGGCGGCAACGGCAACGATCGGGCCGATCATTCCGCCGTCCATCCTGATGGTCATTTTCGCGATCTCCGACAACCGCGTGACGGTGGCCGGATTGTTCCTGGCCGGGATCGTCCCCGGACTGATGCTTGGGTTGTCGCTTGCTGTCGCCAACCATCTTGTCTCGATCAAGAAGGGCTACCGGGGACGTGAAAGCCGCGCCGCCGTGCCGGAAGTCGCCCGAAGCGCGTTTGCCGCCGGGCCTGCGCTCCTCATGCCACTAATCATCCTTGGTGGAATTCTGGGCGGCATCTTCACGCCGACCGAGGCCGGCGCGGTCGCCACGGCCTACGCGCTGCTGCTCGGTCTCGTCATGCGCTCGCTCAATATGCAGAAACTCTACCTCGTCTTGGTCAGGGCAAGCGTCACGACGTCATCGGTGCTCTTGATTGTCGCAATGGCGTCCGTGTTCGGTTGGCTGCTGACCTATCTGCAAATTCCGCAGAGCCTGGCGGCTGCGATCGCCGGCCTGACATCGGACCGGTTGACCGTCCTCTTCCTGCTTGCCGGATTTGCACTGATCTGCGGTTTGTTCATCGACACGCTTCCGGCGCTGATCATTCTGACGCCGGTCCTCGGTCCGATCGCGGCACAGTTCGGCATCGACCCGCTGCAGTTCGCCATGATGCTCGTTCTCAACCTCACCATCGGCATGATCACGCCGCCGGTCGGCCCTGTGCTTTTTGTCATCGCGACGGTTGGCCGTCTCAGGATCGAAGGCCTGTCCCGCGCCGTTCTTCCGCTTCTCGCGGCGGAAATGGCGGTTCTGCTGCTGGTCATTCTCGTACCGGCACTCAGCACCGCGTTACCTCGCTTCTTCGGACTATCCAGTTAGCAAACGGGAGGAATACCATGAAACTGACATCTCGACTTCTGGGCGCAACGGCCGCTTTGGCCATCGCTTCCGCGGCCGGTGCGGCTTCGGCGAAAGAGCTGAAATACGCCCATTTCCAGGCGGCTGACATGTCGTCGCCCAAACATGCGGCTGCGCTCGCCTTTGAAACCTGCGTAGAGGGCAAAACGGCCGGTTCCATAGACGTTCAGGTCTATCCGGCCTCCCAGCTGGGCGATGGCGGGCAGGTCATCGAGGGCCTTCAGCTGGGCACCATCCAGCTCGGCGTTGTGCATGACGGCCCGATATCCGGCGTTTACAAACCCTTCGCGGTTTTCGCCATGCCGTATCTTTTCGATGATCAGGCCATGGCCTGGTCCGTGGTTGACGGTGAATTCGGCGCGGAAATGTTCGAGGACATGCGCGCAAAGACAGGCATCCGTGTCCTGGGTCTTGCCGACAACGGCGTGCGCAACTTCACCAATTCCAAGGTTCCGGTTGCCGAACCGGAGGACATGAAGGGTCTGAAGATGCGGGTGATGACCGCCCCGGTCTGGACCCGTCTGGTCGAATCTCTCGGGGCCTCGGCAACCCCCGTGCCATGGCCGGAGTTGCCCGGTGCCTTGCAGCAGGGCGTTGTTGATGGTCAGGAAAACGGTGTCACCAACATCGTCAACGCGTCGCTTTATCAGCATCAGAAATACGTCTCCCTTGACGGGCACGTCTTCTCCTGGCACGCCTACATGATCAACGACGATTTCTATGAGAGCCTCACCGACGCCGAAAAAGCCGCCGTCGGCCAGTGCGTTGAAATCTCCAAGATCATTCATCGCGGTATGACGGCAGCTCAGGACGCCAATGCCGCGACAATTCTCGGCGAAAAGGGGCTGGAGGTCGTACCGGTCAGCCCGGAGCAGAAAGCCAAGTTCCGCGAACTGGCGCAACCGGCCGTGCGTGAGTACATCGTCGGTGAAATCGGCGAGGAATGGCCTGGCAAGCTCGACGCCGCCGTGGCGCAGTACCGGAACCGGTGACATGCGGGCGGAGACCGTAACCAAGGAGCAGACGCCGCTTGCCGCCGTGCTGGAGCCCGGCTATGCGGACTATGCGCTGGAGCAGGCGGCGATCCAGCCCTTTGGGGCAAGGGTTCTGCCGGTTCCGGCCGGGCAGGATGCGCTCTCCGCCCTTGCCGACAAGAATGTCTTTGCGGTGCTCACACGAGAGCGCCGCATCGACCCCGCGCTCTATTCCGACTTTCCGGGTCTGAAGTTGATCCTCAGATACGGCGTCGGTGTCGACAATGTCGACCTCAAGACCGCCACGGAGCGCCGTATCCACGTTGCCAACATTCCCGATTATGGCGCGGAGAATGAAGTCAGCGACCATGTCATTGCCCTTTATCTGGCTGTCGCAAGACGGATTGTGACCCGCGATGCCGAAGTGCGGGCGGGCCTGTGGGGTGTCGGACAGAAGAGCCCGGTTCCCGGGCATCGCAACGCGACCATAGGCCTGATCGGCTTCGGCCGGATCGCACGCGCCGCCTGCACCCGGTTCCGCGCACTCGGATTTTCCCGCGTGCTGGTGAGCGATCCCTATCTGGACGCCAAGACACGTGCCGCCTGGGATGTGGAGGCAACCGATCTCGACAGCTTGTGCCGTCAGGCCGATGTCATCAGCCTGCACACCCCGCTGACCGAGGCCACACGCAAAATCATCGATGCCCGCCGGATCGGCCTCATGAAGGAAAACGCCGTTGTTCTGAACGCATCGCGCGGCGGTTTGATCGATGAGCAGGCCCTCGCGGACGCATTGCGCGCGGGCAAGGTGTTTGGCGCAGGCATCGATGTTTTCGAGACCGAGCCGCCGGCACCCGGCAGCCCTCTCCTCGAGGCGCCGAACACGGTGCTCAGTGACCATTGCGGTTGGTATTCGGAAGCATCCGTTGGCGAGTTGCAAAGACGCGCCGGGGCCGAGCTGGTGCGCGTTCTGGAAGGAGCGCCACCGGCAAACTGGGTCAATCGGTGGTGAGCCGGCAAATGAAATACGCAAATGCCGTTCAAGAACGGTTTCAATCAGGAGTACCGGAAATGGAACTTAAGGAACTGGTCGCGGGTTTCCGCGAAACCGCGACGGCGTCGGTCGCCGATGCGGTGGACAAGATCACCGGCCGCAAGGGCTATCTCGATCAGGCCATCAAGCCGCGTATCAATGAGGACAAGATTGTCGGTCCGGCGGTCACGGTGCTCGAAGGCCCGACCGACGAATTCGTGCCACCCCAGCACGCCCTGGATGCCATCGATGAATCCGAGCCGGGCTCCGTCATCGTGATCTCGATCGCCGGTGATGCCAACGTCGCGGTCTGGGGCGGGCTGATGACCGCTGGGGCCGTTGCCAACAAGCACGAGGGCGCTGTCCTCGATGGCGCCGTGCGCGACATCACGGAAATCCGCCGCGACTACGACTTCCAGATTTTCGCCCGGTCCTCGTCTCCCGGAACCACGCTTGGCCGCCACAAGACGCTGGCTGCCAATGTCTCTGTTCCCCTCGGCGACGTGATCGTGCATCCGGGTGACATCATCGTCGGCGATATCGACGGCGTCGTGGTCGTTCCCATCGCGCAGGCGGAGGAAATTCTTGAAATGGCGCGCGAAATCGACATTCGCGAGGCCGAGCAGGCGAAGCTGATCATGCAGGCCGGGTCCTTGCGCGAAGGCCTTGCGAAATACGGCCGGATCTGACGCTGAAAGAGTGGGGACACTTCAAATGACACAGACAGGACTTGCAGCGCTGCCGGCGATCATGGCCGTCGTTCTGGGGCTGGGTGACGCGTTCGCCAAGGACATGCCTCAGCCGGAAATTGTCGCCGAATGGAACAGCCTGCCCTACAGGGTTGTTTCCGAAGACATCAGGTCAGCTTGGGAAGACAGCGCAATCTTCGGGCAGGCGCTCGTTCAGGGCGCCAAGGTTGACAGCAATGGCAACATCTACGTTTCAACGGCGCGGTGGGCCGGAAAGGAAATCCCGTCAACGCTCTCGAAACTCGTCAGGAACGGCGACACCTGGGAGCTGGAGCCCTATCCGAACGAGGACATGAACGACATTGCAAACGCGGCCGGTCTCAAGGCGGTTCTCGGCTTTGAGATAGATCGCAATGACGTCATGTGGATCCTGGACCAGGGGCACGTCGCCGGCCCCCCGTTTGAAGCCGGTGACGCCAAGCTTGTCCTGTGGGACATCAAGGCAGGCAAGGAGATCCAGCGATACGTCTTCTCCGCTGACGAGGCGGACAGGCAGTGCTCGTTCCTGAATGATCTGGCCGTGGACAACGATACGGGCGTCGCCTACATCGCCGACAGCGGTATCTTCTGTGATCCTCTTCACGGCGGCCTGATTGTCTATGACAGCAAGACCAACACGGTGCGCCGCATTCTCGATCAGCACAAGTTCACCAACAACGAGCCCAATTTCTTCTTCAACATCGACGACCGGCCCGTTCTGAAGAACGGCGGCATGCAGACGGGTGCCGATGGAATTGCGCTGTCTGGTGACAAGACGACGGTCTACTGGACCAATCTGACGGGCAACAAGCTCTACTCCCTGCCGACGAAAATCCTGCGTGACTTTGAAACAAACGAGACGGTGATCGAAAACGCGGTGCGCGTGGAAACGTCCCTTCCGTCGAACACGGACGGCATGACCGCGGACAACGCCGGCAACATATACATGACGGCCCTGTCGCTCGACGGTCTCATGAAATTCGATGAATCGACCGGTCAGGTAAGCCGTTTCGTTCATCACCCGGAAATGAACTGGCCGGATACGCTCGCCTGGGGACCTGACGGTTCGCTTTATGTTGTCTCGAACCACCTGCACGTCTGGGTGGATGGCGAGATGAATTTCGAAGATCCGGAGATCCCGAATTTCAGGATCTGGCGCATACCCGGCGTCGGCCAAAGCTACACAGCCCAATGAGCGGCCCTGGCTACGCTTTGACGGGCGTGGCCGGTGCCCCGAAACGGAAAAGGCAAGGAACATGCAACCCGACATCATTTGTCTCGGCGAGCCGATGCTGGAATTCAACGAACAGGCGGACGGGCGCTTTTTGAAAGGGCATGGCGGCGACACGTCCAACGCGGCGATTGCCGCCGCGCGCCAGGGCGCGTCCGTTGGCTACCTGACCCGGGTCGGCAGGGATGCATTTGCCGATGAATTCCTGCAGCTCTGGCAGTCGGAAGGTGTCGATACATCAAGGGTGGTGCAGGACCCCGACGCGCCGACCGGCATCTATTTTGTTAGCCACAACGACAATGGCCATGCCTTCACCTATCGGCGCAAGGGGTCCGCGGCGAGCCTGATGACGCCTGCGGATCTGCCTGAAGACTATATTGCCGGAGCCCGCATCCTGCATGTCTCCGGCATCAGCCAGGCGATCTCCGCCAATGCCGCCGATGCCGTCTTTGCCGCGATGGACGTGTGCCGGAACGCTGGCGGCTGGGTGTCCTATGATACCAATCTGCGTCTCAATCTCTGGCCTCTGGAGCGGGCCCGGGCCGTGACCCATGCCGCCATGGCCAAGGCCCACATCGCCCTGCCGGGTCTGGAGGATGCCGTCCAGCTGACGGGCTTCACCGACCCCGATGCGATTGCGGACTTTTATCTTGAACTGGGCTGTGAGATCGTGGCGCTGACACTTGGCAAGGACGGCACGCTGATTGCACTGAGAGACGAGCGCAGGCGCGTTCCGGGGCAACCGGTGTCCCCGGTCGATGCGACCGCCGCCGGCGACACGTTCGACGGAGCCTTTCTTGCCGAAATGGCGGCCGGCCGCGATCCTTACGAGGCGGCCAGCTACGCAAACGCGGCCGCGGCGCTGTCGACGCAAGGTTACGGAGCCGTCGCTCCGATGCCAAGGCGCCGGGACGTGCTGCGGTTCATGAGGGAGGGGCAGGCGGCATGAAACAGGCC
>Ga0207422_1004949_pt1 | contig 10199 bp, 10 predicted proteins | sample MarCyaLeptolynsp_FD_187757 | JGI IMG/M metagenome (GOLD analysis project Ga0207422, IMG submission 187757) | Marine cyanobacterial communities from Panama - species 1 Leptolyngbya sp. (SPAdes) | ecosystem: Environmental > Aquatic > Marine > Unclassified | place: Panama: Panama City | collected... | reverse complement strand
GGAAATGCGCCTACCCGACTTTTGCGCCGCAATCGCGGCGATAAGACTGGAATCTACGCCACCCGAGAGTTGCATCGCATACCCGACATCGCTGACGAGATGGTCTTCCACTGCCTGATGAAGAGCTGCCTCTATATCGGATTCACTGCTTGGGACAGTTTCGCTGTCTCTAGAAACATTGCTGTGACCGCGCTCTATCAGGTCCAGCGGATCAGGTAGACGAGTTTTGCTTATTGTTTCCTGATGCAGGTCGACCGTCAGAACTGTTCCAGGGGCCAAGCGCTCTACGCCGCGGTAATTGGACAGTTCCCCGGCCGCCCAACCAAATGTCAGCAGTTCCGCGAGCGCAGTATCGTCAACCTGTCGTTCAACCAATCTGAACAGAGGCCGCATCTCGCTTGCCACTGCTAAGGTGCGTCCGGTTCGAGCAACATAGAGCGGTTTTATCCCGAACCTGTCTCGGGCAATAAGTGCCTTTCCTCTTCTTCGGTCGATCAAGATGAGCGAGAACATCCCCTCCAGACGCTCCAAAAAGGCGGCGCCGTGGCGAATATACCCGCGAAGAATTGTTTCTGTGTCCCCCTCTGTCCGAAAATGAACACCGTCCCTGGTGAGTTCCTCACGAAGGCGCCGAAAGTTGTAGATTTCGCCGTTGAAGACCAGGCTACACTGGCTCTCCTCATCGTCGAACGGCTGGTCCGAACGCGCTTCCGGATCGATAATCGCCAACCGCTGAAAGGCGAGAGCAAAACCTGCCTCTATAAGCGTTCCTTCCGAATCCGGCCCCCGATGCCGGATATCCGAACCCATGGCCGCGATCAATTCACGGTCGAACAGCCGGCCAGGTTCGAAGAGACCAATCAATCCGCACATCAGAGTGGAACCGCGGAATCCAACGAATGGAATAGTGTACGATAGCCGTGCGACACTGCCTTGGAAGAGAAAGCCGCAGCCCGCTTCTTTCCGCCTTCGCTCAGCCGCGCCTGAAGTTGCTTGTCTATGAGCAGGCTCCGCATCCCCTGGCTTAGCGTTTCAGGCCGATTGTCTGGCAAGAGAATGCCGTCATCTGGACCCGTCAGAATGTCGCGTGGACCGTGTGGACAGTCGACTGCCAAAACGGGGCATCCCGCTGCCATGGCTTCGACAACGACATGACCAAACCCCTCCCAGCGAGAGGAAAGCACGAAACACGTGGCATGCGAAAACCACGCGTTTGGATTATCGACAAAGCCCGGCATGAGTACACGGTCGACCAATCCCGATTCAGCAATCTGCCCCTCAAGTGCCTCCCGCTCGGGCCCTTCGCCCAGGATCGCAAGACTTACATCGTTTTCCGGCAACTCGCTAAATGCCTTTATCAGTAGGTCGAAACCCTTCTGAGGATGAAGCCGTCCGGATGCGACGACGACGCGGCCTTCCGGCATCTCTTCCGGCCGATTAGCGGACCCTAAATCTAAGGTCACTGGATTGGGAAGAACGGCAAGACGGTTCTCGGGCAATTGGCAGTCTTCTGACAACTCTCGCCCGACGCCGCTCGACAGCGCGACGACAGCCCCTGCCCGGGCGTAACAGAACTCCGCCAATCGACGGCGCAATGGCGAAAGGTCTGTCCGGGCACGTTGACTGTTCGTCTCTCGCAGAACAAGCGCTGGCCGTGGTTTCGGCAGACTGCGCCAAGCGAACCAGGAAAGCACATTAGCATCCAGCATCGTCGACATGAAAATCGACGGTCGAAGTCTCAGCAAGGCGCGGCGCAACGGGAAAAACATGTCCCTTAACCGCTGCCTCTGTAAATCCAGGCGAGACAAAGACTTGGGTATCCATGCTTCCGCTGCGCCGCCCGCACGACCCACTATGAGCACAACGGTCAAACCATCATCGGACATCGCATGGGCAAGGTTAATCATCGTACGCTGAGCGCCCCCGCCATCCGTATCAGGCAGAAACAAAGCAATACTGCCCGGACCAAGCCGGCTAAACTCGTCCATCAGCGTTTTTCGAAGAGCCACCAGTTAACGTCGTCCAACCCGGTCGTCCGCCGCCAAAAGAAGCCATTTCCGAGAAGCCGCAAATCCGGAAAACTGTCCATCCAAATGCCACCATAATCTCGTTTAAATAAGAGATCGTCATGACCGCGATACGAGATGGTTTCCGATTTTGGAGAAAAGTATTCGACGCAAAGAATGTAGCGGCGGGCAACGCGATGCATTTCTTCCATCGTCTTGGCCAGCGCCTCGTCCGGGATGTGGATCATGACAGTACTCGTAAAGGCCATATCCGCTTCCCCCGTTTCAAATGGGAGTGCGCCGCCATACCCTGCTCTGCCGTTTTCAGGCTTCACAACACCGTCCTGCTTGAGAATCTCCAAAGCTGTCTCATTCGGTTCGACAGCCATCAGTTCTGCGGTCGTCACCTGTGCAAGTGCCCGCAAGTTCAGGCCAATATTTGATCCGACTTCCAGGATGCTGGTCGGTGGATCTGAGCGAAGCGGCGCCAACATCTCCGCGAACGCACTGACCCTTTGGGATATTCGTTCTGGGGTAATGTTATTGCGTTCAATATAGGCTTGGCCGAATTCCCCCTGCCAAACGTTCAATTGCTTTTCACCGATTACATCGTTGCTCATATAATTCATCCAATCCTAACCGAGACCGACGGAGCGGGTGTCGAAACTCAGGCCCCTTCCGGCGCATTTTCGTAGCGTGTCTGAACGCTGTCGGCGTTCAGGTCAAGTAGCGCCGGATCGGCCGAGAATAGTTCGATCAACTCCCGAAGCCTAAAGTCCTCCGAACGCGCTCCTAAGCGATTGTACACCTCTTCAGCTAACCGATAGTCGTCCGGCGTATCCACAACCAGCCGCCAGTGCCTTAGGTCCGGTAGCTGGTCCATGTAAAGGGTACGGAATTCCTCGGGCCGCTTCCAGATATAGGGCGTAACATGCTCCCGGTCGTAAGGGTCACTCGCAATATCGGCAATCCGATACAGGAGTGCCGCCGAAAGCACCTCTGTATCGAAGCCCAAGGGAAATCCTCTTGTAATCGGAAGTCTGCCGTAGTCGAAACCACCTAGTTTCCAGGCTGCCAGCAATGCCCCGGAAACATCCGGATCGATGAACGGACAATCGCTCGTGATCCGGACAACAGTCCCTGCGCCAATGGATCTCGCCGCATCCGCGGTTCTTTTAAGCACGTCCTTCTCTGAACCCTGAAAATGCGTCACGTTCGGCACGTCACGAATTGCATCGAGAATAGGTGACTGATCCTCGCCATCCGGCAGAGCGACGACAATTTGGTTAATACCCGGCACAGCGGCAATCCGATCAATCACACGCAGCAGCATCGTGCGCCCTGCAAGGGGAAGGAGAACCTTACCCGGTAGCCGGGTCGAGGTCATCCTGGCCTGCACAATCGCAACAGTCGGTTCTGTGGTCTTCATTCGTCGTCGAATCGCTTAACGCAGTTCAGCCTGGTTCTCGAAGCATAGTTCTGACCAGCGCCATCAAAATACGGCTGTTAGCACGCAATATCCCGCCGAACCGAGGCCGTCCAGTCCGTGGGCGAATGGAAAGAGGCACCTGAGCCAGTGACGCGCCCGAACGACGGATCGCAATTGCAAGGGCCGTTTGAATGGAAGGAACGTCTAGGTACCGATCGAAACGGGTTATGTCCGCTGCACGATATCCTTTCAGACCGCAGAGGATATCTTGAATCCCAAATCGGCGACGCGCATAGGCGACGAACAGACGCTCCGAAAACCGGGCTGGCTCCGGCCGAACACCGATCACCAATGCGGCCTCACCTTGCGTCATGTGGTCAACCGCTTTGGAAAGGCCGTCGATCGACAGCTCGCCATCCGCATCGAATGTGACGGCCCCGTCGAACCCTTCGGCAACAGCACCCCGCAAGCCTGTGGCTAAGGCAGCATCATATCCGCGATTGACCTCATGGACTAAAACGGTCGCCCCCGCGTTTCTCGCGATTTCCTCCGTACCATCACTGCATCCGTCCGCCACGACGATGGGATGCGCGAACACTCGGACATCCCCAATCACCGATGCAATGGTTTCGGCTTCGTTCAAAGCCGGAATAACAGCTGCAATCCGCACGGTGACCTGTAAGGGCTGGAGAAAACCTAAATCGTCTGGGAGCGTTTAACCAACGTCGGAAAGGCGCACACAATCACCTTCCGGCAGGTCACGGGTTAAACTCTTCCCAAGAAGTTCGTCTTTCCTGTAGGGCGGCAACGCGTCCTCCGGACAGGGCCGAAGATAAACCAGATCCTTGTCGGAAAGAACTGTGCCGGCTGAGAGTGCGCGCGACGCCCGGATACCGCGGCGCTGCAGGACGACGGTTTCAGATTCATTACCCATAATGACCTTTTCCGCACTACCCAAAGCTAGCTCCAGTTCACGGGTGCGATCCACCATCTCCCGCCAACCTGCAGGATCAATGGAGAACGGATGATCTGGGCCATTTCTGGTTTGGTCATCGGTGAAGTGCTTTTCGATCACCCGAGCCCCCATCGCGACGGCACCCAAGACAGTAGCCGGCCCATGCGTATGATCGCTCAGCCCCAACAGGATGTCTGGGTATGCTTCCGCATAGGTTTTCAGCACATTGAGAGCAATATGCTCGAAATTCGAGTCACTGCCGGTGTAGTTGGTGTTGCACTGCATCAGGACCAGGTCGTCCGTATGAGCAGCGGCGGCATCTACCGCGCGTTTAACGTCCTCAAGCGTACTCGCGCCCGTCGCTATTAGGACCGGAAATCCGAAGCGAGCCATCGCCTCGATATTTTCTATCCAGGTAATATCTCCCGATCCGACCTTCCAGGCACAGACATGCTCGGCCAAGACGGGTAGCAAATCCAGATCGTAGGGTGCCGTGAAGTAATCGATCCCCGCGCTGTGACAGGCTTCTTTCAACGGAACCGTCCATTCGATGGGAAGCGAAGCATCCTGATAGACTTCAAAGACGGATTTCGACCATTTGCTCTGATGGGAAAGCTGACCGCCAAGAGCCTTAAATCCGTAATCCGAGACGATCGTCGGCGCCAGGAAGTTCTGAAATTTTGCCGCATCCGCCCCCGCTTCAGCGGCCAAGTGGATCAGGTCGATCGCGCGCTGCAGATCGCCATCATGATTGGCCGCGATATCGACAATGAAATACGTGGGATGGTTCGGTCCGACCGTTTTGCGGCCAATCTTGAACTCGTTTCTCATAGCTTCGTAATCTCCTGTTCCAAGGTCGGCAAGGACCGGCCCAGTACCGTTTCCAGCAAGGAAACATCCATTCTTAAGTCCAACGGCCGCTTCGCTCTTCCACGAATGGACGCCGATTGCGCAGAGCTCGCCGAGGCAAGCGAAAGGTCCATGTGTCGTGCGATCGAACGAGCGAAATCTGCCTTCGACATGCCCGAGCGAGACCCAAGATTGAAACAACCCGTCACGCCATTCTGCAAGAGTTCTACGACCAGGCTGCTTACGGACTCGACATGCAGAGGTGAGAAAAAACTATCTTCGAATAAATTGACCGGTGTGCCGGCGGTGAATGCTTCGACAAAGAAATCGCTCAGGCTCTTTCGACCCGGCGTTAGGGACGGGCCAAAAAAGTTTGCCCTTAGCACCAAGCCATCTGCGTTCAGTGCGTAAGTCTCCGCTTCGAACTTTGTACGGCCATACACGTTAACCGGCGCGGCAGTCTCTTCCGGATGCGGCCCCGGGCAATCCGGGTATACCTGATCCGTGGAAACGTAGAGGAACCGACACTCTGATCCCGCCGCCTCAATCAGGTTTTTTGTACTGCCCGTGTTTAACGCCTGTGCACTTTCAGGGTTCTGCTCGCAGATATCTACGTTTGTCAGTGCCGCCAGATGAACGATTACGGTCGGTTTAACCTCGTCCAGGAGCGCCCTTGTCGCATCGCGACTTGTCAGATCACAGGTAAAGTCCCCGCCGCGGCGTGCGGTAGTCACCGTTTTTGTCTGCTTCGCCAGGGCGTTCGCAACGTAACACCCCAAGAGCCCCGTCCCGCCGGTAACGAGGACCGGTCCCATGGCTAGGCCGAGACCGGAAGAAGCTTGAGTTCACCAAGAAGCACGCGAATTTCCTCAACAGAAAGAAAATGCGAGTTGCTGTCGCTGGCATAACGGAAATCCCCTTCGATACGCTGACCGCCTAGGGATTCCTTGGGTTCTCTTTGGCGATCCCAATCATGCAACGAGGGTTCGATGACATAGAAGTCGTCAAAACTGTAGGTGTCGCGCGCATCGTCATCGGTAATCATGACTTCGTGCAGTTTTTCGCCGGGCCGAATACCAACAATTTTCTGCTCCAGTGCAGGGGCCATCGCCGAAGCGACGTCCACAACCCTCACCGAGGGAATCCGCGGAACGAAAATTTCACCACCATCCATCATAGAAAGGCTGTTCAGGACGAAACGGACACCTTGATCCAGCGTGATGACGAACCGCGTCATCCGGTCATCCGTAATCGGCAAGAGTGTTGCACCATCCTCCACCAGCCGCTTGAACAGCGGCACCACGCTGCCTCGGCTTCCGATGACATTCCCGTACCGGACAACTGCGAACCGAGGGCCGTCCTGACCCGAAAGATTGTTCGCAGCGACAAAGATTTTATCGGATGCGAGCTTACTGGCACCGTATAGATTGACGGGGTTCGCGGCCTTATCCGTGCTGAGCGCAATCACCTGCTTCACGCCGGAGCGTATTGCCGCCTGAACGATGTTCTCAGCCCCCATCACATTCGTGCGAATGCACTCGAATGGATTGTACTCGGCAGCCGGCACCTGCTTCAGGGCTGCCGCATGGACAACGATATCGATCCCCTGCATCGCCATCTCAAGGCGTGCCTGATCCCGAACATCCCCAATGAAGTAGCGAATGGGAGATCCCTTAACGGACGGCCACCGCATCGCCATATCGGATTGCTTTGCCTCGTCTCGAGACAGAACCACAAGCCGCCTTAGGTCGTAGCGGTCCAAAAGATGCGATACCATGTGCTGACCAAAGGAGCCGGTTCCGCCGGAAATCAGGATTGATTTACCGTTTAGGTCTAATTCTTCGAACACGCATTCCACTCCTTCAAAGAAAATCGCTCAAAGACGTCAGCAGTTGGCCGATAAGGCTCAACCCGTTACGCGGCGCCATCTATCGCGACAAGCCCCTCGCCCGTCTCTCGATAGGCTTCCCCGCTTACGGGACAGATCAGGTCATCGCCAAGTTTATGGCCTTCTCGGCTGACCCACCCAATTTGTCTGGAAGGATTGCCGACAACTAAAGCATGGTCAGGTACGTCGCCTATAACGACTGTGCCAGCACCGAGAAATGCATAAGCGCCAATCGTCGCACCGCAGACAATCGTCGCATTTGCACCGATCGTCGCTCCGCGTTTGATATGCGTCTGGCGAAACTCCGCCTTGCGATCGACAAAAGCTCGCGGGTTTGTCACGTTTGTAAAGACTGCATTCGGACCGATGAAAACGTCTTCGTCGACCTCCACACCAGTGTATAGGCAGACGTTATCTTTGATCACCGTCCCCGAACCGACGCTCACACCACCCTCGACAAAAACGTTGTGACCGAGCCGGCATTCGCGGCCCAAACGGGCACCTTTGGCTATGACACAATGCTGCCACAGCCGGCAATCCTCGCCCACTATCGCTTCGGGATGCACATCCGCGGTTTCGTGAACAAAGCCAGCCATGCCATTCGTGTCTTTCGAGTTCGATTCCAAACGCTTACGCAGTACCGACCGCGTCGCAAAGCGTTTCTGCGACCCGGACAATCTGGTCGTCTGTCATTTCCGGGAAAATGGGAAGTGAAATCGCTGTTTCGCCAACCACCTTGCTGATAGGCAGGTCATCAGACGCCACTCCCAAATGTGCGTAGGCAGGCTGCTGATGCACGGGAACCGGATAGTGAACCCCGGCACCGATCCCATTCTCATTAAGATGCTTAAGGACTCTGTCCCGTTCGGCCACACGAACGACATAGAGGTGGTAGACATGGGTCGTGTCCTCCGGGACACGCGGCAAGGTAATACCGTTATAGCCGGAAAGCAGTTCCGTGTATCGTGCAGCGACCCCTCTACGCTTCTCGTTCCAGTCTGCGAGATGAACGAGTTTGGCGCGAAGTACGGCGGCCTGCATCCCATCCAACCGCGAATTAACACCGATGAAATCGTGAATGTATTTGTCCGTCCTGCCATGATTTGCCCGACGGCGGACACGGCCGACAAGATCCTCATCCTTCCCAAAGACAGCACCGCCATCGCCCCAGGCGCCGAGGTTCTTGCCGGGATAGAAAGAGAAGGTCGCAAGCTCCGACAAATCCCCGGGGCGGACGCCGTCACGGACAGCGCCATGCGCTTGGGCGGTATCTTCAATCAGTTTTAGACCGTGCTTATCCGCAACATCTCTGAGGCCGCGCATGTCGCACATTTGCCCGTAGATATGGACCGGAATGATTGCGCGGGTCCGATCCGTAACAACTGCCTCTGCGGCGGTCGGCGTAAGGCAATAGGTGTCGGGATCGACATCGGCGAGAACGGGATTGTTTCCGGAGTTGGTAACCGCCTCCGCCGTGGCAATGAACGTGTGAGACGGAATAATAACCTCTCCCGGTTCATCGATCAGTTCGGCCAAAGCCAATTGCAAGGCGTCGGTCCCGTTGCCGCAAGATGCTGTATATCCACCTCCACAGAATTCCGCGAACTCTTCCTCGAATGCCTTGACCTCAGCACCGCCAATAAACGCGGTATTGCTGACTACACGGCTGACGGCGGCATCCAGCTCTTCTTTGTGAGCAGCATACTGTGCCTTGAGATCAACCAGTGGAATTTTACTCATCGGTTTCATAACCCTTTCTTGGAGGAAAACGAGCGGCAGCGAAGGCCTGACATCGTCAATCGGGATACTGTACGGAGACCACCGCGCCATTCAGTTCCATCGAACGGCTCATGGCTTCCAACACTGCGGTCACTTCAAGACCATTGGCTCCATCTGCTATCGGCGCCGTATCCGTGCGAATAGCTGCTTCGAAGGCAGCAATCTCCGTCGCCAGCGGCTCTTTTAAGCGAATGTTGGGGACGACAAGGTCGCCGGCGCGGATCCGCGAGGAAAAGTCCGAGAAGCTGTGAGGCTGTTCCTGAAATTCCTTCACGACCCCCTTGTCGTAAATTTGAATGTGACGGTCGGAGTTGACTTCGTCATAGATCAGCATCTTCCCGTCGCCGACCAGAACGGTTTCACGGCGCTTCTGCGGATCGAGCCAGGACAGATGAAGATGGCAATTGGTACCGTTGGGGTATTCGAGATGGCAATATGCGACCTCCGCCAAACCCACGGAAACGTTTACCATGCAGAAACCGCGGGCGCTTACCTGAAGCGGACGGCCGTCCATCCAATAGTTCAGGATCGAGATGTCATGCGGCGCAAGAGTCCATACGACATCGGAATCCTGCCGAAACCGTCCGAGGTTGAGCCGCTGGGCATAAATGTAGTGAAGCTTGCCCAACTCTCCTTCGTCCAGTCGCCTTTTCACGTCATGGACGATGTTGTTGTACAAAAAGGTGTGACCGACCATCAGCTGTCGCCCGTTCGCGGCGGCAAGATCGATCAGCTGCTGCGCTTCCTCAACGGTCTCGGAAAGTGGTTTCTCGACCAAGACATGCTTACCCGCTTTCAGAGCGGCTTTCGCATGATCGAAGTGCAGCCCGGAAGGAGTAGCGATCACCACAGCCTCGACAGCTTCGTCCGCGAGAACGTCTTCAAGCTCCTCATACGCTGTCGCTCCCGGATAGAGCGTCGTCATCCGCGCCCGAACAGACGCATCGCGATCCCCGACCGCGACGAGGTTAAACCCCTTCGTGTTGGCGCAGTTTCGCACAAGGTTTGGACCCCAATACCCGCATCCAACAACCGCAATACCGATTTCCGAGATCTCGTCAGTCACTTCTCACCTGTCTGATAAATTGCCGTTAAAAACATGGAGTACACGTGGTGTCTCTACTGGGGCCGGTGTACCAACAGCGCCTTACGATACAAGTTCTAATTCGGTGTTTTCCCTGGTCATTCTGACGCAAGGCGCTTCAGGAGAGCGCATTCCCACTCAATCCGCTCGTCCCAGGTCTTCAAATGTAGAGCCGCGGCATCTCGAACGGAATTTGCACAGTTTGCGAG
>Ga0207422_1004947_pt1 | contig 10204 bp, 11 predicted proteins | sample MarCyaLeptolynsp_FD_187757 | JGI IMG/M metagenome (GOLD analysis project Ga0207422, IMG submission 187757) | Marine cyanobacterial communities from Panama - species 1 Leptolyngbya sp. (SPAdes) | ecosystem: Environmental > Aquatic > Marine > Unclassified | place: Panama: Panama City | collected... | reverse complement strand
TCTGCCGCTTTCAGAGCGACTTTCAAAACCCATTGTCGCAGTTGCCCCCAATCCAATTTATCTGGTGGCGAATTGACAAGGGACTCACAATTGGTAATTGTCGCGCCATGAAAACCATGACGACACATCTACTGACCATGTCCATCGTCGTTCCCACAGGGAACGCGAGGTGGTCGTTCGTGTCTGAGTTCTGAAACGACCCCTTGCAACCCTGCTTCGAGATGCAGGGTTGAACAATTGAGGTCCTGCTCTCGAGCCTTTCAGGAATGAGAGCACTGATGATACCCAACGAAACGCCATTTCCTCCAGACATACCGGGCGACCCTGTGCGCGTCTGGCCAGAGGGTTTGACCATTCGCGCGACCGCGCCAGGCGATGCAAAAGGTATTGTGGAGTTGCAGAGCCAGCCGACCTTTCGTGCCGGAACGCTGCGGCTGCCCTACCCCAGCCTTGCCGGGGTGGAGCAGAGATTGCAACAACACAGCAACACGGCCGTCTCTTTGGTGGGACTGATGGATGGACGGCTTGTTGCGCACGGCGGCTTCTCCCGCCACGAAGGCCGCCGATACCATGCGGCCAGCCTCGGCATGGGCGTGCACGACGCCTATTCGGGCCGCGGCATCGGCAGCGCCCTGATGGGAGAGATGATCGATATCGCGGACAACTGGATGAACCTGCGCCGTCTGGAGCTGACCGTCTTCGTTGACAACGAACCTGCCATCAAGCTTTACCGTCGTTTCAGTTTCGAGATCGAAGGCACATTGGCAGAGTTTGCCTTTCGTGCAGGGCAATTTGTCGATGCCTACTCGATGGCGCGGATTAGGCCGGCGCTCTAGTCGAATGGTTTCGGCCTGTTCAAATCGGATTGATCACCCCGGCGCACTTGGCCGATTGACAGGTTGCGCCGGGGACCATCAAATGTGCCCAACCGACCAAGGAGCCCTCCGTGTCCCACGATCATGATCATGAGCATTCAGAGCTATCCGATATCGAGTTGCGCGTGCGCGCTCTGGAAACGCTGTTGACCGAAAAGGGCTATATCGATCCGCCCGCGCTCGACGAGCTGATCGAGACCTATGAGACGAAAATCGGTCCGAAAAACGGTGCCATGGTGGTGGCAAAAGCCTGGGCGGATCCCGACTACCATGCCCGTTTGATGAACGACGCGACCGCTGCGATCGCCGAGCTCGGCTTTACCGGGCGCCAGGGCGAACACATGGTGGCGGTCGAGAATACGGCAGAAACCCACAACATGGTCGTCTGCACCCTTTGTTCCTGCTATCCGTGGACAGTGCTCGGACTGCCGCCGGTCTGGTACAAATCAGCCCCTTACCGATCCCGCGCCGTACGCGACCCACGCGGCGTGCTTGCCGAATTTGGTGTGAGTTTGCCTGAGCAAACGAACATCAAGGTCTGGGACTCGACTGCGGAAGTCCGTTACCTCGTTGTGCCGCAACGTCCTGCAGGGACTGACGGATGGAGTGAGCAAAAACTCGCCGAACTCGTCACCCGCGACAGCATGATCGGCACGGGCCTCGCTCTTGATCCCTCCAAGCTGGAGGAGGCCGCATGAACGGCGCGCACGATCTCGGCGGGCAGATGGGCTTCGGCCCCATTGAACTGGAGGAAAACGAGCCGAACTTCCACGCCAAGTGGGAAGAACGCGCCTTCGCGGTCACACTGGCCATGGGCGCCACCGGCTCATGGACGCTCGACCGTTCGCGTTTCGCCAGGGAGTCGCTTCCTCCGCCGGTCTACCTGTCCTCAAGCTATTACGAAATCTGGACACTTGGGCTGCAAAAGCTGCTCGTTGAAAACGGTCTTGCCGGCCGGGATGAAATTGACGCCGGTCATGCCACCTCACCTGCGAAAGAGATCAAGCAGGTGATGAAGGCGGAAAACGTTGCCGGCATTCTGGCCAGAGGTGGGCCGGTGGACAGGCCGGAGAACCAGCCGGCGCGGTTCAAGCCGGGCGACAGGATCCGGACCAAGCGCATGAACCCGGAACACCATACCCGCCTGCCGCGCTATGCCCGCGATACCGTTGGAACAATCGAGGCAGTTCACGGCGTTCACGTCTTTCCGGACACGAACGCACAGGGGCTCGGCGAGCAGCCAACCTGGCTATATGGCGTCGTTTTCAAAGGGCCGGACATCTGGGGGCCGGACAGCGACCCGAAGCTTACTGTGCGCCTCGATCTTTGGGAGCCTTACCTTGACCCTGCCTGAGACGATCCAGTCGATACCACGCCTGCCGCTGGACCAGGACGGGGGCCCGGTTTTCGGGGCTCCCTGGGAAGCACGGGTCTTCGCGATGACGGTGAAGGCGCACGAAGCTGGTGTCTTCGAATGGCGCGAGTGGGCCGAGGTGCTCGGGGCAGAACTTGCCAAGGATGGCGACGGCAGCGGCGCGGCCCTTGGCTACTACGACCACTGGCTCAATGCCTTTGAAACAATCCTTGGCGCCAAAGGTGTTGCCGGCAGCGATCAGCTCAAAGACCTCAAGGCCGCCTGGGACGACGCCGCCAGGGCAACGCCGCACGGTCAACCGATCGAGCTTGAACGGTGAACGGTCGATGCACCTGAAAGTCCCGCCACCGCTGGTTCTGTTCGTTGCCGCAGTGATCACCTATGCGGCCGCGTCCTGGCTGCCGGGACTGACCATTTCCTTTCCGGGACAGGTCATGCTTGCTGCGATTGTCTTCGGTCTCGGCCTTGTCCCGGACATGATTGCTCTTCTTGCCTTCATGCGCCGGAGGACGACCGTCAATCCGATGGCGCCGCAAAATACCAGCGCGCTTGTAACCGACGGCATCTACCGCATCAGCCGCAACCCCATGTATCTCGGGCTGCTTTTTCTTCTGATTGCCATATCCCTCTTTTTCGGAACCCTGCTGTCGCTCCTGATCGTGCCGGGATTCGTCTGGTACCTGACCAAGTTCCAGATCAGACCCGAGGAAGAACAGCTGGAAATGCTCTTCGGCGAAGCCTATCAGGATTACAGGAACAAGGTGCGCCGCTGGATCTGAACGCTCAAGGGTCAGGACCCACTCATTTGGCTGAATTGGTGGGGATGAATTTGTCCGGATACGAGGCGCAAAGTTGCAGGAAACCGTCCGGTTTCAAGGGTTTGCAACGACGTTGCCGGGCAAATTCACCCTATCCCCCAGGGACGCAAAAACGGCTTCGATCTGCGGTGTCAAACCGCTCAACCGGGCAGGAAGCCCGCTTGTCGCACTTTTCCTAACAGCTCATCGCCGTTTGCTGCGCCAATTCAACCAAATGAATGGATCCTGACCCTGGTCAGTCGCCCATGTAGAAACTGCTTCTCACCTTGAAGGCATCTGCGGCAAACCGCAGAAATGTTCGAATGCGTGCGACATTCTTGAGATCGGGATGCGTCAGCACCCAGATGTCGAGATAGCGCGACGGTTCCATGCCCGGCACGCGGACAAGATCCGGGTCGGGATCGCCCAGGAAGCAGGGCAATCTCCCGACGCCCATCCCTGCCTTGACGGCTGCGAGGAGCGCGATCATGTCGTCGGCGACCAGACTGATATACGCAGAAGGATACCGGGCTCGGATCTCCTGGGGCACGCCCCGCCCCCACCATTTGAACGTTACGCAGGAGAGCCGCGCGCTGTCATGGCTCGCTTCTATGGTCTCCCGGTGCCTGCGTGCGAAACTGCGGGACATATAGTAGCAACGTCTCTGACCGGTCGCGAGCCGGCCAAACAGCGTTTCACCCGGATTGTCCGTTACCCGGACCGCTATATCCGCTTCCCGCCGGTGAAGACTGAGTTTTTCGTTCGCAGCAACCATTTCCAGTTCGATACGCGGATGCCGCTCGGTGAATTGCTGCATGATTTCCGCAAGCTGCACCTGGAACAGGAGCTGGGGGGCCGTCACCCGCAAGGGCCCTTCCAACTCGGTGTCCTGAGCGGTGATACGTGTGTCAAGCGCGAGGATCTCCGCCTCCATGCGCTTTGCGGCGGCAACAGCCTCCTCGCCCGCGATTGTCGGAACAAATCCCTCCGGAAGCCGCTCGAACAGCCGTGTTGCCATCCGTTCTTCCAGTGCCGACAAGCGCCGTGACACTGTCGAGTGGGTAACCCCGAGCTCTTTCGCGGCCTTGGTCACGTTGCCCGCGTTGGCAACGGCGAGCACAAATTTCAAGTCGTCCCAGTTATCCATTCGGTATCGATCACCCTCAAACTGAGCTGTTCAATCGCTTTTTAAGGCCTGTGCATTTTTGCACAGCTCTGTTTGGAAATTGATGAATTTTTCACAGACAGGTTTCGAGATAGCGTCCACGTCTTTCGAATATGGAGAATGCCGATGACCGTACAAGCCCTCGCCATGATCACCGTTACCGACAAGGAGAGCCTCGGCGCTTACCGGGAAAAGGCAGCAGACGCGCTTGCAAAACATGGCGGCAGCGTCGTTGCCGCCTCGCCCGAAATCACCGTCCTTGAAGCCGCCGGCGACACTCCGAATATTGCCGCGCTTCTCTCATTCCCGAGCGTTGAGGCTGCCAAGGCGTGGCGCGAAGACCCGGAACTCGCCGACATTCATGCGCTCCGGAACAAGGGTGGCAAGTCGACGATCGTGGTGTTGCCCTCATAGGGAAAACGCAGCTGAACCGTCGACACTGGGCCAACCTTTACCGGTAAAAAGCTTCCGCTGCGTTCAGCGAAAGAATAGATCCGCTGCGGGCTACTTGATCCCGGTCCTGGTTACGCCAAACCGGGATGACGAGGCTACTGGATCGAGACTCCGGTCTCCCCAGACGCGGTTGTCATCCCTGCGAAGGCAGGGATCCAGTAATCTCATGGCTCGGCTGTATTATCGTCCGAAAGCCGGTGTATACCCGGCCAGGGCTCGCAGTCCATTTCACCGTGGTGAGCTATGAAAATTTGCTGAAGCCGGAGTTATCGGTTTCACACCACCGGCTTCACCAGCCGCATGCGCCAGGTGACGCCTTTCTTGTCCGAGACGAGGCGGTAGTCGTCGAGGACGTCCCATTTCGCTTCATCGTCTGTCGCTGCCCAGAGGCTGTTGATCAGCTTGTTGGCACCTGATTCAGGGCGTTTCGGGGAATACATGGACAGCGCAATCACGCCGCCCTCTTTTAGAAAGGGTACATAGCGGCTGACGACGGCGGCGGGATCATCGGCAAAGTGGAGCACTTCGTTGAAGACGATGGCGGAGAAGGTCTCGCCGCCCTTCGGCTCGAATGTGTGCATGTCGCCTGCGCGAAGGGATGCAATGTCCGGGTCGACATTGGCGATTTCAAGCGACGCCGGGGAAAGATCCATGCCGACGTAACGCTTGATGCCCATCGGCTGCAGGCGCTCATAAAGCAGCCCCTCGCCGCAACCGATATCAAGGACCTCGTCCATGGAACCGGTCAGGGACAGCCACATGCCGATGATGCCATAGCGGCCGCTTTCGGGAAGCGAGCGCAGGAAGGCCCAGCGCCCGGCTTCGTATTCCTCGTCCCAGCCTTCGGCGGTGGTAGCGTTTTTCGACATGGCGGCTTCCTAACAGCAAAGGCGGGCCAAAGCGGCCCGCCGTTTCAAATCAAGCTTTATGCGCATCACTTATAGGGATCTGCCGCGTCGCGCAAACCGTCTCCAAGGAAATTGAACGCAAGCACAACGATAATGATCGGGATCACCGGTGCCATCAGCCAGGGATAGACCGTGACGACGGAGATATTCTGGGCTTCGTTCAGCAAAACACCCCAGGAAACGGCCGGCCTGCGCAGACCGAGATTTAGGTAGGACAGTGCCGTTTCGCCCAGGATCATGGCCGGGATCGACAGGGTAGCGGATGCGATGATGTGGCTGGTGAAGCCTGGCAGCAGATGCCGTGTGATCACCCGCTTCGGCTTGGCCCCCATCAGCACCGCAGCCTTGGCGTATTCCTCTTCTCGCAGGGACAAAAGTTTCGATCGGACCGCGCGCGCGAGCCCCGGCCAGTCGAGCAATCCCAGGATGATCGTCAGGCCGAAGTAGATCCAGACAGGGCTCCAGGTCACCGGCAAGGCGGCTGACAGCGCCATCCAAAGCGGCAGCTCCGGCAAGGAGCGGATGATCTCGATCATGCGCTGGATGATGCTGTCCAGAATGCCGCCGAAATAACCGGCAATGCCGCCGAAGAAGAGGCCGAGAACAATCGAGATGGTCACGCCGACCAGACCGACCGTCAGGGACAGGCGCGCGCCATAGACAAGGCCGGAGAACTGGTCACGGCCAAGACGATCGGTGCCGATCAGGAAGAGTGTTCCTCCCTCCGCAGGGCAGAACAGGTGGAAATCCGCGTCAAACAGACCCCAGAACTTGTAGGACGCCCCCCGGCAAAAGAACCGGACCGGCTGAACGTCGTCCTCGTTCTCGGTAAACACCCATTGCAGGGTTTCCATGTCGATTTCCGACGTCATGCCGTAGACGAAGGGACCGACAAACTCGCCGTTATGGAACAGGTGCAGCGGCTGGGGTGGCGCGAAGAGGTGTTGGCTGTCCCGGGTGTTGGCACCGTAGGGCGCGATAACTTCGGCAAATGGGACACAGAGATAGAAGATGATCAGGATGACGCCCGACCAGACGGCAAGCTTGTGGCGCTTGAACTTCCACCACATGATCTGCCACTGGGACGCCTGATAGAAACGCTCCTGCTCCGGCGTCATCTCCTCCGTAACGGTCGGATTGAACGGCGTCGGATCAACGTAGTGCTCAACGTTGCGCGGCGGGGCGCCATCCCTTGCGTCCATGGTCATGACGACGCCCTCCCGCCGAGACGGATTCGCGGATCAAGAACCGCCAGAAGGAGGTCTGAGATCAGCATTCCGATGAGCGTCAGGACCGCAACAAACAGCAGGATGAAGCCCGAGAGGAACTGATCCTGCGACTGCAGCGCCGACAAGAGTACGGGGCCGACGGTCGGCAGGCTCATCACCACGGACACGATCACCGAGCCAGAGACAAGCGACGGGATCAGGTTGCCGATATCTGCAATGAACGGGTTGATGGCCATGCGCAGCGGATACTTGACCAGCAGCTGGTTTTCTTTCAGCCCCTTGGCCCGGCCCGTCGTGACATATTGCTTGTGCAATTCGTCGAGCAGGTTTGCTCGCAGCCGCCGGATCATCGCCGCCGTGCCCGAGGTTCCGATCACGATGGTGGGAACGATCAGGTGGGCAAGCACCGACATGGCCTTGTCGAAGCTCCAGGGCTGGTCGATGTATTCCGGTGCCATGAGCCCGCCGACCGACAGTCCGAACCATCGGTTGAACAGGTAAAGCAGAATGAGCGCCAGCAGGAAGTTCGGGGTCGCAAGGCCGATATAACCCAAAAAGGTGAAGCCGTAGTCGCCCCAGGAATACTGCCGCGTTGCCGAGTAGATGCCGATTGGAAAGGAAACGACGTAAACGAAGAGGATCGTCGCGAAGTTGAGCACGATCGTCAGCGGCAGCGTCGGTCCGACAACCTGATCAACCGGCTTGTCGAATTCAAAGGACCAGCCCCAGTTGCCCTGAATAAGACCGTCGAAGCCGTGCGGTCCGGGCCACAGACCAACCCAGATCAGGTATCTTTCAAAAAACGGCCTGTCGAGGGAGAACTCCTTGCGCAGGAATTCAAGCTTGGCAATCGAGGACTGTTCTCCGGATGCCTTCAATGCCGCGATCTGGTTGGAGATGTAGTCGCCAGTCGGAAGTTCGATGATGAAGAAAGTCAGAAAACTGATCACCAACAATGTCGGGATCATCATCAAAATCCGGCGAATAATATAATAAATCACCTACGTTCCCCTCAGCCCCGCAGCTTTTGTTCAGTGCGCCTTTTTCGCCCCGCACTTAAGGTCGACTTCCATTTCGAAATTATGACGTCTTCAAAACCAGCGTCAGCCCGTCCGACACGGGCAGCATCGATATCACCACTCGCTCGTCTTCCCGCAGTTTGTTGTTGAGCAGGCGTATATCCTCAACTGCCGGATCGGAGATATTCGGGTCAATCACATCGCCGAGACGCAGCATGTTATCGAACACCATGATCCCGCCCGTGCGCAACAGGCGCAGCGCAAGTTCATAGTAGGTGGAATAGCTCTTCTTGTCGGCGTCGACGAAAATCAGATCGAAACTGCCCTCTTCTCCTTCTTCCAGCAGAGTTGCCATTGTGCGCTCGGCGCGACCGACTCTGAAATCAATTTTGCTGCGCACTCCGGCTTTTTCCCAGTGCACTTCGGCCAGATCCTGCCAATCCTTGCGCTTGTCGATCGCAATCAGGCGTCCATCCGGCGGCAAGGCCGACGCCATCCACAACGTGCTGTAGCCCGTGAAAACACCGAGCTCCATCACCTTCCTGGCATTGAGCGTCTTGATTAGAAAGTGAAGAAGCTGGCCCTGTTCCTGCGGCACACGCATGTCGGCCTCAGGCAGGCTCTGCGTGTGCTTTCTCAACGTTTCGAGTGGTGCTGTTTCCCGCGTTCCCTGTTGGCATACATAGTCGATCAGGTCTGAAGTCATCTCCAACCGGTCGGCCATTCTTCCTCCTGTTACAACTGGAATTCCTTTGCCGGCTCATGCGCCTGACAACTTACTCCGACATGAAGAATTCATCCATGCGATGGATGCCAAACTGCGCGCCGGGGTCCCAGCCATATATACCTTCCAGGGGGACGTTTTCTACATTGTTGACGACCACGGGTTGCCGCACGCCAGACACCAGACCAATCCGGATCGTTTCGTCTGCGTGGATCTGCAACATTTCTTCCCAGATTTTCGTCCGTTCCTCCGGGGTCTTGGAGACAAGCCAGGCTTCGTAAAGCTCCATCAGGCGCGCTGCGGGTGGCCAGTCAGGCTTCTCACCGCCCTCGCCACCTGTTTCATAGTAGTCGCCCCACGCGTGCCACGACAGGACATCGCCATGAACGGGTGCAAGATCATCCGGCGGCATTTCGGAGGTCGGTATGCCGTTTTCCAGTCCCCACCAGACGGACATCAACAGCTGACCTGTGATGGAACGCTCACGCAGGTTGTCGCGCTGGCTCGGCTTTGCATAGAGCTTGATGCCGATCTCGCGCCACATCTCAGTCACCAGTTCCAGTGCGTCTTCCTGCACCTGTGCTTCACCGGCGGTTTCGACGATGATTTCAAGCGGGCGCCCGTCGGGCATGAGCCGGATGCCCTCACCATTGCGCTCGGTCAGGCCAATTTCGTCCAGAAGCGCATTTGCCTGCTCCGGATCATAATCGGCCCATTTGCTCGTGTATTCCGCCTTGTGGAGCGGGCTGGATGCCAGAACCGTGTCATTGCCGGCCGTTCCTAGCCCGAAAAACAGGACACGGTTCAAAAGGGTGCGGTCAATGCCAAGTGAAAGCGCACGGCGGAACCGCGTGTCGCGAACCAGTTCACGCCAACCCGGATCCTTCACGGTCAGGTTCGGCAGGATCGAGATCTCCGATCCCTTGGTGTTCGACCAAAGGGCGGTCACATAATCGTTCAGCTTTTCGCCCTTCTTCAGCACCGTAATATCGGAAAAGCTGAGATTGCGGGCCTGCAGGTTGCTTTCGCCGGCCTGCGCTTTTGCCGGAATGAGCTTTCCGTCCGCGACGGTCATGACGATCTGGTCGATATAGGGCAGCTGCTGGCCGGTGCTGTCGACCCGGTGGTAATAGGGATTGCGCTGCAGAATGAAGCGCAGATCGCTGTCGTCACGCTGACGAACCCAGGGCTGCAGAGACGGAAGTTCGACATTGCGGGCGTTGTACATGTCGTCCTTCTTCGCGTGAAGCGGCGCCCAGCTGCGGGCCTTGACCTTTGCCGCTTCCGCTTCGATGAATGCCGGATCACCGTATTTCTCGTGGAACTTGCTGAGATAGTGCGACGGACGATAGATGAAGGGCGGTCTGGACTTTGCCAGTTCAGGCAGGAACAGCGGGTTCGGTTCGTCCCAGGTGAACCTGACAGTCGTGTCGTCAAGAACTTCGAATTTGGGTCCCTTGCCATTGACCAGAAGGAATGGCGGCAGACCGGACGGCGTCAGCTTGTCGTTGCTGACCACATCTTCGAAGTAGTAGCGGATATCCTCTGCATCGAAGGGATCACCGTCGGACCACTTGTGACCTTCACGTGTGTGCAACGTAAAGATCCGGCCATCCTCGACCTCAACGTCCTCAAGAATGTCAGGAACAAGTTCAAGCT
>Ga0207422_1004943_pt1 | contig 10221 bp, 6 predicted proteins | sample MarCyaLeptolynsp_FD_187757 | JGI IMG/M metagenome (GOLD analysis project Ga0207422, IMG submission 187757) | Marine cyanobacterial communities from Panama - species 1 Leptolyngbya sp. (SPAdes) | ecosystem: Environmental > Aquatic > Marine > Unclassified | place: Panama: Panama City | collected... | reverse complement strand
TAAGCTTCATGTCGAGTCCCAGTTCTATGATCAATTCTCTTGATCTTGTCAGTGTTTCCTGCTCTTTCGCCCGAACCTTTTTCAAAAGTTCGAGATCTTCTTCATTGGCTTTACGGTATATCCTGGGGAGTTCTTTGATGGGCTTACTGACACCTTTCTTTTTCATCTGCAGCTCGGCCATCACACCTCCCAAAGAAAGGATACCCACATCGTAGCCTCGATCACTTTCGACCACTACATTATCTCCAATATAAAGTCGCAATCCATTTACATTTCTATAAAATGATTTGCGTGTATTTTTAAACCTGATTTCGTAGACATTATCAACTTCTGTATGGCCCGGAGGCAGCATATTGTCTAACCAATCAAAGGTGTTCAGCTTATTACATCCACCGGTAGCGCATCCTCCATTTCTTCCACATCCATCAGAGGAACAAGTCCCGCTACTACATGATCCACATCCCATAATTCTCCTTGTATATATGTTAAAAGAGGTATGTGCAGCTCAAAAAGCGGCAGTGAAATCATCTATGAAAGAAGGGAAATATAAATACAGGAGGATTATCCAAGAATCCTCTACATGAGATCAGAAATCAAATAAAGCAGTTCATAAGGAAAGGCTTTGTTTGCTTAGGGTATTAATAGAAACCCGGTAACGTATTTATATAAAGCTTTCTAAACGAAAGCAAGAAACTTCAAATCATAGATGGTATCACATCATACCATCGAATCGTTTACACTTTTGTGTTGTGCTTTAAAGAACGGTGAAGTGGGTATTGTGCTGAATGAAGCAGATTGATTCTTTTCGAGCAATCAAATACCCAGTCTTCATATTATCTATGTTAAAATAAGGATTTTTTTCCTTGCGTTGCAAACAGGCCGGGGATTTAGCCATTTCTGCAAAGATCGCAAAATGCAAATCCCACCTTAGTCGAGATTTAGACGTCTTCTTCTTTCTCCAATTGCATTTTCAGGAAGCGCATATACTTTTTGCTGTTGAATTTTTCTTCATATAGATCAAAAAGCTCATGCGCAAAATCTGCATTGGATCCATTTTTCAATTGGCTGAAAATCTGGCGCGTGATGAATACATCATGAGGCCCTTCCTTCAAATCTTTATTGGCCAGTTCCAGTACCTGTTTGAGTTTTTCCTCTTCCTGTCCCGGCTGCTTGTTTTTTCCCTGGAGCAATGCCCGGCTAAAATAATTTTGCAGGTAGAGGTAATAATAGTAGGAGAACATGGCATCCGGATTATTCACATTGAGTTGATCCAGGTAATTGGGAGGCACTTCTTTGTTATAAGCTTCTGCCAGTTTGAGGTAGGCTTTTTGGTAGAGAATCTCATTTCTTTCGAAATGGACAAACCATTCCGGCAAATCTCCGAAGATCTCTTTTTCATTCAGGTAGTTGAGTTCCCGAATTGCCATGGAGTCGAGTTGCTGTCCGAAGCCGTCGAGGTCCTCGGAAACCAGGATGCTTCTCCTTGCCCGTAGATGTACATCCCCGAAAATCTCTGATTTCTCCAGGTAGTAATTGCAAATGTTGGCAAGCATGCCATTGTAGCGAAGGGAATCAAGCTCGCGATTCAGGGGAGAGTAGTGGAGGTTGACGCTCAAAGATGTATCGCCCGGCATGAGTAGGACTTCCAGGGCTTCATCATTGATGTACAGTCGAGCAGGTCTGGGACTGTTTACGGCAAAAGACATGAGGAATTCATTGGAAGCTGTGCTGTCAGCTTCGACCAGGGTCTTTTGTCCTTCCAGTATATTGTTGTATTCCCCAAAGACTTCATGGGGACCGCTGAGTCCGTCAATGAAGACTTTGACGTAGGTGGTATCGTAGAATTCGTAGCTGGGATTGAAGCCGAGGGTGTTCTTTGCCTGATAGGTCAATCCATATACATAAGCTACCATAGCTCCTGCGATTATCCAGGGTATGACGGCATGTTTCATTAGGTTAATTTGAGTTTAGCTACGAGTTTACGGCGGAGTTTCAAAAATTTCAATACGCAAATAAGCATTACCCTACAAGCCTTACATACTTGATCGCATAATGCGATGAACCTTCAAAGAAAGGTCTGTGAAGACCATTTGTGCGTTTGCATTGCCTGAAAGGTATCTGTGGCTGTCTTCCAATTCACGGGTGATGAGTTCTACCTTGGCGGGACTGACAACTTGAGAGAATTTTTCCTGAAAACCTTTCTCTGCTTCGGTGACCAAAGCGAGTTGGGGAAGCCCCACCTGGTAGAGCAAGGAGTCCCTCATCTTCTTCACCGCGAGCTCCAGAAACAACTTCTGAAATTCTTTATTCTCCTGATAAATCTTTTCGATCTGCTCAAGGATTTTGTCAAACTGCCCGGTATAAACGGCACGCAACCAATTGGCATATCGGTCTCCCATTTCCTGGCTATGTTCACTCATGTATTCGCTGGCAGTGGAAATACTGCCTTCGGCAATTCGTGAAAGTTCGTCTGCCGTACTTTCATCCACTTCCTTTACTTCCATCAGATAACTTTTGATCTGCTCAGGCTTTATCCGGGAAAGGGGAATTCGCTGACAGCGGCTATTGATGGTAGTAAGGAGTTTGGACGGATCACTACAGGTCAGGATTAGCAAGGTCTTGTCTGGGGGTTCTTCCAGTAGTTTCAAAAATGCATTGGCTCCTTCTGTATTGATTTGTTCGGCATTCCAAACGATGACTACCTTATAGGGAGCTTCGAAGGCTTTGAGGAAAATCCCTCTTTTGAGTGCTCGAATCTCATGGACGCTGATAAACAGCTGTTTGTTTTCCCCGCCTAAAGCCCTTTGCCATTTCGCATAACTCATATAAGGGTCCTCTGCAAAAGGCTCGCGAAAATGCTCATAATAATCAGCACTCAGGTAGCGTTTTCCACCTTCTATTTTGGAGATGATAGGCAGAATAAAGCGGACATCCGGATGGATGGCTTTACTAATCTTGATACAATTGCTGCATTTGCCACAACTGTCGTTTTCTTCGGGATTAAGGCAATTCGCGAATTGCGCAATCGCATTTGCAAAGGCCAATTGCCCTACTCCTGCAGGTCCTACAAGCATCAGCGCATGGGCAAGTCGTCCACTTTTGATAGCGTCTAATACCCTTGATTTTGCTTCCTCCTGACCAATAATGTCTTTAAATCTCACTTCTTTTTGACTTAATCTCCAAACTTGCTGATCGCCTCTTCCACGATCTTTTCTGTGCCGGATGCTCCTATTCTGTCAGCTCCCAAGTCCCGAACGCGCAAGGCATCTTCCAGATTGCGTATTCCCCCGGATGCTTTGATTTTTACTTCCGTAGCACTATGCTTCCGCATGAGCTTCAGGTCGGCATCCAAGGCTCCTATACTGCTGATCTTTCCCTCTCCATCTTTCACATATCCAAAACCGGTAGAGGTTTTAACATAATCTACCTTCAAATCACTACAAATCTCACAGAGTCGGATTTTGTGGTAATCTTTTGGGAGGAAAGCATTTTCAAATATCACTTTCAAAATGGCTCCTTCTTCCTGACAGACTTTTTGGACTGCGGCTATATCCGTTTTTACATAGCCCCAATGTTCGTCCAGCACTTTGCCGACATTGACTACCATGTCGATTTCCTCTGCACCTTCTTTGATCGCTACTGCTGTTTCATAGGCTTTGACTTCGCTGGAATGATTTCCATGCGGAAAGCCAATAACAGTACAGACTTTTACGGGGGAATCCTGCAGTAATTTTGCTGCCAAAGGAACTGCATAAGGCTTTATGCATACCGACGCCACCTGGTATTTTTTCGCCAGTTCTATACCCGAAATCAATTGCGCCTCTGTCAAAGTAGGGTGCAATAGGGCATGATCAATCATTTCTGCAATTTGCCTGGCGTTCATGATTGGAAGTTACGAGAAAGGAGCTTAAGCTCAAATGGAATGAAGCAGAATTGACTGCTGGGAGACAGGATTTTTTCTCTTAGACCAAATTCTCAAGGGCCAGATCGAGTTCTGAATACTCAAATTGATACTTTTCTCTTTGAAGTACACGAGGAATGGCTTTCTGACCTCCCCAAAGCAAAAGCGATCTTTCCCCGAGTAAAAATTGAAGGGCAAATTTGGGAGCAGGAAAGGGATCTACGCGATTGAGGGCTTTTGCGAGTTTATTGGAAAAAGTTTTTTGATCGGTAACCTGAGGAGACACCAGATTCACAGGGCCTTCTATATTCTCATTTTCGATACAAAAGATCAGAGATTTGACGATGTCTTGTATATGAACCCAGGGGAAGCCTTGTTTTCCACTGGCAAGCGTTCCACCCAAATAAGCTTTATAAATGGGAATCAATTGTTTCAATGCGCCACCGCCTTTTCCCAGAACTATACCTATTCTTGGGTTCACCGTGCGGCAATTCGCTTTTTGCGATTCTTCCTCCCAGGCCTTACAAACTACTGCTGCGAAGTCTTCTCCAGCTTTTCCTTTCTCATCGATTTCTTCATGGTTTTTCACTCCATAATAACCGACTGCAGAAGCTGAGATGAATACTTTGGGTTTCCTGGGACTGTTATTGATGTATTTGACACAGGCAGCTGTGGCATTTATGCGGCTGTCCATGATTTCTTTTTTACGAGCCTCGGTCCATTTCCCTTCGGCTATGCTAGCCCCTGCCAGATTTATAACCACATCATATACGCCAATCCCCATGGGCATTTCTTTGCCATTCCATTTCAGATAGGTGATGTAACGATCTTTGCTTTCCCTGGCACTTCTACTGAGAATACTGACTGTATGTCCCAGTTCTGTAAGCTTGGGAACAAGATGTTTTCCAATAAATCCAGTGCCCCCGCTAATCAAAATATTTAGGCCAGAGTCAGACATTTTTAGGGATTTTCAGATGAAGATATATAATTTCAGGCTATACAAATATTTGTTATTTATTACCTACTTTCCAAATAAAATAATGTTTAAACTATATAGTCCAGGACCGGTACCCGTTCCAGATTTTGTACAAGAAGCATTATCACAAGCTGTCATTCACCATAGAAGCTCTGAGTTTGAAGATTTTTTTGGAGGCTTTTTGGAAAGCCTTTCCTACATCTTTCAGACCGGGAATCAAGTCTGTGCCTGTATGGGAAGTGGGACATATGGGGTGGAAATGGCTATCTATAGCATGTTTCAAGCGGGAGAAAGAATTGTGGTAAGTGCCAATGGGAAATTCAGCAAACGCTGGGCAGACTATGCACGCCATTTAGGGATAGAGGTGATTGAGTTGGAGAAAGCATGGGGAGAAGTTCCTTCCGTTTCAGAAATAATGGAAACGCTTGAAAATCATCCACATTTACAGGCTTTAGTACTAACCCATTCCGAGACCTCCAGCGGAGCTTTATTGGATTTGGAGGAAATTGCTTTTGAAGTAAAACGTAAATACCCGCATATCCTCATTCTGGTGGACGGAATAACCAGCATCGGCTCTCTGCCATATTTTCACGATGATTGGGGGATCGACTGCAGCGTGATTGCTTCACAAAAAGCTCTGATGAATCCGGCAGGATTGGTGGCCTTTGCCTTTAGTCCTCAGGGAAAACAAAAGCTTCGTGAGACCCATGATTCCGATTTCCAAAATCTCTACAATCATCTCAATGCGGCGCAGAAGAATAGCTCGGCATTTACACCTCCTGTCCAATTACTTTTTGGTGTAGATGCTGCCATGAAACATATGCAAGACGAGACTTTGCCGGCCATTTGGAATCGAACCCAGCAAACAGCACGCTATTTTCGAAAGGAAGTGAAAGAAATGGGAGGAAAAATATTTCCCAAACGTCCGACAGACTCTTTAACGGCCTTTAACTTTGAAGGAAAAGATAGTACGGCTATTAAAGCCTTTTTAGAAAAAGAACATAGAATGATTCTCTCCGGAGGGCAGGGAGAATTGAAAGGTAAAATCCTTCGGGTATCCCATATGGGATTATTTTCACAAAAAGATATGGAAGAAGTTGTAGTTGCCTTGAAAGAAGCCCTTCAAAAATGCTAGCTAGCTCCAGCCAGCCATTGTTTCTGCTCTTGCTCCTGAATAAATTTCTTGATTACATCCATCGCATCGGGAGCGGGCTCGTTGTGATTGAGTTTTTTGAGCTGTAAAGACTCTATCATCGAACGCAAAGAGGCATCCAGGTGCATTTCTTGTAAATATTTCTTGTAGCGCTCCAAAATCCAGAATTCGAGCGTATCCTCAATTTTATTCATGAATTTTAGGGGAAGAAAGGCAGAAAAGAAACCAAATATATGTCCGAGTACGTAAAATGAACGTGCATACCAGGCCGGACTAATTCCTCTTTTTCTGAGGAGATCGTGTAGAAAAGCTGTATGGCGGGATTTTCTTTCTCTGAGATGTCTGATCTTCTCCTGGTCTATACCAAATTGGCGGTACCAGCCCAGTCGCATATTTTCTCTGGCATGAAGATCACGGATAAAGAACTCTGTACGCTTTTTTAAATCTATATTAGACGGCATGTAGTACTATTAAATTGGCATCTAATTATAAACTTACAAAAGATATTGAAAGTTTAAAAATTAAAAAAACCACATAGGGTTTATTCAATATATTACGATTTTGTAAGTTTTCGGCTTTATTCTTGCGAAAATATCCCAGAGTCCTGTACTTTCAGGGATTAGGAAGGTTAAAACAGCACCCAAACATGTTCAAAGCGCAGTTTTCATATCTAGTACGACGCATCGCAATATATGTAATTTTATTCATATGTTTTTCCTCCCTTTCTCTGATGCAGAAAGGACTGATTGCACAGAATGAATATTCTGCCTATTTCGAGGAAGCCTATGAGAAATATCCTACGGTTCCTCAGGGATTGCTGGAAGCGGTTGCCTACACCAATACCCGCATGAAACACCTGGTCAATCGCCATAGTTGTCAGGGATTGCCTCAGTACTATAGTATTATGGGTCTGGTGGCAGATGGAAAGGGATATTTTGAGAATAGTTTGCAAAAGGTAGCTGAAAGGTCTCCTTATTCAGAGGAGCAAATCATTGAAAGTCCTCGAATTGCAATTCTCGCTTATGCTGCTGCTTATTCCTACGAACAAAGAAATAAAAGACTGACCACCCGCAATGTCGCTGCTCATCAGGGCATCGTTGAGTCTTTGGGTGAAATTCCGGATGACGGTTCTGCACATAATCGCTACGCGAGAGATCAACAGTTTTACTGTGTTTTAACTGAAATGCAAGATCCTCATGTAGGCATGCGCATGAAATCTCGTCAGCTCTTCAACTTTGAAGAGATTTTCGGCAAAGAAAACTATAGAGTACTCAAATCCTCCGAAGTGAGAATTGAAAAAGATGGAGTGAGATCCATAGATGGGGGAGAATTTACGGTACCAGGAGTTCGTGCTGCAAATTGCACGGTTTCAAAAAGTAAAGCTGATTACAAGCCTGCCATTTGGAATCCAGCAAATAAAAATAACTACGGATCACGTGGAGGGGAAGAAGTTGAGTTTATTACCATCCATACAATACAGGGATCTTATGCCAGTGCCATTGCCTGGTTTAGAAATAGAAATGCACGAGTTTCTGCCCATTACATCATCCGGGCGATCGACGGACAGGTAACCCAAATGGTGTGTGAAGATGATAAAGCCTTTCACGTAAAAACCGACAACGCAAAAGCGATCGGGATTGAGCATGAAGGATATATCGAAGACGGAGCGGCCTGGTACACGCAGGAAATGTACAGAAGTTCTGCAAGACTGGTAAATGACATCGCTCGTCGTCGCAAAATCAATACGCTTCAAACCTATGGAGGTCCTCCAACAAATGGAGTCTCTGTTTTGGGAAATACCTGCTGGAAAGTAAAGGGGCATCAGCATTTTAGAGGAAATAATCACATTGATCCGGGACCTTTCTGGGATTGGGACCTCTATTATCGCATGATCAATGAAACGCCAAAGCCCAAAACCTTTACCGCAAAAAAAGGAGACATTTATGATAGTGGTGGTGCAAGTCAAAACCACGGAGATCAGGAGCGCAAAACTTTTCTGATCAAACCGAAAAATGCTTCCTCTATCAATCTTTCTTTCAAAAGCTTTGAACTCGAAGGCACCAAAGATAAGCCTTATGATTACCTCGATATTTATGATGGAGAGGATGTAAATGGAAAATACCTGGGGAGGTATACAGGGGAAGACCTTCCTCCCGAGCTGATCGCCAAAAGTGGATCCGTTTTCATGGAATTTCGATCAGATTGTCAGGTCAATAAAAAAGGATGGCACATTGAGTATAGTGCCCGTTCCAAAAATCCGGATTGCCCGGCCCCTAAGGATTTGATCGCGAAGAACATCTTCCCCATGGGAGCTACTCTGAGCTGGAAATCCGATAATCAGGCAGATGAATATTTGGTCTACCTCAAGCGAAAACTGGAGAAGACCTGGACCTTATACCGAACCACAAGAAATTTTGTCAACGTAACCGGACTCAGTGCCAATGGATTTTACCAGTGGCAGGCAGTTGCTGTTTGCGATGGGGATAGTTCAGCATTTATCGGTGCTAATTTTATCACCCCAAACATCCACCGCGGCACAAAACCTCAGCAATATACCGTTCGACTGAATCGGGGAAGATTCAATGACTCAGGAGGTAAAATTGCAGGTTATGGAAATAGCGAGAACTATGTTTACCGCATCATTCCTCCAGACAAGGGAAAAGTAGAATTGATCTTCAGCAGCTTTGATACAGAAGAAGAGCTAGATCAACTCGTCATTTATGATGGCCTTACTCCGCAATCAAAAATCCTGGGGACTTATTCAGGAAATAGCGTTCCTCCTACCATTCGCTCCTCTGGCAATGGCTTGACTTTACGATTTACTTCCGATAAGCGAAGCGCAGGCAAAGGTTGGTTAGCGAGTTGGAAAAGCATAGGCGGAAATGGAAACACAGGAGAGCCTGATCCTTCTCCGCCCATTGTAGATAATGGAGGAAATAATAACAACGGGAGCAATAACAACGGAAATAATACAAGCGGACCTTCTGATAATGGAGGCACAGATAATGGAAATAATGGAGGGACCACAAATCCTCCTGTTAGCAATTCTGATCCGCCCGTAACACCTGTAGATCCTCCTGTAGTTATTGACAATAGCAATTTCGACCCAAATCTCAGCTACCATAATGCAGCTCCCCGCACAGAGCCAGATTTGGATGCTTCTTATAGCAAGAGCTTTACGCTAAGATTTGATGATAAAGACAGAAGTGGACGGGGATTAGTCAATCGATTTTTTACCATCGCTGAGCAAGAAGGTAACGCTTATCGTTCTAACCCTCAATCAGGTTTCTTCAACGAAACTTTTGATGCAGGGCTTAGTGATGATTGGAAAAAGGTAACGGGTAGTTGGAGTGTTAAGCAAGGTGTTTTGAGCCAGACAGATACAAAGCCTTCCAATACCAATCTCTACACTGCGCTCAGACAAACAGATAGAGATGTCTATGTCTATCATTGGAAATCGAAAATGAGTGGGGATGGGAACAACCTCCGTCATGGGATTCATTTCTTCGCCAACAAACCCAAAAATCCGGACCGTGGGAATTCCTATTTCGTCTGGATCAGGGATGGAGCAAGAGACTATATAGAAATTTACAAAACTGTCAACGACCAGTTTGACCGCAAAATCCGCAAAGAGATTCAACTGAAAAGTGGGCAGGTCTATGATTATAAAGTCATATACAATCCGAAAAAAGGACGAATCGAAGTATATCTGAATAATAAATTCACCGCTTCCTGGGTAGATCGTTATCCGCTGGCGAATGGACAGTACATTTCCCTGAGAAGTGGCCACTGTATCGTAAGCTATGATGATATCCGGGTATATAAATCCCGACCTGCTTCTGTAAAAGTGAGTGTAGATGAGGGAAGTAGAAGTATGCTGACGGGAAATGGAAGATTTCAGGTTCACTCTTTGATCGTGGATAGAAACATTCGTTGGTCCAAAGTAGGTAGTGGAGTCTCCCAGTTAGGAGAAATTGCCGCTCCTCCGGCAGATCCCGATCCGACTCCTCCGCCAGTAGATCCTGATCCGGAGCCTCAACCTACAGAGCCCGATCCAGAACCTGCTCCGACAGAACCGGAACCATCTGATCCTCCGGCTAATACCAATTCAATTGCCTTTAAACTGCCCCATGGAAGTAGTGGACAGACCTTCTTCCTTCCTGTTGATAATCGTTTGGGAGAATGGCGGGG
>Ga0207422_1004940_pt1 | contig 10232 bp, 12 predicted proteins | sample MarCyaLeptolynsp_FD_187757 | JGI IMG/M metagenome (GOLD analysis project Ga0207422, IMG submission 187757) | Marine cyanobacterial communities from Panama - species 1 Leptolyngbya sp. (SPAdes) | ecosystem: Environmental > Aquatic > Marine > Unclassified | place: Panama: Panama City | collected... | reverse complement strand
ATGTCCTTGTTTTTGGAGCAAGCGCGCCATTTCCAGACCAATGCCCTTGGATGCCCCTGTGATGAGAATAACTTTTGACATGATTTTTCTCCTAATGTTGTCACTGTCAATATTTAATCGCCAAAAAAATATGCTTAACTGGTTTTCATCCGCCGACGCTGACTCCGCCATTTGTTAAATCGTGGAAGTTGCCACATGCCGATGCCGCTCAATACGATGAAGGGTGCCACTACAAATTGAATCAAAGCGGAATAGGTTGGGTTTGCTTGCAAGGTGGGGCTGTAAATGTAAACCATGATGAGTACACCCGTTATGATATGACCGAAAAAGAAAATTTGGCGAATCTGTTTGCTAGACATGTTGTTTGCTCCTTGTTTTATATTGTGAGACAGTCTATATTGACAATGTCAAGATTAGATTACAATACAATGTGGACGGTGTCAAGATTATGAGTAAACATTCATATCATCATGGGGATTTACGCAATGCGCTGCTAGATGGTGCTTACGATATGCTCATGGAAGAGGGCATCCAAAACCTGAGTTTACGTAAGGTCGCCAAGCGAGTCGGGGTCAGTCACAACGCACCTTATCAACACTTTTCTGATAAAGAAGCGTTGATCGCCGCCGTCGCTGAACAGGGATTTGCCCATCTGAGCAAAACAATTCATCATCTACTTGAACAACACCATGCAACACCTAGCATTGATAAGCTCATCCTCGCTGCACAAGCCTATGTGCAATTTATGGCGGAGAACCCGGCTTATCTTGAGGTGATGTTCGGTCCCTATCACCATTCAGATTATCCTGATTTATCTAAGACAGCTTTAGCAACTTTTGAACTCTTGGTTTCTATAGTGATAGAAGGACAAGTATCAGGCGAAATCAAACAAGGGGATGCGCGCGAAATTGCAGCCACCATCTGGATGACCTTGCATGGGATTAGCACTATTTTCCGTGATGGAAAACTACCGTCTTATATAGTAAACGATCAACCATCAACCCGATTAGCGGGTAAGTTTTTGGGGATTATTTGCGAGGGTATTCGTGCAAATGAGCGAAGTGGGTGACATGCAATTATCACATATCACCCAGCATATAGAAGTGAGACTAATTATCGGGACAGTGCGTCTTTTAGCAAATCAAGGTTCATGTCAAATACATCGGTTGGTGCAAATGGCGCATCCATAGAATAGCCTGCTGATGCTTGCAGATCATTTTTCAATTCATCAACGACGCTGCTCTCACTCAGCATTGTCGCCAAGAATGCGCTTGCTTCGTCCATCAGCACCTCAAAGATACCTGTTTGCTCAGATACGTTGTTTGAGATTGTGATGTTATTTTGTGCTTCGATTACCCGCTCCATGAAGGATTGGATGGTGAAGTCGTCAATGTTGATCTCTTTGTCGGTATCGGCTGCTGCAATAGGGAATGCTAGCAAACCAACAACAAGAGCCAAAACAACGGTGAGTGTGATAGTACGTAAGTGTTTAACAGTCATGATTCAGACCTCCTTAGAAATCTAATTCTTTTCGGGAAAACGCTCACTTCTTTAGTTGATTCGCAAAAAAGATAGCGAATATTTATCAGATTTTTATCAGATTTGGGATTAAAATTTTATGAGTTCCTACCCGAATAACCCGCGTCGCTTCTTCTTGGGTTTGGCTGGCTTCAAATGCGTGAGGCTCGTCAAGCCACCGCCATAAGCATCGAACATCGGGCGTTGATCCGCAATCAGATCGGGTATACCGCGTGGTTGAAGCCGATAATTCACGATTTCCATAAATGCGCCGTTTTGCTTGAACAATATCTTCATATAATCGAGATCAAAGCCCTTTTCCCAATTCCATTTTTCCGGGTAGAAGTAGTAATAGATCAGATATTGGGCAGGTGTTGCAATACTCACGCCACGATCTTCAAAGCTCCATAAATCCGTACCCGCTTGCATAGCGATTTCAGCCGTCATCACCAATGCTCCAACCGTCAAAACTTGTTGTGCAACCGTATCTCCATCCGCGCTGCCAATAGTGCTACGCATATAGCCTTCGGGATGAACATCTTCCACAATGGTCTGTTTGAAAGCTGTGATTGCTTGTTCAAGGTAGGTTTCGTCTTCTAGCACAATAGCCGCCCCTGCATGGAGTGCCATCAGCCACTTTTGCTCTAAGTCCGAGAGTGTTTCACGTGCGCTGTTGGCTTGTGTGACCTGTTGCGTGAAATAGGCAATCCAATCATCTTGGATATCTGCCATGAGGGGGTGATCCTGTAGCATTTCATAGATATGCGCCATCGCTAGCAATTCACGAATGCCACCCAAGGCTGTTGGGCGGGGTTGCTGCATCTCACGGCTGAGAACTTCAAGCGCGTGTCCGGCAGAAGCCGCATCATCATTGATTCGATAGCGCAACGCATCGAGGTGTGCTTGTGCTAGTGCATCTCCTCCAACTGCCCCCAAAAGATAATCCCAAACGGGGCGTACCGTCTCATCGTCACGCTGCTGGCGGGCGAATTCGACTTGTTCTAGCGAAAATGTCAATCCGTAGTGTGCTGGCTGGAAGTCCATTTGTTTTAATCTCCAAACCTATTAACAACGTGTGGGGTGTAACGAGTTTGCACCCATCTTAACGTGTGTTACTATTATTTCAGTGGTAACGTATATTGTGATTCAGGTAATCGTGGTGAACGATTTCATCCCACCCAATGACCCCGAGCTAACAGAAGATAACATGAAAGCCGATTTAGACGGCTCTATGGCATCCATCCGAAAAAAGATGGAGACTGTTGCTGCGGAATACGCATCTGGCAAGATTAACTCAGCTCAGTTCAACGCGATTTACCGCCATTATATGGAAAAACGCACAATAATCGAGAAGCTAATTGCGCGCAACCCGGAAACTCAAGCATGGCGTTCGGTTGCAGAGCCGGGACGCACCAGTATTCTTCGTGAACAGTATCAAGCTCGGACGATTCATTATGTGGTCTTCCGCCGAAACGAACGCGAACCCCTCATCGCGCATGGCAAAATCACTCGTCAGGTTGCCCGCCAGATGTTCAAAATGTTGCAGGTCATCTGGGCAATGACTACCCATCGAACCGGGCTAGCACGTAAATCCTTAGGTAAGGGAGTCTGGTTGGTCTTATCGATTGGCGACCAGTCTATCACACTGGTTTTATTCTCCCGCCAACCATCGAACCTCCAAACAAACCGTGTCCGTGATCTACATGAGGACTTTGAACGCGCCAATTACCTCGCGCTTGAACGTGGTTTGCCGGCAGCTCGCATGGTATTCCCGCAGCGTGCCCTCATGGAAGAAACCACCTAATCTATTGTATCTATTCACCTTGCCGTGAGATTTTTGGGCGGACAGGCAAAAGCCTGTCCCTACAAAACTCTTATGGTTCGTAAGGACGCGCTTCTGCCTGTCCACCAAATTACAAAAAAACAAATAATATGGACAATGATTATGTTGAAACAAAATAGCCTAGAAAATCAAGTAGCAGTAGTGACGGGTGGCGGTGGCGGCATCGGTTCGGTGATTTGCCAATACCTCGCGGAAGCGGGTGCCTCGGTTGTGTTGACCTATCACCAAAGTGTAGAAAAAACGCAAGCTGTGGCAGATTCGCTTGCCGGGGATAATCATCTGGTGGTGCAAGCACCTGTAGATGATAGCGCAGCATTGGCGCAACTCGCAGAACAAATTCAGGCACATTATGCTCGGTTGGATATTTTAGTCAACAACGCAGGGATTACACGCCCCGTCGCCCACGATGATTTAGACAGCCTTGATGATACGCTGATAGATGATATTTTCCGCACGAATTGGCGCGGGGCATTCGCATCGATTCGTGCCTTCAAAAATTTACTGATGGCAGATGACGGCGGTCTGATCATCAATATTTCATCCATTGCCGCGCGGACAGCCGTCGGGAGCAATGTCGCTTATTGCGCCTCCAAAGCAGCAATGGATTCCATGACGATGTCGCTGGCGCGTGCCCTCGCACCGAAAATCCGCGTAGTATCGGTTTCGCCGGGTTGGGTCGAAGGTGACTATGCCAAAAAGATGCCGCCAGAAATCTTGGATGAGCAACGCCAAAAAACACCGCTTCATCGTATCGCACAACCAGAAGATGTCGCAGATGCGGTTATCGCTGTTGCAACACAACTGACATTTTCGACAGGTTGTATCATCCCTGTGGATGGCGGCAGACCATTGACTTAAGTTCAAATATCCAAGCTGTAGATGTCGCTTTTTTTCCAGCCAGATTGAGCAGCAATTGCTTTGGCAGCTTTGGAGCGTGATTCACCGGCTTGGAGCTTTTGTTGGAAGGCTACCCGCACCCGATCTTCATCCCATTCGCTTTCTGCTTCTGCGCCACGAATCACCAGCGTTACTTCTCCACGCGGGTTTTCATCACTGAAATATGCCAGCGCGCCACTCAGCGAATTACGATGGAATTCTTCAAATTTCTTGCTGATCTCACGGGCGACACAACAGAGACGATCCCCCAAAACATCGGCGGCAATTTCTAGGCTATCCGTCAGGCGATACGGGCTTTCATAAGCAACAAGTGTGCGCTTTTCGTCTTTGACTGATGTCAGTAAATCGCGGATTGCTTTTTCTTTTTTGGGCAAAAACCCCAGATAGAGGAAGCCATCTGTGGGCAAACCGGAGGCGACAAGTGCTGGAATGATGGCATTGGCACCGGGTAAGGGCACAACAGGAATCTCACGATTAATTGCCTCATTGATGAGTTCATAGCCGGGATCAGAAATACCGGGGGTGCCTGCATCCGAAATGAGGGCGACATCTCCTGTGACCAATGTGTTGAAAATTTGCTCCAACTTGGCGACTTTATTGTGTTCATGGTAGCTGGTCATGGGCGTATCGATTTCGAAGTGTTGCGTCAGAACACGAGAGGTGCGTGTATCTTCGGCAGCGATGAGCGTCACCTCTTTTAAGATACGCAAAGCGCGGAAGGTCATATCTTCCAGATTGCCGATGGGAGTTGCGACGATATAGAGCGTTCCCACGATCTAATCCCCTGCGACAAAACGAATCGATTCTTCGATGAGGGCACGGTCTTTTTCATAAGCGGCAGAGGTTTCGCGGTCAATGCTGATCCATTCTTTCCAGACTTTGCCGGGTGCTGGTTCAAATGGTGCAAAGTGTGGCGCAGACCCGACCAATTCATTCACGCGATCTTCAGGCAATTTGATGCCAATGCCTTCATCACCAACGAAGGCGAAAACTTTCCCTTTGATTTTATAGCCGGGATACCCAAACATCTTGCCAGAGGTTACACCCGGCATAGCCAACACCATCTCATCAATTTGTGTTTTGTGTGTTTCGTTGTAATTGCCCATACATCCCCAATGTTTGATTGTCCCTCTGATTTCATGATGAGATTTTAACGCAATTGAATCCGGTGATGAATAGGCAGTGTGGTTTGGGAGGTAGATTGGTGTGATTACAAATTGATGTTACACAGAAAAGATCAACGCAAAGATTCAAAATATTTAAGAATGGAAGACTGTAAAATAAGCGACGAGAACAAGTCAAAAAATAGTTTTTTCAGTGAAACAAGTCTTGTTTTGACCTTAACTCGGCACTCAGTACACAGCACTCGGCACTATACCTTGTTGATAGGGTAACGATAGATACGAAATATATCATGATGTTGTCTACTGCGTAACATGAGCTTATAACTAGCCGCATAGCATAGGACACATAAAACGGCATCGGTCGGTGCTTGATTTTGCACAGAACTCTGTCATGATTGTGTCAAATGGAACAATCGACTGCATTATACAATCATTGGGTTATGATAAATCTATCGATTAAACACGAGGTACAAACACATGCTTTTTCCGCCAATCTTGGCACATGGTGCCCTCGGTTGGGCAGATGAAATTATCTTTGGCTCGGTGACGATCATATTCATCGGCTTTATGGTACTCAGTTGGATTCGCAGCCGAGGCATGGAACCTGATGAAGAAGATACCCTGCTGCGAATGGTTAGGGAGGAACGTGAAGACGGAGGCGAGGATCGCTTTGAGTTGGATTAAACTCCCCAAAAAACTTGGGCTATTCTTCGCGTTATTTTTTCTACTGGCGATTATCACCCCGGAGAGCAACGCACATGGCTATATCGTGCGCTCCATCCCGGAAGATCGCGTGACACTAGAACGCCCGCCGACGCGCCTGCAATATTGGTTCAGCGAAGACCTCGAACCGACGTTTAGCGAAATCAAGCTGCGGGAACAAGGCGGCGAAATCATTGCGGAAGGGGGTGTTGATGAAGCGAATCAGGCGTTGTTATCGCTGCGGGTACCGCCTGATCTACCCGATGGTGCTTATATCGTCGAATTGCGTCCCGCCTTTGCCAGTGATGGACACGTCGTCGCAGAAAGTCGCGTATTTTTCGTCGGTGAAGAAATCGGTGGGGTGACAGGTTCCGCCGCAAGTGACCAAGCCATTCCGCTAGAAGTGGTCTGGCGCGTGCTGGTGATCGGGTCGTTTGTGCTGCTGTTCGGCGTGTATATCCTGTATTCGGTTGTGCTGGTACCGGCATGGGGCAATTCAAAATATCCAGCCGGAAGACTCCCACCGCGCATCATGCAAAGACTGAATCGCCTTGTATGGATTGCGCTGCTGCTTGGTTTTGCGGGGAATATCCTCGCATTGTTACAACAAACCATGATCTTCTTCGGCGTAGGAATGCTCGAAGCAGTGACGGGTGGTTTATGGCAAGTTGTACGGATCGGCTCGCGTTTTGGTGATGTCTGGAACGCCCGCATGATCTTCTTGTTGATACTGCTAGCAGTGCATTTTGCGAGTATTTATTATCGCGAGAAAAATCCGCGCACGGTGCATCCCTTCTGGAGTGCGAATAGCTGGGTGGCTGCCTTGCTGCTCGGATCACTAAGCGTGAATAGTCATGCGGCAGGTGCTTATACATGGGCGTGGATGGCACTCATTGTCGATTGGCTGCATGGCTTAGGTGTCGCTGTCTGGATTGGAGGTGTTGCGGCTTTGACTTTAGTACTACCCATCGCCCTAAAACCTTACGAAGGCTCAGAACGCCAACAAGCATTGGTCACGGTGATGCGCCGTTTCTCCCGGTTGATTGTGGGGATGATGGTGCTGGTGATCGGCACCGGAATTTATCAATCGGCGAATTGGTTTTACGCCCCTGCGGATTTCCAGACGACTTACGGTGCTGCATGGGGACTCAAGTTGTTGATGGTGCTGTTGCTATTAGGAATTGGTGCGTTGCATCACCTCGCCTTGAACCCAATGATTACAGTTCAACTCGAACGACTGTTTACCTCATGGCTACCCATCATGCTGCGGAATCGCAGCAACCGCATTTTTTACCAGTTGATTGAACGTGCAGGTGCTTTCGCTGGAAGTATGCGACTCGAAACAATTTTTGCTGTGGTCACACTAATTCTCGCGGGGTTATTGAGTGCCACCCCCTTACCGGAACCCACGCTGCTGCTCACCGAAATTGAAACACCGACAACCACAGAAACAGTCAATGGGCTGGAAGTGACGCAATCGATCATCCCCGGCGGACCCGGCGTGAATACTTATGACACCGTTGTGCGGCGGGATGGTCAGCAGGTTGATGATGTGCAAGTGGCTGTGCAATTGGTCAGCCCGGAACGCGACCAACGCGGCGACTTCCACATTGCTGAAGCCGTGGATACGGGATTATTCGTTGCAGCAGGCGCAGAAATTGAACAAGCCGGCATCTGGTGGAGCCTTGTCGATGTTACAGATACAGAAGGTGAAACAACGCGCGTCGTCTATGAATGGGACATCAGCGAAGATGCGACCGTTTTGCTCTCCCTCGATCCATCGCTGACCAATTTCGTTGTTTTGGGGATTGTGTTACTGGCGATGGGGTTTGTGGTTTATCCGGCAGGCAAGTGGGTTTATGCCAAGCTCGATTTGCGCCCCGTGAGTTTGTTGATTGCAGGTGGCGCAATCATAATCGCAGCCGGCCTAATGGCTTACACACTGAACATCATCCGTGAAAATGAACGCCAATATCAAGAAACGCTCAATCCGCCGCCGGAAGTCGTTAACATCATCAAACCAGATGCCATATCGCTGGTGCAAGGTGAAACACTTTATGCGGAACATTGCATCATCTGGCAAAGTATCTCCGATGATTTCCGCGCACTCCGCAATCAGATCAGCACCATCCGCGATGAAACGCTCTATTCGGCTGTGGTGGATGGATGGCGCGATTTACCGCCTTGTGAAGGCAACCTGAGTGAAACAGAACGCTGGCACATTGTCAATTACTTCCGCACATTGGCAGTGGATTAGGGTTTGTTGAGTACGGGGCGATTGGCATTTATGTGTAACTATCTGCCCTATATAATCAACAAATAATTGTAGGGGCGGTTCGTGAACCGCCCAAATTTTACGATGACTGAATTGAAGGAAACACCATGCTCAATATCACCTATGCTCCCAGCGAAGCCGAACTCGCTGAAAAACTGCAAAACGACCTTGGACAAGCAGCTTTTGAATTGGAAAATAATTTTCTAATTGTGCTGGTCGCGCCAGAATCGAGCAGTGAAGAAACCGTCGAGAAAGCGATCAAGGATGCGTTAGCTGAAGGTCATAAGGTGGTGCCGTTCATGGTGCGTGATGCTGCTGTGCCGCAGCCAATTCGCAATATGCCCGTTTTCAACATGAAAAACAACTATAAGATCAACAAAGTGGTAGATTACCTGAAAAAGGTTGATCAGGGCGAGCGCATCAAATCCAATAATCAAGCATTTTTGTTTCTGGGGATCATCGTGCTGATTGTCTTTACACTCAGTATGATCGGATTAGCATCGGGGTTAGTTGCATTCCCCCGCGATGAATATGATGCAGCAATTGCTACGGAAAATGCCGCACGCGACGCACTGATCCAGCCAACACTTGATGTTTGGCAGCCGCGCAGCACAGAGGATGCAGAAAATTTCCCTGCTACTGTGGAAGCTGTAGGTACACGTTATCGTTCTTTTGTCATCATGACAGCAACGGCAATTGCGCCATCCAACTTTGAGGATGAAGCATCATCTGCGGATGAATAAATTGGATGGCGGTATTCACCCGTTTATCCGCAGATCGTCACCACAAATCTGCCATCATCTGGATGAACTGATCGGGTTCGCCTAGAAAAATGTTGTGGTCAATGGCTTCGACAAATGCAATATTGGTAACACTTTTTTGATACGACCACGCATTCGCAAAACCAAATCGCCCATTGAGCATCAACCGCCCCCATTGCCCAACGGCTAATTGAATGCGCTTAAACTCTAAATTGCGGGGTGGCGCACCTAAACACGCCATTGTTTCTAGCGGTTGCATGATAACCTGCTCCGCTTGGATGTCGAATTTCATACAAGCCAAGTCGCTGATGCTTGTGGGAGGGTGCATTGGCTCAACATTTATTGTGATTTCTGGCGATTCAAAGTTTGAGTCTTCGCTGAAATTCAACTGATGGTGCACCAGCGCAAACGGGAAATCATGCGCGGGGATGTCTAGTGGAAAAGCATCCGCTACTGCATTACGTTTAGTAGCATTTGCCCCGCCTCTGGATTGTTTTGTCCAGCGCACGATGATTTGTTGGAGAATGATGGTTGGCATGGTATTTACTTCATCTCACAAGAATATTTGAAGAATGACCCGATAGTATTCTCGTATTTGGGCGATTCACGAACTGTCACTACAACAATCGTCAGAAAATTCACCTAATACCGAACGGTATTTTCGCGGGGGGCGTTGGTCAATGCGGCACCGACCACCCGAACATGCACATTTTCTAGTGTTTCGCGGGCGCGTGTCGTATGATCGCGGCGGGTATTCCCAGCTTTGACAACCAGCAGAACCCCATCCACTTTCACACCTAATAAGGAAGCATCCGTCACAGCAAGGACGGGCGGGCTGTCAAATAGCACATAATCTGCGCGCGCCTTTAATACGCCGATGATTTCGCTCATCCGTTGGCTACTGAGCAAATCTGCCGGATTGGGGGGTAAATTGCCCGTTGGTAGCAATTGCAGATGCTCAACTTCTGTCTCGACCAATGGCGGCGATGAAATCGCGGTATCGGTCAGCATCATATCGGTTAAACCTCTGCTGTTTTTTACACCCCAAATCGTATGCTGTGATGGTTGACGCAGGTCGCTATCGACCAGAATGGTTTTGTTGCCGGATTGCG
>Ga0207422_1004937_pt1 | contig 10239 bp, 4 predicted proteins | sample MarCyaLeptolynsp_FD_187757 | JGI IMG/M metagenome (GOLD analysis project Ga0207422, IMG submission 187757) | Marine cyanobacterial communities from Panama - species 1 Leptolyngbya sp. (SPAdes) | ecosystem: Environmental > Aquatic > Marine > Unclassified | place: Panama: Panama City | collected... | reverse complement strand
CCCGCCAGCACCTCAAGCAAGGCACCGGCATCGCGACGCCAGACATCGACAGCGTGATTCGGGCGCTGCGGTCGGCCTTCCCCGCCAGCGTTGCGAAACATCTCGCGCCGGAACGCGACGAGACGACGGACAAGCGCCTGTCATCGCAGGGGAATTGAGAGCCCCGAAAAAACCGAAAAAAGCCGTGCGACCAAACTCGGAACCCGCGTCCGGGGGGCACGATGACGACTCGAATCCATGCCCTGGCCCTGATGACTGCGTTGTTCCTGCCCGCGTGCGACGACGGCGGCCCCGGCGAACCTGGCGACCTCCCCACCGCTGACGATCCGGACGCCAGTCAGGGCGATGGTCCGGATCTCGATCCCGGCGACGATCCCGATGGCAATCCCGACGGGAACCCCGACGCGGATCCCGACGCGGATCCCAACGCCGAACCCGACGATGGCGACCGCGGCCCGATCGGCAAAGCGGACGCGCCGGGTTCATGCTTCGCGCCCGACGGCGATCGATGCGGCGGCAAGGGCGTGGGGATCTGCTACTGCGACGACCTGTGTGACGGCTTCGGAGACTGCTGTCCGGACTACGAAGCGGTTTGCGGCGGCACGACGCAGTGCGTGCCCGGTGCGATCGAGCCCGCCGACGACGGCTGCAACACCTGCTTCTGCAACGACGACGGCACCTGGTCGTGCACCGAGCTCGGCTGCGGGACCCCCCAGGAGTGCACGCCCGGCGACACGGCGCCCGCCGACGACGGCTGCAATACCTGCTTTTGTGGCGACGACGGCACCTGGTCGTGCTCCGAGCTCGGCTGCGGGACACCCCAAGAGTGCACGCCCGGCGCCACCGCCCCCGCCGAGGACGGCTGCAACACGTGCTTTTGTGGCGACGACGCCACCTGGTCGTGCACCGAGCTCGGCTGCGGCGGTCCGCAGGAGTGCGACCCGGGCTCGCTCGGCTGCGCCGGCGAGACGCCTTGCTTTTGCGAAGACGACGGCACCTGGAACTGCGACGTTCCGCTCGAGCCGGCGATCTGCGCCTGAGCGCGGCGCAACGGGCAACGCCCGCGTCAACGCCGATGGTCGGGCACGCCCGACTCCGGCTCGACGCGGGCCGCGTCGCACGGGTTGTGCGTCGGCGCTGGCTCACCGGACTCGACGCGCTCGATCCACGTCTGCACCTCGGCGAGCGATGCGTCGCCCGGTCCGACCCTCGCGCGCAGGACGTCTCGCGCCTGACGGGCAAGTCGCAGCGGGCGCTCCGAGTCCTCACCGGACTCGAGCAGCGACTGGGCGAGGAGGAAGCGGGCCTCGGCGAGCAGAACGCCGGGTGCCCGACCGTTGCCCCGCAGCTTCACGGCCCGCTCGGCCAAGCTCGGTGGGCCCACCCGATAGCGCATGAGGGCGATGTTTGCCAGTCCCACCAGCGGGAACGCGATATGGGGATGGTCAGCCGGCAGGGTCGCCTCGAGGATCGACAGGGCTCGCTGGTACTGCGCCTCGGCTTCGTCGAGATCGCAGGCGTACATCCGCAGCGATGCGAGGTTGGTCAGGGTCTGCGCGATCAGGGGATGCTCGAGGCCGACCGCCGCCTCACGAGCCTTCAGCGCGCGACGATAGAGCTCGGTCGCCTTTGCGTCGTTGCCCATCGTCGAGTGAACGAGCGCAAGGTTGTTGAGCACGTGCGAGGTCCGAAGGTGGTGCGGGCCGAGGGCGACCTCGAGGATCCGCAGCGCCTCTTCGTACGACCGGCGTGCATCCTCGTAGGCCTCGGTCATCCGATGCACCTCGCCCAGGTTGCTCAGGCTCTGGGCGACGTCGGGATGCTCGGGTCCGAAGGCGGCCCGGCGGATCTCGAGGGCTCGGCGGTGAAGGGCGGCCGCCTCTTCGTAGGCCTCGGCCTGCAAACGCGTATTGGCCTTGTTGTTGAGGCTCAGCGCCACTTCGGGATGCTCTCGGCCGAGCGCCGCCTCGCGGATCCGCAGCGCCTGCTCGTGAAACTCGGCCGCCTCGTCGAAGGCGCCCATCGCTCGGTGCGCCTCCCCGAGATTGGTCAAGCTCTGGGCAACGATGGGGTGGTCCGGTCCAAAGGCGGCCCGGCGGGTCTCCAGGGCGCGGGCATGCAGCTCCTTGGCCTCGGCGTAGGCCCCCATCTCGTGGCGACCGTTGGCCATGCCGGTCAAGCTGTCGGCAACCTTTGGATGCTCGGTACCGAGGGCCTGCTCCCGGAGCGTCAGGGCCCGCGCGTCCAGCTCGTACGCCTCGACGTAGGCGCCTCGTTCGTACTCCAGGGCCGCGAGGTAGCGCAGGCTCGCCGCTTGCCGCAGACCGTCGTCGTCCGGCAGCTGCGTTCGCATCGTCTCGGCGTGCTCCCACCACTTTCGGCCATCGTCGTGACGCGACTGCCCAACGCCCACCGCATGCACGAGCAGCCTTGCCGCGTTGTAGGCCACCTCGGTCGCACCGGCTTCGAGGGCGGTGAAGTACGCCGCCTGGAGCATCGACTCCGCGCCCGGGAAGTCGCCCGACTCGAGCAGCAGCAGCCCCACCCTCGCCTGCGCCGATGCCACCAGCGGCGGCCAGCCGATCGCGGTGGCGCGCTCGAGCTGCGCTTGGGCAAGCTCGAGCCCCGCCTCGTACGCCCCCGTGGCTTCCAGCGCCACGGCCCGCTCGAGTGCATCACGGACGGCGCTCACCTCCGAGCGATCGCGGCTCGGGATGGGCAGGCGTGCCAGCGTGGCGGGCTGCCCACACGGCTCGACCTGCCGCAAAGCGGTCGCGGCCGAGACGGCGTTGTTCACGGCCTCGGTATCGGCGTGCTGCAGCCGCTCGAGTACGGCACTGAGCTGCGCGAGCCGATCGTCGAGGCACCACATGGCCCGCTCGCGAACCTCGGAGCTCCAGTCCCCGCTCACCTCGTCCTGGCACACTCGAATGGCAACGGCTCGCCAGTCGTCCGCGTACGCCTCGACTCGCGCCGAAACGCGCTCCGCCGTGCTCGCTGCGTGTCCCGCCCCGGTGGCGCGCATGCTCACGCGTACGGTCTGTTCGACGCCTTCGTTCCAGACCGCCGCGATCGGGTCGGCCTGTGCGTCGCAGGCCGCGAGACGACGGGCGTGGTCGAGGCGAGTCGCGCCCACACCGAGCACGACCGTCGTCGCCACCGCCGACGCCGCGAGCGCCACACGTCGGCGAATACGCCCCCTCGAAGCCTTCACGAGGGCGTCGGCCAGCGCGGAGACGGAGGGCCAACGGTCGCTCGGGATCGGCTGCAGCCCACGCACCAAGACCTTCCGAAACCACTCCGGCACGCCGTGCGCAGTATTGGGCGGGTCGACCGGAGGTCCTCGTACCGCAGCCGCACGTTCGGGAACCGTGTCCCCGCGATACGCAGACTCGCCGTACGCCGCGTACCACAGCGTTGCGCACAGGCCCCACTGATCCGATGCGGCATCGGCAACCCCGTCGAACTGCTCGGGGGCCATGAACGCCGGCGTGCCGGCAACCGCGGCGCTGCGGGACAGTCCGGTGACGGCCTCTGTGTGATTCGCCGTGACTTCGAACCCAGCCTCGGGCTCGGGACGTTCGGTCGCCGCCCGTGCGATGCCGAAATCCGCGACGCGCGGTCTTCCGTCGTCCCCGATCAAAATGTTGGCCGGCTTGATGTCGCGATGGGTGATGCCGGCGTCGTGGGCCGCCGACAGTCCCCGAGCCGCCCCGAGCGCAAGGTCGAGCAGTGCGGCGAAACGCCCCGCTTCGCCCACGGCGTTGCGCTCGATCCAGTCGACGAGCGTGCCGCCTTCGACGAGCTCCATCGCAATCACCACGCGATCGGCGTCGACGACGACGTCGTAGATCGTCAGCACGTTGGGATGCTCGAGCTGGGCGAGCGCCCGCGCTTCTCGCAGCATCCTTGCGCGATCGCTGGGTTGTCGGACCGAGGCGTCGAGCACCTTGACCGCGACCTTGCGCTCCAGCGTCGGGTCGTACGCCAGATAGACGCTCCCGAACGCCCCGCGTCCGAGCAGGCGGCGGAGCTCGAAGCGGCCCACCATCGTCGCGCCACCGCGGTCGAACATGTCGGCGCGGATCGCATCGAGCATGAGCCGCGCCTCGAGGCCGTCCGCATCCCAGCGTCCCGCCGCAGAACCCGCCGACGTTTGCGGTGTCCTCGGGTCCACCGAGAGAGGCTACCGCACCGGCTTGCACCGAGGCTGCGCGCACGGGGGTGGTATCGTCGATGGGATGCCGCACACCGCCGCGAAGCTGTCCGCCCTGCTTTGGATCGGATGGACGCTGGCATGCGGGTCACCGGACTCCGAAGCGACCTCGGCCTCGGGATCGAGCGGGACGACCGGCGACGACACCGGACCGACGGGGGCTGGCACCGCAGGCCCCGCGGATTCGACGTCCGGAACCGCGGATGAGACGGCCGATGGCGACACCGGGGGCACCGATGACGGGGCAAGCACCGGGGGCACCGATGACGGGGGCAGCACCGGGGGCAACGACGACACCGGCACCACCGGCGACGACACCGGCACCACCGGCGAGCCGCAGGCCCCGCCGTATCCCGACCTCGCACTCGGTCCCTACCCCAGCCTGTTGACGATGGCGATCGACAGCATGCTCGCCAACACCGAGTCACTGGACACCTCGGTGGTGTACAGCCACAGCGCAGGTCAGGGCTACGTGCTGCAGGCCATCGGGGAGCTGCTGTGGGCCGCACGCGACTACGACCTGCCCGAGCGCGATGCGCTGATCGACGCCGCGCTGGGCGAGATCGCCGAGCTCCAGGCCGCGGATGATCAGGTCGTGGGCGGCGGTCCGGGCTTTGGACTCGACGAAGCGTGGGACGCCTTCGGCGACGGAAGCACCAACCCGGCGTACACGGCGTACACCTGGCAGTCGGGCATGACGGCGCTCGGTGTGGCCAAGATTGCGCGGGTGCTCGACGACCTCGGCCATCCGGCGGCGGGCGACACCGTCGACTACGCCACGGCCTTGGTCGAGCGCTGGGACGACCTGTACACCGCCGTGCCCGACGGCGGCTACTGGTGGTACTCGACGCAGCCTGCCGATGCGATCGCAGTGCACAACACCAGCGCGCTCGTGGCGATGGCGAGCCAGATCGCTTCGGAGTCGGGTGGACCTGCGTCGCTTGCCACGCGACCGCCGGACGCAGCGGCGCTGTTGTGGGCGCGCATGAGCGGCAACCCGACCGACGGGTACGTGTGGAACTACGCCGACGACGGCATCCCGCCCGCCAACCGCAACCCGGAGGATGTCAGCCACGCTCTGGTCACGCTGCAGCTGATGCGTGAAGCCAGGGATCGCGACTGGTGGGCCGACAACCAGATGGCCGGCGTCGCGGCCACGTTGACGGACAACATGTGGAGCGGCAACCCGGCGCGGCTGCACGGGCGCGTGGACGGCAGCGATGCGGGGGACGCGGAGTGGGGGTGGACCCGTGCCGCAGTCATTGGCTACGCGGCGCACGGCAACTCGCCCGGTGGCGATCCGGCGGTCTTCGAGCGGGCCCGCGCGCTGATGTTCTCGAGCTACCTCAGTCGCTTCGAGCGCCCGCTCGAGGGGGGCACTGTGGACTCGGCCCGGACGTTGGCGCTCGCGCTCCTGCTGGCGCGCCGCCCCGAAGCGCTCGCCGACGGCAGCGAGTGGGTCCAAGTCGCGCAGGACGGTGACGACGCGATTCCGGACGAGGCAGGCGGGGTTCGCTTCTACACGATCGACTGGGCGGCACCGGCGGACATCGCCTTCGGGCTGACGCTGCCGGCCCGCGTGGCGACGGCGCCGGGCGCAAACCTGCTCGTCGACCTCGAGGACGGTGAATCGGCGCGCGTGCTCGTGTCGATCACCTACTCGAGCGGGACCGCGGGCAACGTCGCGCAATGGAACGGTTCGGAGTACTTCACGCTCGCTCCGCTGCCGGCCACGACCCACGACGACGGCCAAACCCGATGGATGCGGGCAACCTTCGAGCTCACGGTCGACGGCGCGTTCGACTATCAAGGTGGGGTCGTTGGAACAAACGTGCTGCTTCAGGTGTCCGCCAACGGCATCGCCGTGCACTCGATCGAAGCATCGCGGCTGTAGCCGGTCATCGTCAGCGCTGCGCTCGAAGTCGCGCGGATCTGGGACGGTTTGAGGAACCCTCCGCGGCGATCGGCAACGCCGTTCTCGTGAGGCAGGCGTGGAAGGCTCTGGGATTGGCGGTCTTGTTGGCGGGCGTGGGCTGCGACGAGGCGGACGGGCGCGGCAGTGGGCCGTTTGCGCCCGGCGGCAAGGCGGACGATCTGGACGACGTCCCCGGCACCGAGCTGATCGACGGCGACTTCATGATGGTGCTCGACCAGGCGGCCGCGCATCTGGGCGACGAGGAGGACTGGAACAACGCCGCCCAGGACAGCGACGACCCGCCCGACGACATGCCCGACGACATGCCCGACGACATGCCTGACGACATGCCCGACGACATGCCCGACCCGTCCGGTGGCGCGGACGACGGTAGCGACGACGGCGGAGCCGACAGCGGCGGGGGTGGAGCCGACGGTGGCGACGGACCCTCGTGCGCGGGCCAGTGCGAAAGCGACGTCGATCAGGGCGGCTGCTTTTGTGACCTCGTGTGCCTCGAGGTCGGCGACTGTTGTTCCGACTACGAAGCGCTGTGCACGATGGGCGATGTCGCCGAGCCGGAAGGATTCGAGACCTTTTCCGCCGCGCCCAGCGACACCGACGCGAGCTCGACCCGTTTCGATCCGGTCGGCGACCTCATGAACGATCTCGACCCGGCGCAGTTCAGCAAGACGTGCCTTCAGGTCATCGACGGTGACGTCGACGTCAAAAAGATCATCAAGGCCGCGGGGCGTGACGCCGCGAAGTACGGCGGCCGGTGCTTCGTCGCCGCCGCCGTCACCACCACGGCTTCCGGGGGCACGTTGGCGCCGGCATCGGTGGTCTGCGTCGCCGCCACCGCCGGGGGTGGCGCCCTCGGAGCGGCGAAGAGCTACATCAAGCAAAAGCGCAGCGACATCGCCCAGTGCGCCACCCAGTCGATCGACAACGTGGTGACGGCTGTCCTGGACACGATCGCGTGGCTGGGATGGTTCGAGATGAGCTCGAGCGGGGCGAAGAGTTACGAAGACGAGCTTGCCGAGATCGATGGTCTCAACAACCCGACGCTCGAGTGCACCGGTCCGTACAAAGAGACCAACTATCACGACGATGATGCGTGCGGCGAAGTCGGCGATCCTCCGCCGGAGTGCTACGCGATCGACGACGACGGGACCGAGCAATATTGCGAGGACCTTCGCGACGCGGCCGAGCGCTGGGGCCGGTGCCACTGGGCGCGAATCGTCGCCGCCAACACGGCGTGGGGCGGCAGGCCGGACAAGGCCCACATCCCGCCGATCAAGAACGCGAAGAAGTACCACGAGCACTGCCTCGAGTTCCTCGAGCACGAATGCAGCGAGGACTGGAGCTTCGACGACGAGATGAACGTGCGCGCCGAAGCTAAGGCGCTCATCTGTCAGTAGCCGCGATACCGGGCTAGCGCCGAGCGTACTCGCGGAGCACCTGGATCGCGAAGTCCGAGGACGTGTAGTCGAGCACGCCGTCCTCGTTGAGCTCGCCCTTGCCCAGGTCGCTCATGTGGTCGTCCGCAAACTTGCGGCGCTCGTCTGGCGCGGCGTTGGTGAGCTCGAGGGCGATCACGCCGGCCACGGTCACCATCGTCCGAGGCAGAGGGTAGTCAGGATCGGCCACCGCCGCTTCGACGGCCGTCCAGAGTCGCTCGCCTTCTTGCCGCGTCAGAGCATCGAGCAGCTCGACCGCAGCCGCGACGTGGGCCGGAGCGTTTTCGGCCTCGACGACCTCGTTGACGCGCTTCCACCACGCGCTTTCGTGCACGACTTGGAACGGCATCACGGCCTCGAACACGCTGTAGGTCGCGGCAAGCCACGCGTCCCACTCCGGGGTGCCCTGCTCGACGCGATCGGTCTCCGATTCCCAAACCTGCATCGCCGCCGGCGACAGCGACGTGTTCAGCGTCTGCTCGCGCTTGCCCATCATGCGCAGCAAGAACGCGGCCTGCTCCGCCTCGAGCAGGATGTGCGGGTCTCGCATGTCCCCGATACCGCCCGGCGGGTACGCTCGGCTGCGCACCCCCGCGATCACGGGCATGATCGGCGCGGGCGTCCAGCGCAGCTCGTGCATGAACTCCGCCCCTTCACGCATGAAGCGAGCCCTCTCCGCTCCGGTATCGAGCAGCGGCATCACGTCCCGGTTGGGCTGACGCTGCGAGATGAACGGGTGCAGGAGCTTCTTGTTGGCGACGACCAGGGCATCGATCTGGCCGACGTCGTGAATCCCCAGCAGATCGAAGCTGTCCTGCAGCCCCGGCCACGCGAGCACCTCGTCCGACAGTCCCCCGACCGGTCCGTCGGGCGAGGACACGATGACCCAGTCACGGCCACCGATGCGCACGATGAGGTAGTCGTCGAACTCCTGGTCGATCGCCGCGAGCACCGTCATCAGTAGCTCGTCCGACAGCTCGTAGCCCTGAATCCACTGCGCGAGCAGACCGCCCTCGTTGAGGTAGCGCTTGGTCTCCCGGTAAAACTCCACCGTGAACAGGCTCGACACGCCGCTGACCCAGGGGTTGGTGGGCTCGGACACGATGATGTCGAACTTGTGCTTCGCCGACGCGAAGTAGGCCTTGGCGTCGTCGAAGTAGATGTGGCTGCGCTCGTCGTCGTAGGCGCGCCAGTTGACCTTGTGGAAGAACTTGGAGCCGCGCACCATCTCGGGCTCGATCTCGACGGTGTCGAGGCGCTCGAGGTTGGGCGAGCCGAGCATCGTGTGGCACGTGACGCCCGAGCCGAAGCCGATGAGCGCCGCGTGCGTCGCCTTGGGCCGGGCCATCAGCGGGACGATGCCCACGAGGAACTGGTTGGGCTCGTCGCCGGCGATGTCCGGCCCGTGCATCGGGTCGCGGTCCTCGGGCCAGCGATCGAGGATGACCGAGGCGTCCGGTTTACCGTTGGTATAGATGATGTGGTAGCTCGGGTGCGCGGTGTTGTGCACCACCGTGACCGATGCGGTGCGCCCGTCCACGTAGGACAGCACGTCGTACTCGTCGTAGAGCTTCATGCGGCCGCGCCGGAAGACAGTCGACGACAGAACCTTGGGATCCATCGGGAAGACCAGGCCGAAGGTCAGCGTGAGCACGGTGCCCGCCGCGGCGGTGCGGATCAACATCGGCAGGCCGCGGGTGTTTCGACCCGCCCGGATCTCGGAGCGCAGCAGGTACAGGCCGAGCACCATGTCCACCAGCGCGCCGATGACGATGACGCCCTTGAGCTGCACGATCGGCATCAGGATGAGGCCGGCCGCCACCGCGCCTGCGATCGCGCCCATCGTGTTGAGGCCGTAGACCTGTCCGACGACTCGCTCGGACTGTCCGCGCTTGAGCATGACGTGGGTCAGCAGCGGCAGCGTCATCCCGGCGCAGAAGGTGGCCGGCAGCATGATGAGCAGGCACAGCAGGTAGCGCAGCACGTTGAACTGCACCCACAGCGCCTGATTTCGGGTCGCTTCCTCGAGCAGCGAGGACATCGCCGAGACCGCAAGCTCGTACGCCGGCAGCGTCGCCACCGCGGCCAGGCCCATCACGAGCTGAACGATCGCAAGCACGACCTCCGGGCGCTTGAACTTGTCCATGCGCCGCCGGACCCACAGGCCACCGAGCGCGAGCCCGAGAATGAAGGCCGAGAGCATGACCTCGAACGAGTGGGTCGCGCTGCCGAGGATCATCGACAGCAGCCGGATCCACCCGATCTCGTACATGAACGAAGACAGGCCGGTGCCCAGCGCGACCGCGAGGAACAGCCACACCATTGGGCTGCGACGTCCCTCCGCCTCCGCGGCGGCCGGTCTCTCGGCGATCGGCGGAGTTGCAGTGCGATCGCGGACCGCAACCACCATGATCAAGAAGTTGAGTCCGGCCGCGACCATGAGCGCGCCCGGCAGCCCGACGCTCCCGACCAGGACGAACCCAGAGAACACCGCGCCCATCGAGGCACCGAGGCTGTTGGTGAAGTACAGCAGCGAGAGCACCTCGCCCGAGTGCTCGAGGTCGCGCCGCAAGATGCCGATCGACATCAGGGGGAAGGTGGTACCCAGCAGCAGGCACGGCGGGAGGATGAGCGCCCCCGCAACGAACCAC
>Ga0207422_1004936_pt1 | contig 10240 bp, 7 predicted proteins | sample MarCyaLeptolynsp_FD_187757 | JGI IMG/M metagenome (GOLD analysis project Ga0207422, IMG submission 187757) | Marine cyanobacterial communities from Panama - species 1 Leptolyngbya sp. (SPAdes) | ecosystem: Environmental > Aquatic > Marine > Unclassified | place: Panama: Panama City | collected... | reverse complement strand
AGAATAAAACGGAATTATGGCCATCATAATAACAGATGAGTGCATCAATTGCGGTGCTTGCGAACCGGAATGCCCAAACAACGCCATTTATGAGCCTGGGGTACCCTGGAAATTCTCTGATGGTACAGATTTGAGCGGTTCAATCGACTTTGGCGATGGGACTTCTATTGATGCTGACGATGAACAGGAAGCTGTATCTGATGAAGTATATTATATCACTCCTTTTAAATGTACGGAGTGTATCGGTTTTCATGAGGAGCCTCAGTGTGCTGCGGTTTGTCCGGTAGATTGTTGTGTTCCTGATCCTGATTACGAAGAATCAGAAGAAGAATTATTGCAGAAAAAAGACTGGCTCCATATAGAGTAAGATCTCTATAGGTGAAAGTCCAAAGAATATGTAATTTGCCTTCCCGAGTACTACGGGAAGGCAATTGTTTTTAAGAGCTATGTCTAATTCGGAACTATCGTCCAGGTACGAGACGGTTATAGGACTGGAAGTCCACATTCAGCTAAAAACTAATCGGAAAGTTTTCGCACCGGAGAATTTCGTATTTGGAAGTCCTCCCAATCAGCACGTTTCTCCGGTAAGTATGGCTCATCCTGGAGCCCTTCCTTCCCCCAACCTCAAATGCATTGAGCAGATCGTAAAGCTGGGCCTGGCACTTGAATGCGAGATTGCACAAAATTCTTATTTCGCCAGAAAAAATTACTTCTATCCCGATCTTCCCAAAGGTTATCAATTATCTCAGGATACTGTACCTGTAGTCGGCGAGGGAATACTGGATATATATGTGGATGGTAAGGAGAAAAAAAGTGTTCAAATCGAACGTATTCACCTGGAAGAAGATGCAGGAAAATCCATCCATGACATTCATCCCAGCCAAAGTTTGATAGATCTCAATAGAGCAGGAGTAGGATTGGCGGAACTGGTAACCAAACCGGATTTACGCTCTGCACAGGAAGCAGGGGCCTTTTTAGCAGAGATTAGACGGATTGTTCGCTATTTGCAAATCAGTGACGGCAATATGGAAGAGGGCTCTTTGCGCTGCGATGCCAATGTATCGGTCATGCCCAGAGGATCTGATACCTATGGCACCCGGGTCGAAATCAAAAACATCAATTCCATCAGTCAGGTAATCAAAGCCATTACTTATGAAAGTGGAAGACAAATGCAATGCGTGGAAAGGGGAGAAGCCTTGGTGCAGGAAACGAGAACCTGGGATGTAGCTAAAGGAAAAACAGCGCCTATGCGGGACAAGGAAACAGCGGATGATTATCGCTATTTCCCCGAACCTGATCTACAGCCTCTCAAAATCAGCCAGGCAAAAATAGATGAGCTGAAAGCAGAAATTCCTCGTTTGCCACAAAGCCGCTTTCTTCAATATGCAGGGAAATACAAAATCGCTAAAAATGAAGCTCAAACCCTGGCCGATCAGCGAGAATTTTCAGATTATTTCGAAGCTCTAATTCCTTATACCGATAGTCCCAAAACAGCCGCTAACTGGGTGTTAGGTCCGGTAAGAACCTGGCTCAATGAACATAATGAAGACATCAGCAATTTCCCCATTGATCAGAAAAAACTGGGTGACCTCAGCCTATTAGTTAAGTCAGGAAAAGTGAACCTCAATACTGCCAAAGAGATCATTTTCCCTAAGCTTTGTGAAAATCCGGAAGGAACTCCCGAAGCCATCGCAAAGGAAAATGACCTTATCATGGAGTCTGCAGAAAATGAATTGCAAGATGCTATGAAGGCTTTAATAGAGAAGTTTCCTGATGAGGTAAAGAAGTACCGAGGGGGAAAAAAGAATCTCGTCGGCTTTTTTGTAGGACAATTGATGCGGCAGTTTAAGGGAAAAGCCAATCCAAAAGAGGTGAATGAAGTAGTTCGGAATATGCTTGAAAGCTGAGAAAAATCAGCATTTACTTGACAAATTCGCAGTTTCTGCTTTATTCTGACTTGAGGAAAAATTTTGGACTTAGTATTATTGTAAACTCAAACATCGACTTAATATAGAAACGCATGGAAGATATAAAACTAATACTCGACATGGTTGAGGAGGGAATGGGGAGATCGATCGAACATTTTCGTAATGCACTCGTTAAGATTCGCGCTGGTAAAGCCAATGCCAGTATGGTCGATGGAGTAAGTGTGGATTATTACGGAAGTATGACTCCTCTGAATCAGGTTGCCAATGTTTCTGTTTCTGATGCAAGAACCCTGGCGATCACTCCCTGGGAAAAGCACATGATTCCGATCATTGAGAAAGCGATCCGGGATGCAAATCTTGGATTCAATCCTCAAAGTGATGGAGAAATGGTTAGAATTCCGATTCCCATGTTGACGGAAGAAAGAAGGAAAGATCTGGTAAAGCAGGCAAAGACAGAAGCAGAAAATGCAAGAATTTCTTTGCGTAAAGCCAGACAAGATGCCAATAGCGACTTGAAAGCTTTATTGAAAGATGGTGTATCTGAAGATGCTGTTAAGGATGGCGAAAAGAAAGTTCAGGACATCACCGATTCTTTCAACAACAAAGTAGAAGCTATTATGAAAGAGAAAGAAAGTCAGATCATGACTGTATAATTCTTGCTTTCAAATTTTCTGCTTATTCGTCGCAAAGACCGAAAATCAATTAAAAAGATTCACTTCAAACAAAAAGCTTAGGGATTTCCTAAGCTTTTTTTCTACTTTTGCCCGCATGAAATCATACGTTTTCGTTTTTCTGAAAGGGCTTGCTATGGGTGCTGCAAATGTTATCCCCGGGGTTTCGGGTGGTACAATTGCCTTGATCACCGGGATATACGAAAAGCTGATTAATTCTTTAAAATCCATAGATCTTGAGGTAATCAAGATGGTTTTTACTGGAAAAATCAAGCAAGCCTGGGAACACGTAAACGCTACGTTTTTGTTGCTTCTCTTCGCAGGAATCGGGGTAAGCCTCGTCAGTCTCGCAAAACTCTTCAAGTTTTTTCTGGAGCATGAGAATCCCGCATACGAGATTGGTCTCATGGCCTTTTTCTTTGGCTTGATTCTCGCCTCTCTTTTTTCTGTCGGGAAAACGGTCGAAAAATGGAATCCGATTGTTATTATCTCCTTTATAATAGGAGTCGCTGCAGCCGTTGGGATTGCACTCCTGACACCTGCCAGTGAAAATGGAAGTTGGTGGTACCTGATTATCTGTGGAATTGTAGGGATGTGTAGCATGATCCTTCCCGGACTCTCGGGCTCTTTCGTGCTCATCATCATGGGGAACTATAAACTCATCATGCTGGATGCCGTTAGTGAATTCAACCTCAAAGTTTTGATGCCGGTGATGATTGGAGTAGTGGTAGGAATGGTTGCGCTTTCAAGGGCTCTTGCCTGGATCTTCAAACATTACAGAGATATCACCATTTCCTTGATGACCGGATTTATCCTGGGTTCTCTCTTGATCATCTGGCCCTGGAAAAATGAGCTTTACTATACAGATGCTGCGGGAGAATTTATCCTAAAAAAGGGAGAAAAATTGGTGAGCGGATACGAATGGTATATGCCTGATTTCGCCAGCAATGCCACCTGGATTGCTATTTTGATGGCTGTTTTGGGAGCTGCAAGTATCTGGGGTACAGAATATTTAGCTGCTAGACTAGGTGGAAAAGAAGAAGCCTAAATCACAAAATTTATCGGTTCAAATGAATGACTCCCTGTTCCCACCAGGGAGTAGGGCCGTAGTCTATCAAGGGATTATCACTTTTATAGATGAGGTTTAGGAAATAGGTATAAACTCCCGCCGGAGCTGGTCTTCCCTGAAATCTCCCATCCCAGGCCTGATTTATGTCTTTGGTTTGGAAAACTACATTCCCCCACTGATCAAATATTTTCAGGTCATACTCCAAAACACCTACTCCAAATATCTGAAAGAGGTCATTGATATTATCTCCATTTGGGGTAAAAGAGTTGGGAATATAGATGCGCGGTTTTTCAGGTAGGACGCAAATCACCTTCTCTGTAGTATCCCAACATCCTGCATCATTCTCTATATATAGACTGACCAGGTATTCGCCTATTTCCGCATAGCTATGACTGGGATTTTCATTGGGGGAAAAATCAACTGTCGTACCATCGCCAAAATTCCATAATCCCTGCGAAGCCCCTTTACTTTGGTTGAGGAAAGTCAGGCTGGGATCTTCCATAGTTACGCATTCACCATTTGGGTTGGGAGAAAAGGCTGCGAACACAAATTCGTAAGAGGGAATTTCTGTTTGATCTTCTAATAAACAACCCGAGTTCAAATCTTCAACTTCCAGTTCGTATTCAAAATGACTGGGCGCCCAAAGGGTATCGCCCTTTACCTGAGGACTCGTCCTCCATCGTACTTCATAATTCCCTGGCGGATCCATTCGAGCCATAACAAATCCGATATCTCCTTCACAAACGGTATCTCCATGCACAAAATGAATGGAAAAACCGTCCTTAACGGCCAGAAATGCTTCAGCAGTATCCGGCATGCTACACCCATCTTCCAGAAGTACCTGATAAGTAGTCGAATATTGCGGCCGTACCACCAGAGAATCTGCTTTTTCTCCCGAATTCAACCAGGTATATTGATAGGCATTTTCCATTCCTCCAGAAGCTATCGCAAAAACTCCGGCAAATCCTCCTGAACAAATGGTGTCTGTTGAGGTAAAGGCCCATACTTCCAGGCCTTCTTTTACCTGGGTCACAGAACGGGCCTTCAGAAAACATGCACCCGATCCAAATTCATAGTTGATGATGTGTTCTCCCGGACCTGCCAAAAGGGGATTAAACATATTTCCCACAATACCCGGTCCACTAAAGGTTCCTCCGTTTCGGGTAGCGGAAAGTTCGATGAAAGTATCCTGATAGCAATAGGTATCTGCCAAATTGAGAATGACAGGCGTTTCCGGTACAAAGACTTCTAGTTCTATGGAATCCAGGCAGCCCTGAGGTGATTCATAATATAGCTGATGAAATCCTCTCCCAGCTAAGCCCGGATCGAATACTCCCAGCAGCGTATCAATAATTCCGGTACCAAACCATTTACCACCCGGTCGATCGGATTGCAATTGGATGGGATCAGAAAACTCACAGAGAGCTGTATCCGTTGCAATGGGATTTCCATATACCACAAATACAATGCTGTCCACACAGCCATTTGCCTCATAATAAAGGGTATGTGCACCAGGACCTGCAAATTCCGGTTGAAAAATGCCGGGATTATCAGCTACTGTTACCCCATCTCCCGTCCATTTTCCATTGTAGGGACTGCGGCGAGTAATATCAAAATCCAGAGGAATACGACCATCATTCATACAGAACCAGGCCGTATCAATTGGAACTCGGGTTTCCCTTACCTGGATAATTTTCTCTGCATAACAGCCATTTACCGTGTAACGCAAGACCTGATTATAATCACGAAAACCTGCTAAGCCTGGATCAAATATACCCGAGTCTGCATCAATTATGCCTGTACCGGTCCATATGCCCCCATCCGGATCTACATCTCCCAGCCAAATGGGAGCGGCATCTGTACAGACACTCAGGAATCCGCCAATGTTGATATTCCGGACATGAACGAAAACAGAGTCTTTACAGCCCTGCATTTGATAGATCAATTTATGGGTTCCTCCTCTGGCTAATCTAGGCGAAAAAATACCCAATAGGGTGTCGACAATTCCATTGCCTTTCCATACACCTCCTTTAGGGCTAAAGTCCAAAGTAAAATCAGGATCTGATTCACACAGGGTATCTTTGGGAACTGCGGAAGTAAGGTCGATGGTACCCACAACTACATCCTTGGTATCCGTACATCCATTTACGGAATAGGTGAGGGTGAAAATTCCACTTTGCTGAGGAGTAAATACACCAGAATCAGCTACAAAACTTCCATTCCACTTGCCTCCTTTAGGCTCAAAATCTACGAAGGCAAAAGGAGGTGCCCCTGTACAAGCCGCTTCATCCCGGCCTGCATAAATCCCATTAACCTGTATTTTCATTCGAGATTGGCAGCCAAATTCGTCTTCATACTCAATGGTATGCAAGCCATCGCCCGCACTATCTGGATGAAAAGTACCTGATGCACCATCAATGATTCCCTGGCCGGACCAAAAACCGCCATCCGGACTAGCCGATAAATCAAAAGAAGGTGCCGTTTGGCAAACAATGGAATCCTCCGGGAGCTGCGGATTTTCCCTGACAAAAATGCTCACGCTATCTTCAGCGGCGGGAGATCCATTTTCATCATAGACCCTTAGATGGTAAGTCATGCTTTCAGAGGGACAGACCAAAATGGGATCACCAGAATCCGGAAATCCTTCGACCCAATCATAATGATAGGTCTGCAAATCTCCTCCGTTGACATCGACTAAAATACGGTTACATTCACCGGGACAAATACTATCTCGATCTACATAAAGCTCAATTTCTATAGGACAATCCCGAACTTCCAGGGTATCACTGGAATAAAGCTCCCAGATATCACCACAAGCATCCACATAGGGAGAAAGAAAGGAAACGTAATAATCTCCGCTTTTAAAAAGACCTTCGTCTAATATTATTTCTGCCTGACGAGTACTATCTCCCTGACAATTAATGGGATAGGCTTGAACTATACTAACTGGTACGGGGCCATTCAATACAAATGCATTTGTATCTATATTCGCACAGGCTATATTTCTTTCGAAGTCAACCTGCAAAACTTTGGTGCTACAGGAAGGTGATTTAGGACTGACATCAATGAGGGCAGCAACAGGATCTTCGATTTCGACTGACCATTGTGCGCGCCAACCTGTACAGGTAATATTTTCATCCGACTTCCAATGAATAGTCAAACAGGAACCACTTGAAAAAACCACACCTGGAGATTGTACACCAGAATAGGGTACACCTATTAGAGGAGCCAGGGTATCAGGTCCATCAAAAATTCGGAGTAAATCGAAATTAGCTTCCGTACAAAATGAGGTGAAGATCAATTTGATCTGGCTGGCATCATCAATGCAAATGTTGAAGATGTAATTCTCATTATGGTCGTAGTTGCCTTGTATGTCGCCATTTCCACTATCCAATAAAATTCCTTCACATTCTTCAACTCGCTGTGTGGAGATATTATAGATGGTCTGGGCCTTCCCATACATGAGAAATCCTATTGTGAAACCTACCCATACTATAAATCGCAACATATTGTGTTCCTGAACCAGCCAGAGACACAAAGCATTTTGAAGGGATTCTCTAAAGTAAAAAGCGCATCAGAAACTTACGAATCATTGACAGTCAAGCTCTTTCAATGATTATAAGGATAAATTTTGGAGGGGAAGAAAAAGAACTGGAGGGGCTCAATATGAAATCTGTTCTAAAATCGGCCTTCAGGAAATCTATTTCACGATTTTGAAATAAATTAACTACTCATTCAATTTTTATGACATAAAAAAATCCTCTGCGAAAACAGAGGATTTATATCTTTTCTAACAGCTAGCCTAATTGTTTAGGTAGCGAATGTTGTCTTCTACAATTCGTGATAGGGGAGAGCTTGCATAGCCTGGTACATATTTGATCGCCTCCAATTGGCTCCTCAAATCTCTATCGGAATAGGTATTCAAGGCAGTGTGTAAAAGGGTGGCAATTTGCAGGTCTTCTTCCTCTATGCTAATGTTTCCAAGGCTTTGAATCCAGGCAGATTTTTGTCCGTTTCTACTTACGGCTTTTACCATGCCTTCTCTATAGTCTTCCAAAATGACTAGTTCGCCCGCTTTGAAGAGGACGGCATTTCTGTCATTGTTTCTCATATTGATTTTTGGGAAGCCGCGTGTATTTTCCAGTAATACAGCAAGTTCTCCTCTTTGTACAATGGCTTCAGATGGAACCCATCCTGTTGTGCCTCCTCTTACTTCTACTTTCATGTAGGATTTTCCCCCTTTTACTACTGGGGCTTGAGAAGGAACGCGAAGTGCATATTCTCCAAATCCCAAAGATTCTCCTGTAGAACTTTTTACGCCAGGCTGATCCATCAATTCGATGCGCTCATTTTTCGCGATCAAATCTCCTTCCACCAAAGGCTCTCTCTGTCCTCGGGTTTTCTGGCGATAATTTCCTCTGCTCACTCTTGCGTTTGCATATTCTTCTGCATAGCGCGCTCTTTCTTCACTAAAAGTATAGAGGATATCATTTTCTCGAGGAGCGGAACGATTGTTTCCTACAAATTTTATGTAGTCAATAGGATTTACATCTGTGATATTTCCCACATAGCCATAAGGCTCACCATCTTCATCAATGGTAGGATTGGGCTTAAACCTGGGATACTTAGAGTATTCGTCACCGTCGGCATATTGTCTTGAGAAACCGGAAGAGGGTTCTGGATTTCTTTGTCCACGATCTACTTCAGCAATATCTTTCGAAAAGCGAATCACATTCGTTTTTTTCCAGGGAGAAGCATTGACTCCTCTAGCATTTTGGACATATCGATCTCTATGATCGAGATCGAGGTCATAGGCCAGGTCAGCAAGCACTACTTCCAGGCCTTCCGCCCGGGTATAAAAAGTTTCAATGAACCTTTCTCGAGAGGTCCAATCAAAGGCGGAAAAATAAGAAGCGCATTTATCGTAGTAAGAGCTAGCCTTATAATAGGCCTCTTCATCCGTCAGGGAATTGGAATGATAGGCATCGACCGCCCAAAAATAATAGAGGATCATGTTGAACTTTTCAGAAGGATATTCACAGCGTCTATCCAATCTGTCAAGCAAATCCGTATCAACCATATCACCTGATTGATACTGCTCGAAATATGCTTCTAATTCACGCTCATAAATGAGACAATCTCTGGAAAAAGCAGAAAGGCAAAAACATGAGATAAACAGAAGAACTAGTATTTTTCGCATTTTTATATGATTGTCAGGTCTTTATTATCCGGAAAAAATATTACTTATTCTTGAACAATATACATACTTATCCTTTTTAAGGACTAAATATTGTAGATATTGCATGCTTTGCGTAAGAAATCAAGTCAAATCGTCTTTATTCTACTATGACTATTTCAGCCTGTCTTTGGTTTTCGTATTGATTAAGCGGATCTCCATTCAGGAAATAGCGAATGTACTGCCAATACTGACGGCACTCATCTAAAGAAACGAGAAATTCCACCCGTAGCGTATCTTGACCAAAGGTATCTTTCTTAATAAAGTAATTGAAAGACAAAGGATTGGCGAATAAAGCTGCTCCGTTTACGGCCTGATTGGTCAGTTGGATGTAGCGCTCAGTAAAATTGAATGGGCCAAATTTTCCATCCTTAAATCCTGGAGTGATTAACTCATACTTGGGACTTGGGCTCTCGCCACCGGTAGTATCTAAAAAGACGATGATTCCATTTTGGTTATAAATGGATTCCAGATAATTGGTTCCTGATGGATCCTTATATTCTACTGTAAAAAATTCTCCCCCGATCTCATCACTATCGGCAGCATCACATGCTTCTTCGCAGGATGAAAAATGAATAGAAATAATAGCAATGAGGATTAGCAGAATGTAGTTTTTATTCATGATGGGGTGATTTACAAGAGGTTTCCGTCAGTGTAGATACAACAGAAAAAATACTTAACCTACCTAAACACGCTAATATATAAAAAGTATTGTCCTTTGAGGGCGAAAGTCTTTTCAAAAGCGTAATATTTTTCTTGCTGGAATAGGCATTTTGGCCTAAGGAATCTCTAAAACTAATCCCTAAATTGGCCGCTCAAGTTTGTGCCCTATGTATGCAAAAATTACCGCCCTGGGGTCTTATGCACCCCAAAGAGTCGTCCGAAATGTTGATCTGGAAGACATAGTTGAAACCAATGATGAGTGGATCCAGAAACGGACAGGAATAAAAGAAAGAAGGTATGCAGCTGATGATGAGTTTGTTACAGAAATGTGCATCGGCGCTGCCAAATGCCTGGCCGAAAAAAACAACAAAGAGCTGGAAGATGTTGACTTCATCATCGTAGCCACTATTACTGGTGAACATGTGATGCCCAGTGTTGCCAGCCAGGTCCAACATAAACTCAATATCAAACGTGCCGGTTCTATAGATTTGGGTGCTGCTTGTGCAGGATTCGGATATGGATTGACGATAGCCCGAGGATTAATTTCCATTGGTGCCTATAAAAAGATCCTCGTTTTTGGTGCAGAAGCTCTTTCCAAGCATTTGGATTTTGCTGACAGAACTACTTGCGTTTTATTCGGAGATGGAGCAGGTGCTGCATTGGTAGAAGCTTC
>Ga0207422_1004934_pt1 | contig 10244 bp, 7 predicted proteins | sample MarCyaLeptolynsp_FD_187757 | JGI IMG/M metagenome (GOLD analysis project Ga0207422, IMG submission 187757) | Marine cyanobacterial communities from Panama - species 1 Leptolyngbya sp. (SPAdes) | ecosystem: Environmental > Aquatic > Marine > Unclassified | place: Panama: Panama City | collected... | reverse complement strand
TGCTTTTCTGGCGCATTGCATAATAATCTGCACTCTCATAGACAGACCTCAGTGCAACAATGCTGGGGGTTTTGTTTGGAACTTCCACGCCCATATAATTTGTGCCCGGAACCGGAATTTCTAAACGCAACCTCTTTGCAGATAGAGCTAACGAGAGGTCGCTAGCGTAGGAGGCGATTTTACTGAGCCGTATTCTATCTTGGGCTTTTTCACCGTCTTTACCTTCCTTATAGGGTTGCACTGCATAGCGTGTGACAGTGGGTCCAATCTGTACATCAACAACATCAATATCAATATCGAATTCAAGGAGCGTGTTTTCAATCAAGACGACGTTATGGTTTACTTCGTCTTCTTCCGGTGGATTCAACTCATGATCATTGAGCAAATCAAGTGGAGGGAGAATTTTCTCGCGGCGACCTGTTTTGCGCCCTTCCTTCATCTTCGAGACTTGGAAATACTGTTTGACGCGTCCATCTGGGCGACGCACCATTTGTTTGCCATCCTTTTTGCCAAGCATGGTGCCAATAGCGTTAAATTCTGCGCGCAAGTTGCCACCTGCAAGCTCACCTGAGAATAAAGGATGGGATGATAAATCAGGTTTATCGTCTTCTTCCTTTGTGGCTTCGTCTGGAGATGTCGCTGGTTTTTGCGATAAAGGTGATGCCGCACTGAGAACTTCACTTCGTAATGATGGCGGAAGATTATTTAAATTAGGACGAATCCGCATGAGCGGCATATTTTTTTGCGACAGGAGAATTTCAGGATTTAGGGCATCTGCTTTTGTGCCCTCTGTATCTTCTACAGGTGTGGCGACAAGAGCTTGGCTCCATTGTTCCAGTTGTTGGCTTGTTGATTTCAACCAACGAATAATGTGCTTCCAGCGAACACCCAACACCATCGCAATACTGACTAGAAGTAGCGAACCGTAAATTACAAATGTAGTAGCTCGTCCCAATAACCATTGGATAGGGTAGCTGAGTCCCCATCCGAGCAGTCCACCGCCTTGCCCCGCCCGTGCAACAGCGCGCAATTCAGGATCATCAACTAGAACATGGAAAATAGCCAATAGACACAAAAAGGCAATTTCAATAGCAAGAATGCGAATTAGCGGGAATTGAATTACGATACCGGCTTTGGGCAAGAGGATAATCACACCCAGAATAAATAAGCCAGCAGAAACAACCACACTACCTATCCCAAACAACCCACGCATTATCTGTGACCATGCAACAGCAACAACTGCGCCAGATGTATCAAAGAGAGCTAACATAGATAATATGCCAAAAATGAGAAGTGCGATGGCGATGATCTCATCAAGCCAAGGCGGGACGCTATCTTTTAGGTCTTCCCAGAAGCCTGTAGTGATTGGTTCTGATGCGGTAGCATCCTTGTCATTGACAAGGTTTTTCATTCCGGGCAATGGTACCCGCTTCAAGCGATCTTGTGTTTTTTTGCTGGATTTTTTGCTTGATGATTGGGACAAGGGTCGCCTCATTTAACTTAAAATGTCCATATCAAGTATACCATGAGTCGTGATCAAAAAAGGGGACAGCGTCATTGGCTACGATGCCCCCTCAAGAAGTCAAATAGTGGATGGCTGCTTAAACTAATCTAAGACTTAAACCTAACCGACGTGACTTTGCATCAATACTTAATACACGGGCACGCACAATATCCCCTTCTGCGACGACGTTGCGCGGATGCAAAAAATGTCCTTCAGCCAGTTCAGAAAAATGAATAAGTCCCTCTAAGCCATCTTCGATTTTGGCGAATGCTCCAAAATCAACAACGTTTGTGATACGACCCTCAACCACATCGTTGATCGTGAAGCGCGTGGCGACGGTTTCCCAAGGATCAGGATGCAACCGCTTCAAACTAAGTGCTATACGCGCTTCCTCGAAGCTCACATCTAAAACATGCACTTTGACTTTTTCGCCACGTGTCAACATATCGGCCGGGTGCCCGACACGTCCCCAACTAAGTTCACTAATGTGGATTAACCCTTCAACACCCCCTAAATCCACGAATGCACCAAAATCGCAGAGATTCGTAATGAAGCCGGTTGTCGTGTCACCCGGTTGGAGTTCGTGGAGGATTGCCTCTCGTTTTCCTTGCTCAACTTGTGCAGCGCGTTCCGAGAGAATTAATCGTCGTTTTTCTGGATTGAGTTCAATGACACGCAGGTCTAGTTCATCACCGACGCGCTCTAGTAAAGCATTCTGGCGTGTATATGGGCTACCATTTGCTGGGAAGTGAACCAGTTGACTTGCTGGAACAAAGCCTCTTATACTTTGCCATTCAACTAACAATCCACCTCGATTGTAACCAACAACCGTCAGATGTAAGACTTCATCTTGTTCTTGGATTCTATGAATGTCGTCCCAATCACTTTCTATAGATTCGCCATCAAAATCGAGATTTTCTGAATGGGCTGTAATCTCTTGATGCCCAGATGGTTCTTGGTTATCTAGATGTGGTGGTGCTTCGTATGCGGTCTTCGCGTATTCCCCTTCTGATAAAATTGCTGACCAATAGCCCTCATCCACTTGGTCAACTTGTAGAGGGCTTTCATCCTCCTTATGAGAAAGCCTGCTCGCCATTCCTATCTCCCTCTGAAACTAACAACTTACAATAATATATTCCCCTGAGGTTTTCATTATAGGAAGTTGGCAAAGCAATGTCAAACATTAGGTGTAAGAAAGGTTTTTAGAGGTCACTAATGTCAAATTCGGTGTCGATAAGGGTGTCTGTGACAGCCCCAATCGCCGCATTTTGTTTGCGGTACAAATCAGATTCGCTCATGACTAAGCGGCGCGCAACATAGCGTACTTTACGTTGTTCTAGGAAACGCATGTTGAGAATATTGTAAAGAATCCATTCCGGGCTATTGAGGTGTTTTTCACCTTCTGGTCTCTGTTTTTCTATTGCTTGTTTCAGAACTTCACGCAAAGCATGGACTGGATTATCAGTGCCATTTTTGATTTCATCTTGGACAACTTGCCACTCGAGTAGTCGGCTATGGCTAATCCCTGCACCACCCCAATAGTGACGTAGCGCAGCCCGCACTTGCTCGAAGACTTCGTCTCTATCAGGTCTATTGGGTTTTGAGCTACGGGACTGATTTGGATTAGCCCGATATTCTAGGATGCCTGCACGCGAACGTGTCATTGTGATTTGAGGTAGTAAGCCTTCTAGTGCTGCAAATATCTCACCTTGCAGTAAAACATCGTCCAGTGTCTGGGATGCGCGTTCGACAAAAGTGCCTAACATTTCTTGTGCATCTTCGGCTAAATCAATCTGCTCGGATTGTGCCTCAATCCCCATAAATCCTATAGGAGCTTCGCTCATATTGCGTCTGCTGTATAAAGGAATGATCCAGTACTCATTCCAACGATGGAGGGCAATTGCATCATCATTTATTGCTTCACTTAAGATTTTTAGCAAATTCTCTTGCTCGGCTTGCAAATTTTCGTCTGTAATCTCCAGCAAGCCAATAGATTGTAGAATCTCGAGTCTTGATCCGATTAAAGTCGCAACAAATGCAACTTCTACCCGTAGATAATCACAGGTAGCTTCCAATGTCGCTTCAATCAACTGGAGTAGATCATCCCGTGTGAGTAGTTTATCACTCAAATCTTGTAGCTTGGCAATTTGCTCTGCATCTTCATCGCGGAATATTAACCACTTTTCAATCGCAGGCAGATAGATGGCGATTGTCCATTGCCATAAGAGTACAAAAGCAACAACGGCAAATGGCATGAAGTCTTCGCCGCGCAATCCCACAATGCGCGTTGCTTGTGTCGTGAAAATAATAACAACCAATGCCAATAATCCAGTACCGGGACCGCGAAGAAAGAAGCGAAGTAATTCAGATTTAACCACACGATCCGGCTGGTCAGAGCCGAAAAATGAGAGGGGGTAGGACAGAAAAACAATCATCAGAATGACGATGATATTGGCAGTGTTCACCAATAAGACACTAATCAGTGAGAATTCCTCGCCGGGATTCAATAATACCGAGTAAGGGAAAATGCCAAGTGATGGCATGAGAATGGCAACCTGCAAGTATGCCATTCGTCTTTGGGTGCTACGGGTTAGGCAACGAAGCCTAGCACGCTGTACATTAATGAATGCAACGCCATTAATCACTATGTAAAAGATGATAAATATCGGCAGGATTGTGCGACCTTGTAAGCTGATCGTATTCGCAGTTGCAACAGGTTCGACGAGATTGTCTGTGAGTAGAGCCAGCACAGTAAAGATCGTGCTGATGATGTACAAGACACGAACGGCTAATCGCCTACGTCCTCGAGAAACTAAACCAGTTGTGGCGAGTAGGGCATCGGATAAATGGAATGTTGCTGAAGGGATGAAGGCAATGGCAATCCATTGTAAGCGTAGGGTAATTGCATAGACTTCAGAAGTTGGATCAAGTGAGATGAAAACATCTCCCATATAGGCGAAGGTGACACACGCTAAAACGACACTGGACGTTCGAGCGACACGATTCCGTAAATTGCGCGTAAGATTATAAAGCAGGAACGAAGCTGTTACGACGACGATTGCGGCGGTAATTATTTCATTGATGATCTGCAAAAGTATTTCTAAAACCATGACGACAATTTCCAGTTTTAGCGCAAATTCTGACCAAAGAATACCGCAATGTCATGATTGCTAAAATACTGATCGTTGAATCCACAGAATATCAATCCGCTTTTTTGGCAAAATTGAATACCCGGATAATTCTGTGTCCGTGTAGCAACGACAATACGAGATAAATCATGCTCGGATGCCCATCGGCGCGCAACGTTTAGGAGCCGAGATGCTATTTTTAAGCGACGGTAAGATTGTGAAACCACGATATCCCGAATCCATCCAATCTGATTCATCTCGTCTGACCACATTGTTAGATAACCGAGTAGCTGTTGTTTTTCTTTGGAAACGGCAACAAGATAGCAGTTTTGTTTATCGAGACCTTGATGTAAGCGTTTTTCGTCTGTTGTGTAGCTCATCTCTACTGGGCGGGGTAGGCGTTCAACTTGAAACATTATCTGATAACCATCATCCAACTGTTGAAATCGCATTTGCCAAACATGATCTGATTGATACCTATGATCAAGTTCGAGGCACCTAACAATGTCCGTCTCAATTGCATCTCGAATGACAAAACCAGAAATAGACGGTGTGTTTTCGGGCATCATGCGAGGTAAACATTCCCGAAGTGACCACTCACCGTTAGGTAGACAATTGAATCACTGCTAGTCGTAGTGTGGGTGATATAGGAACCATCTTCTGTTTGTTGATAGCGGCTTTCATCGACGTTGATGCCGAAGAAACGTCCGCCGTTGATTTGGATAATACTTTGATAGCCTTGAGGCGTGACGATGTGGATATTACCGAGTGTTGAATGAACCTTCAGGGATTCAAAGGTTTCTGACGGCGTGACAACATGAATATCTCCAACGCCCGTTGCGATATTTGCATCCTGTATCACCAATTCCGATAAATCAACATTAATTTGCCCAAGATTGGTAGAAATTCGCACTTGCCAAGGGAGGTCTCTCGCGATACCCAGTTCCCAATCAGTAAACGTGAGTTGGGGGGTTTGATTGCGTTCTAATCGTAGATGAGCGTGAACACCCTCAACAGTTAGATTTGGGCGTGATTGATGGGCGTACTGTCCCGCAATAAGCCGTTCGTGGTTGTCACCACGCAAAGCCCGTAAACTCACATCAATCTCGCCAGCATTAATCTCGATCAGACCTGCTTCGACACTACCTCGGGTGATGCCAAAGGTGCGCGCATCTTCACTGGGGAAAATATCACCACGTAGTAATATCTGCACGCCCACGATCACCAAGAGTAGGGGCCATAAATTGATGATGTTGAAATCTTCAATCAGTAGAAAGTTACTGGCAAGCAGTAGCAGCCCGATGGCTGTGACCAACAGGGGCCACAACCAAGGACCTTTTGAACCTTGTACGTTGCGCCGCAACAGGCTACTCCTCGTACAGGTAATCTTTCAAAATGACGTGTGCGGAAGATTGACGCAAGCGATTTAATGCTTGTGCTTCTAATTGGCGAACACGCTCACGTGTCACACCGATTGTCTGACCAACCTCTTCCAGCGTATAAACACGACCATCTGCTAGACCATAACGCAAACGCAGAATTTGAGCCTCGCGTGGTGGCAACTTATCCAGAGCTTGTTGGAGTTGCTCATGGAGCAGGTGGGTTGCTACTTCCTCTGCTGGAGCAGGGCTGTTCACATCTTCCACGAAATCACCGAATGTCGAATCCCCTTCATCGTCAATTGGTGTTTCCAAACTGACAGGACGACGCGAAATTTCCAGCAAATTTTCGACTTTATCGGGAGTGGTTTCCATCGATTGTGCTAACTCCTCAATCTTTGGATCACGTCCCAGTTCCTGCAACAGTTGGAGCTGGACTCGGCGCATGCGATTCAGTTGATCGCCCATGTGGACCGGAACACGAATTGTGCGTCCTTGATCTGCAACTGCGCGACTCACAGCTTGACGAATCCACCATGTGGCGTAAGTGCTGAACTTATGCCCACGTTGGTATTCAAACTTGTTCGTTGCGCGAATCAAACCAATGTTACCTTCCTGAATCAAATCCAAGAAAGGGACACCCCGCCCGATATATTTCTTGGCGACGCTAATCACCAGACGCGCATTTGCACGAATGAGATGCTCTTGGGCTGCATCTCCATCGAAGACAAGTTCACGCAGCGATTGTTCTTCTGACCAATCGAGTTCTGTGTTTGTCTCCTCATCTTCTTCAAGACGTTGACGCGCCCATACTGCGGCTTCCATACGCTTTGCCAAGCTAACTTCTTCTTCAGCAGTGAGCAATGGAACCCGTCCAGCTTCTTTCAGATATAGCCCAACAACATCGTCAGAATCGAGTGCTTGTTGGTATCCTGCATCTTTTGTCAAATCTGAATTGAGGATGCGGAGAGGGTTGAGTGTTTCTTCGTCCTCGTCCTCATCGTCTTCTTCACTGACATCTTCTTCGTCCTCATCATCCATCGAGATGATATCTTCATCATCTGGTTCTGCTGTTTCAGCAGCAGCTTTATCAGGTGATTGAGAACCGGGAATGACCTCGACACCAGCTTCGAGGAGGCTATCCATAATATCATCAAGCAAGGCGACATCGCGCTCGACATCCGGCAATGCTTTGAGGATATCATCGTAGGTAATAAAGCCCTGCTTCTGGGCTTTTTGCATGAGTTGTAGTCGTAGTTCTTGTTGTTGTTCTGTCATGCTATTCACACTATGCTCATCTTCTATATAGACAATCAAATTCAACCTTATCACCTGTGGAGAAAGGTTGTGTTTAAAGTATTCATCTATCCTATGACATTCTACACACTAATCAGCGATAATCCTCATGATTTACGAATTTTATATTTTCTCGCACTAGAGAAGTTGCACTGACTGTTATATAGTATCGAATGTCCTCTGGACAGAATTATAAAAACAACTTTAAAACCTCAGCATATAAATCAACAAATTCTGTTTACACGCCGCAATTAAACAAGGTAACGAATATTGCAGATGTTGTCAAGTTATTCACTAACCTCAACTTGAAATTCGCGAAGATAATACAACAGAAATGCAATTGCATTGCGCTGGATAACATACACCTCTCGTCTATCGTCAACAAGTGCATAGTAGCCATCTTCAGTTGAGGTTAAGTCTCCTACCGCAACTATATGTAGATTACCATCATTACGTATAATCTGTATAAACAAAACCGATTCATTTTGCGTCAAGCCAAATTCGGGATATTGTGCAGGTTGAACGCCGTCAATTTGATATTCAAACGGTAAAATACTTATGGTTCGTGCTAATGACTGTATAACTTCTTGGTCTGGTAGACGTGGAATATCAGGGAATTCCCATCCGTCTTCTAATCGAGAGAAGGTAAGTGTTAAATCCATCAGAGGGCTGAATAGCTGAACTGCCTGAATATCGTCATCCGTCCAATCAATATAGATGCGATTGGGGCTGTTCTCTAATTGTGCAATCTGCCCATCATCAAATGCTGCGGCTGGTGGTGCAACAGCACGAGGACGATTCATTTGAATTGCGGTAAAGATCATCAATGCAATGAAGATTCCGCCGAGTATGAATAAGCTACTTCGGTTTTTCATCAAACTCTCATCCTTCGCCAAGCGATGGCACCTGCTGCGACAAGCATTACACCGGGCATAAATACAATGGTGATAAATGCGATAATATCCAACATTTGACCACTAATGAAAATGAGGGGTGTCGTCAAAATCGGTTGAAAACCAAAGGTGACCTCTTCTGTAAAGCCCGTTAACCAACCAAGACTGTCTAGGAATATGAGAGCATTGCCACCGGGCGACTGAACTTGTCCATTGGTGATAAAATCTCCATCGCCAATCATGACGATTTTTGCACCTGTCTCTTCATCAAATGCCCATGCGACCGTGGTCAATGGACCCTGAATGTCTTCACCTTCGGCAAACTCAAAGTCGTTGCGTTCTGCAACTGCATCTAGGTTTGCTTCACCCCAACTAAATGGAGTTGTCATGATGATGCGACCATTGAACGCGCTTGCGTGTTGCACAACTTCAATTGGACGTGCAAGCCGGAAAAGTGTGCGCGAATCAGGATTATTTTCGATGTTGATGTTCGTCCCGATACTATTTTCTAGGAAGACTTGGGCACTGGCAATGTCAAGCGCAGTATTGCCACTCGAAGCAGGGTCAGCGATGACTAGATCGAGTGGGAAGATACCGTAGTTCACCTTGATGTAATTATGAAAGGGAGTATCTTCCGCCATAAACATATTGTCTGTGAAGAAGATGTCCGTCAATATCAGCAATGACCCACCTGTTTGCAAATAGCGATCTACCACTCCAATTTCTGCTTCAGTCACTTGGCGGGTGGGGCGGCTGAGAATGAGTGCTGAAGCATTTTGCGGAATATCGCTGTCTGTTGCAGCAAGTTCTTCTAGGCTCAGAGGCTCTGTGACTAAACCATTCCCGCGTGTTAGGTTGTTAATTGTGGACATGCCTTGCTGTTCGCCACTGAGGGGGTCGAGTGTGCCAAGACTACGCTCAAAGTAGACGATGAATTCACCTGCTGCAAGTAATTGGGAAATTGCTTGTGTGAGGCTGCGCTCTTGCGAATTTTGGTTGTTCACAATGATGGTTGATTCAAAATCGACTGTGCCATCTTCATTCAGATAAGATAAAAAGACATTTTGTCCTTGTGCTAAGGCACCACGATATCGTTCTGCAATGCCGGGTTGTTCCAGTGGATCGATATAGACACGTTTGATTTTGCTGTCTGTTTGTGTTTCATAAAGCCTAAAGTATTGGTCATCTAGCTCGCGTTGTACAATATCGCGGGATGTATAAAACGCTGTAATTTGTAAATCACGCGGACTACGCTTGACTGCTTCCAGAACATCGAGTGTTGTTTCATCCAATGTAAAGCGGGTATCCAGCGTAATGTCAAATGTTTGAACTTCTCTGGCAATGAGAATATAAATAAGACTGACAATTCCAATGACCAATAAAGTCGAGAAAAAGGCAACTGTTCCGTGCCGAACTTGCCGCCCCGTGACAAAATTCCTGAAATCTTGTGGAGTCATCCATGCCCAGAGCACGATACCAAGAATACCAGCGACAAGCGGTACGATCACAAAAACTGTGATACCCCCTTGCCAGATGAATCCGATGGCACCGATGAGGATACCAATACCAGCAATAAAACTCCCTAATTGACCTATATTGCCGCGTGTGATGACAATACTGTGCCGTTGTTGCTCCATTATCGCCATCTCCTTGATTCAACGAGTTGAATGGTGATATACAACATAATCACCATCATGCCAGCATAATAGAAGATATTCTCCAGCCGTATGAGACCAACGGCAAACGATGTTGAAAAGTGCCCTTGTAGCGTCAGATTTCGCAAGATGATAGCGAGGTCAATATTGGTAACGATTTGCCCTGCTAGGTCGCCCATATATAGCAGCAATAGCGAGGCTGTGCCCAAAAATGCGGCGAGAATTTGATTATCTGTCAATGCGGAAAAGACGATTCCAACGGCAATGGTCGCGCCGCCATATAACCAGATGCCCATATATGCTGCAAAGGCATGGCGATGAATCCTTCTGGTGTATTTCTCAGCAATGGTCCCGGTGACCCGGATGCAGTCGATTATGCGATTAACAAT
>Ga0207422_1004932_pt1 | contig 10250 bp, 9 predicted proteins | sample MarCyaLeptolynsp_FD_187757 | JGI IMG/M metagenome (GOLD analysis project Ga0207422, IMG submission 187757) | Marine cyanobacterial communities from Panama - species 1 Leptolyngbya sp. (SPAdes) | ecosystem: Environmental > Aquatic > Marine > Unclassified | place: Panama: Panama City | collected... | reverse complement strand
TGATTGTTGCGCGTGATCTTGATGGCACGTCCCGCAGCTTCGACATCGCACGCAACCACCACGAAAACCACATCCTCAAGACCTCCACGGTCCCCGCCGACGTGTCGCCCGGAACTGCGGAGGCCGCCCGCGAGATGGCTGAACAGATTGTCCACGGACTGGACTATGTCGGCGTCATGGGTGTCGAGATGTTTCTTGTCCGGGACGAAACAGGCGAAAAACTGCTCGTCAACGAAGTTGCGCCGAGGGTTCACAATTCCGGTCACTGGACACAGGATGCCTGTCTGACATCGCAATTCGACCAGCATATCCGCGCGGTGGCTGGCTGGCCGCTCGGCTCAGCCGAACGGCATTCAAATGCTGTTATGGAAAACCTGATCGGTTTAGAGGCGGACACCTGGACGGATGTCCTGAAGGACCCGGACGCGAGGCTTCACCTTTACGGCAAGTCCGAGACCCGCGAAGGGCGCAAGATGGGACACGTCAATCGCATTGCCCCCAAAGCAGGCTGACGTTCAGATCCTGACCAGGCCGAGTTGCTCGCGGCGCGCAAAACGAAGATTGGCAAGCAGGGCGACGCTGGCAAGGCCGCCAGCCAGTCCGAGCCAAACGCCAACACCACCCCATCCGGCAACAAAACCGAGCCCGAGAGACAGGCTGATACCAACGACCCAATAGCCGAAAAGCGCGTAGAACAAGGGGATGGTTGTGTCGCCGAGCCCACGCAGATTGTTCACGCCGATGATCTGCCCGCCATCTGCAAGCTGAAACAGCGCCGCGACCAGCAGGAAGGAAACGCCGTAGGCAAGAACTTCCAGCGCTTCCGGGTCGGCAAAATCGAGATAAAGCCCGATAAGTGTCTCAGGAATCGTCCAGAAGACAATTGCAAAACACACCATGAAGAATGTTGTGACCCAAAGCGATGTCCACCCGGCGCGGCCGATGCCGGCCCGGTCGCCGCGCCCGGCGGCAAGACTGACGCGCGTCATCGCTGCCATCGAAAGCCCGACGGGCACCATGAAGGTGATTGACGCGATCTGAAGCGCAATGCCATGCGCGGCCAGAGGGACCGTTCCCAGCCAGCCGATCATGATGGCAGAGGCCGTGAACAGCGACCCTTCCGCCACGATGGTCAGCCCGATCGGCGTGCCGAGCCGGAGGATTTGAAAAAAGACTGGCCAGTCGGATCGCCAGATACGGCCGAGCAGATTGTAACGCCGGAGTTTGGGATGCAGCAGTGCGTAGCCCAGCAGGAACAGGAACGTGGTTGTTGCGCTGAGAACGGATGCAAAACCCGCCCCGACCAGCTCCAGCCTGGGAAATCCGAAATGACCGAAGATGAGCAGGTAATCCAGGATGGCATTGGCGACCGCGCCTGCAATCGTCGCCCAGAGCACGACCTGGGTGCGCTCCATGACGGTCAGGAAGCCGCGGATGGCCATGATCAGCAGGGCCGGCAGCATGGTCCATTGCAGAACCCGCATATAGATACCGGCAAGCCGCGCCAGTTCCGGCTCCTGACCCAGCAGAAGCAGAATCGATTCGGTGAAGAACAGGACAATCCAGACCGGAATGCAGAAAAGCACGGAGATCCAGAACCCCATCCGCACGGCGCGCCGCAAATCACGCGGTCTTCGTTGACCCCGCGCCCTGGCGGCGAGCGGAATGACGGCCTGGAGGATGCCCATGCCGAAGAACCACAGAAGCATGTAGAAGTTGAACGCCAGAACGGAGGCCGCAAGCTCAACGGCACCAAGACGCCCGATCATCAGGACATCGGTCGTGTTGATCGCGATCTGAGCCAGCTGAGCGCCGGCAAGCGGCATGCCGAGCGAAAGCGTTGGCAGGATATCACTCTGCCACAACGACTTCGACTGCGCCGGAACAGGTTCCCGTGACGCGGGATGCGCCATTGTTTCCTCCAACAAACGGGGCGTTGAACCGCCTTCTTGAATGAGGCATTTGGGTTCTGGTGAGAAAATCACCTCTAGTCTTCAATCGCCCTCCTGTCCATCTTTCTTCTGGTTCGGGTTGCCGTCGAGGGTCCGATTTCGCCCGGATTATTTGCGAATGGCTGTGGACAGGTGATGCGGCCTCTGGTATGTACCGCCCTCATGTGAGCGACGCGTCAGCGGCGATCAGGTCTCTGTACACAAGTGGATGCATGGCAACCCGGTGTTGCATCGGCACGTCACGTTGTGATGTCGGGACGATCGATTGAAGGGCTGGCAAGGCGTCTTTAATCAAGGTTGTAATTTGCCCGCGGGTCAGCCGCAGGGCATCGAGAACAGGAAAAAACGCGTGCAGGTTTTGGTTCGCGACAACAATGTCGATCAGGCGCTCAAGGCGCTGAAGAAAAAGATGCAGCGCGAAGGCATCTTCCGTGAAATGAAACTTCGCGGCCATTTTGAAAAGCCGTCCGAGAAAAAAGCCCGTGAAAAGGCCGAAGCCGTGCGCCGCGCGCGCAAGCTGGCCCGTAAGCGTGCACAGCGCGAAGGTCTGCTTCCGGGCAAGTCCGCTCGTCGCTGATAGCGGCTTGAGTGCACCCGGCTGAAAAGCCTCTTCTTTTCGCAAATCTGCCGTAAGGCCGACCGGATTTACGGTCGGCTTTTGGCGTTTTTACAAAGAAATTGCCGGGTGGAAACACCGTATGGAAACGGCAGCCACATTACCGCCCTATTGGAGGTCGATGAACGGCATGTCCGAACGCCTTATTGTCAGAGAGCATATGTGCCGCATGCGCAATTTCCTGCCACACGCGACCCTGTTCGCCTTCGCAACGCTCCTGGCTGCGTGCAACACCGCCGGTGTTTATGACGACGTACCGGTCAACAAGTCGGCAGGGTCCTCGACCAACATCGCCTCGCTGACTGCGGTGATCGAATCGAACCCATCTGACGCGACTGCCTACAGCACCCGTGGCATCGCCTATGGACAGGCCGGCAAACTCGATCAGGCGATCGAGGACTTCAACCGCGCCCTTCAGCTCAACCCGCAGTCCTACCAGACATATGCCAACAGGGCGCTCGTCTACCGCCGCCAGGGCAAGAACGATCTCGCCGTTTCGGACTACACCCGCGCCATCAATATCAAGCCCGACTACGACGTCGCCTATGTCGGTCGCGGCAACATCTACCGGCAGCAGGGCAACTACAACGCGGCCCTTGCCGATTTCAATTCGGTGATCGCCCGTGACAGCAGCGACGCCCGCGCTTTCTACAACCGGGGCCTGATCTACCAGGCTCAGAAGCAGGACAGCCTTGCGATCGAGGATTTCGCAACGGCCATCGGCCTGAACCCCAAGGCAAGCGCACCCTATATCGCAAGGGGCATCTCCTATCTGGCCGTCAACGACCCGAACGCGGCATTTGAAGACCTGTCCATGGCCGTCAATCTCGACAGGGAATCGGCGATTGCATGGGCAAATCGCGGTCTCGCACTGGAACTGCTCGGCAAACCGAAGGATGCGCGGCGCAACTATTCGCGTGCCATGTCGCTCGACAATTCCAACAAGATCGCCCGCGAGGGCCTCGGCCGCGTCGGTCAGGGCTGACGATCACGACTAAAACGCGTGCAGCGCGCGCCTGATCCAGATCAACGCGAAAATAGAACCTCAAGCTATCATTGAGACCTTCCTGCATCCGTTCCGATACCGGTGGAAGGTCCCATGAAAACCATCCTGATACTGGACGGTCACCCCGATCCAGATGGCACTCATCTGTGTCACGCGCTCGCAAACGCATATCGCGATGGCGCGGAGCGGGCCGGGCACCATCCGAAACTCGTTCGTATCGCCGATCTCGATTTTCCCATTCTGCGCAAACCGTCGGACTTCACTGATCAGCCAAGCCCTGAGCCCGTTAGACCGGTACGTGACGCGTTGCTGGAAGCCGATCACCTGGTGCTGATCTATCCCCTGTGGCTGGGCACGCTGCCGGCCTATACGAAGGGCTTCCTGGAACAACTCCTTCACTACGACACGGCGTTCGAGCGCTCGGCGGAAGACCGTTGGCCGAAAGGCAAGATGCGTGGAAAGTCGGCACGGATCGTCCTGACCGCCGGTATGCCTGCCCTCGCCTACAAGCTCTGGTATGGCGCGCATAGCCTGAAAAGCCTGAAGCGGAACATCCTCGGCTTTGTCGGTTTCAGACCGGTCAGGTCCACATTCTTCGGCATGGTCGAACACGCTGAACCGGCGCAGGTCGGGCGGTGGCTGAAGAAGATGGAAACGCTGGGACAAAAGGCGGCTTGATGGCCGCAGCCGGGAAGTGGCTAGAACGGGCACGGTGAGCGGAACGTGACCCGTTCACCACCGGTCGGATGATGCAGCTCGAGGCTCTCAGCATGCAGCGCCAGACGGTCCGACGCCGTCAACGCATCGCCTTCGGCATAGAACCGGTCGCCCAGGATCGGGTGCCCCAGCGACAGCATGTGAACTCTCAGTTGATGCGAGCGGCCCGTATGGGGAAACAGCCTGACACGGGTCGTCCTGTCAGACCGGCCGATCACCTGCCACTTTGTCAGCGCGGCCTTGCCATTCTCATGGCATACCATCTGTTTCGGGCGGTTTGGCCAGTCGCAGATCAATGGCAAATCAACCTCGCCGGTATTGTCCGCCAGAACCCCCCAAAGATCGGCGATATAGGTCTTCCGGGTTTTGCGCCGTTCGAATTGCAGGCCGAGGTGACGGTGCGCCGCCGGGTTCATCGCAAGGACCATGACGCCAGAGGTATCCATGTCGAGGCGATGCACGATGCGGGCAAGGTCATGCGCTGCCCGCGCCCGGCTTTCCACGCAGTCCCCATGCTCGGGGGCCTTGCCCGGCACGCTCAAAAGACCGCTTGGTTTATCGACGACCAGAAGATCTGCGTCCGCATGGAGCACCGGCAGAAACGGTTCCAGAGGAGGCTTGTAGTCGAAGGTCTGAGGCACCGCGCTTGACATAGCCGCTTTCCGCGCCTTTCCGGACAAACGAAAGGCGCAGTTCCAGACCGCGCCTTTGCAATCGGGCGGGCGTCGAAACGCCCGGAATTCAAAGCCGGATCAGACCGTCAGAATCGCCAGGATGATCGTTAGAACGGTCACGGCGGTGGGCGGGATCCAGCCGGAATCGCCAAGCGCGAGCCCAATGGCCGACGCGACCATGGTCGCAATCAGCATCAGCCATCCGAATACCACGGCAGTGGTCCCGCCAAAACCGAACAGGATGAGGCAGATGACGATGTTGATGACGGCGATGGTGCCGACCTTGGAAAAGTTGATGAAGCCTTCGTATGTCCGCTCGTGAGCGTCATAATCCATCGCGGGCGCTTTTTCGTCAGACATTCAGATCCCCAGGAAAAACAACAGTTGGATGACTTCATACAATAAAGACTTCGGTGTCCGCAATGTCGTCAAACACATAATCTGACAGGTTTGACGCGACTTTTTGGCCTATTCGGTGAATTTGAAGTTCGATCGAAGTCTACCGTTGCAAAAGTGGAACCCCGAACCCAGGTAACGAGCTGTCACGAGCTGCGTTGCCCCGGCGGGTTTTTGTTCCGGCGCGCGTCTCAGGCCGCGTTAGACGTTCCGGCAAGACCGGCCGCACGCAGCACGTCATCCTGGCGTTGACGCACCTTCGCCGCCTCGAAACCTTCGATCTGTTCATTGAACAGCTGGAAGAAATTCAGCTGGGCACGCAGATGCAGGAAGACCCCGCCTAGTCCGATGGCCGCGCGATCCATGAAGACAAACTCCTGCGGCACTGTCACCGGGCCGAGCTGCTTCAGTGCCGAATGCACCTTGAAGGCTTCCTTGCGGCCATATTCGGCGGCGGAGACCCCATCCGCGATCGAGCGCACACGGTCGCTCAGAAGCGGGCCATAGATGAAACGCGCCCAGATATTGAGAACCTCGACCACTTCTTTCTTGAGGTTCTTGAAACCCCAGCGCTCATAGGCTGATACGACCCGGTCGTTGTCCTCTTCCAGAAGACCGAGATAGAGATTGACGACACCTTCGACAAAGGATTCCGGGAACACGCGGATACAGCCGTAGTCGAGCAGGTTGATTCCGGCCGGACGGCCTTCCTGTTCGAACACCGTGTAGTTTCCAAGATGCGGGTCGCCATGGATGACGCCGTAATGACTGAAGGGATGCCACCAGGCATGGAACATCGTTTTCGCCAGCAGATTGCGGTCTTCCTGATCGTGTTCCTTGAAATCCAGGAGCGGTTTGCCGGTGAGCCAACCCATGGTCAGGAGCCGGCGCGTGGACAACTCGTCGACGACCGATGGAACGCGGATGCGTTCGTACTCAGCAAGGATCTCCTGATACATCGCGATATGCGCAGCCTCGCGCGCATAGTCGAGCTCCTCGCGTACCCTTGCGCTGATTTCCTTCGCGATTTCGCGCGTGTCGATCGCCGGGCTCATGCGCCTGTGCAGTGAAAACAGCATCTGCAACTGCGAGAGGTCGGCTTCGACGGCGGAAGCCATGTCCGGGTACTGGAGCTTGCAGGCCAGCACACGCCCGTCATGCGCGGTGGCCCTGTGCACCTGTCCAAGCGACGCGGCAGCGGCAGGCTCGCGGCCGAATTCGGCAAACCGGCCCTGCCAGTCCGCACCGAGTTCCGCACGCATCCGGCGCTTGACAAACGCCCAGCCCATTGGCGGCGCGCTCGCCTGGAGTTTCGCAAGCTCGGTGGTGTATTCGGGCGGCAGCGCGTCCGGAATGGTGGAAAGGAGCTGCGCCACTTTCATGAGGGGACCCTTGAGCCCGCCGAGCGCCTCTGCAAGTTCGGCCGCGTTCTTGGCGTTGTCGAGGTTCATGCCGAAGAACCGCGCCCCGGCGAATTTCGCGGCAATGCCGCTCATGTTCGTTCCGACCTTGGCATAGCGCCCCATACGGGCGGTGAACCGGTTGCTCTCGCGGTCTTTTGACTGTGCCATTCGGCAAGCTACTCCCTGCAACTGACCTGATTTGTTCCATACGGCCGGAATTCAATAGTCCAACACATATGACCTACGGCAAAGAAATCCAGCTGGACCAGTCGACAAAACGCCGCCCTTAAAACTTACATGTGCGCAAGCGTTGCGGCAATTTCATCGCGGGCCGCGACCATTCCCTTGTAGTCGAGCTGGTCTTCCGTAAGGTTCATCAGCTGGCCGCGGAGGTCCGATGCGATACGTTTCCGGTCATCCTGCTCTGCGAGCTTCGCCAGCGGATCATGATGGATCCGGATCGTGAAAAGGATGTCCCCGCTCCCGGGAAGCCTGCGCAGCGTCTGCCGCTCCACCCGCAGAAACAGCCTGGCGAGGGTTTCTGCCGTAACGGTGAACGGAATGCCCTCCGGCATCGGGTGATGGAGGTTGCCATCCGGATAGATCGACCAGTTGAACCGGCAAACGAGCTGATCTGTCGTCAGGTTCTCAAACAGCCGCTCGACGACCTGCCCCATGCGTGCGCCGTTAAAGTCCGGCACGCCTTCATGGATCCCGGACATGGACCGTCCGATTTTCTCCGAAAGCCGCCAGGACGAGGGAAAACACACGGACGCCGCCACAAGCCGGTAACCCTCCGGACCCCTGCGCATGATGACGAGGTCTTCCTGTACCAGTTTCGATGCCGTCAGCAGGGCGGGCTCCTGGCCGAATTCGATCCTGCGCCCGGTCTCTCTGTTCGTTGCCGAACGTCGCTCGAACGCGTACGAGTTAGGATGAAACCGCTTGAGATTGTCCGCAACAAGATCCAGCACTTCGCGCTGAGTTTCGGCCGTGTCCGCTTCGGCGCGGAACACAGCTGGCAGGTCCAGCGAAAACAACCGTTCTTTTTCCGTCAGATGCGCATCTAGAAACCGATCCGGCTCCAGCCAGACCTCTTCGCCAATCGGCTTCAGCCCGACGGTAAAGGGACGGGTCGATCCGTCATACGGACGATGCCGGAACGGTGGCTCTGAAGACGCTGCCATCGATGCGCGACCCGTCTACCTCACGCCTTGTCGAGTTCTTCGAGTTCATCGATGATCCGCTCGATGACGGACAGGCCCTTTTTCCAGAAGTCTGGGTCCGTGGCGCTCAGGCCGAACGGCGCCAGCAGTTCGGAGTGGTGCTTGGTACCGCCTGCCTTCAGAAGCTCGAAATACTTCTCCTGGAACCCGCTTTCGGCATCTTCGTAGACCGCAAAAAGCGAGTTCACGAGGCAGTCCCCGAACGCGTAGGCATAGACGTAGAACGGCGAGTGGATGAAATGCGGAATGTAGGTCCAGAAGGTTTCGTATCCTTCGTTCAGCTTGATCGCGGGGCCGAGGCTCTCACCCTGAACGGACATCCACAATTCACCGATCTTGTCGGCTGTCAGCTCCCCGTTACGCCGCTCCGTGTGGACCTTGCGCTCGAAGCTGTAGAAAGCGATCTGCCTGACCACCGTGTTGATCATGTCCTCGGCCTTGGATGCCAGCATGATCTTGCGGGTTTGCGGATTGTCCGCCTTTGCCAGCAATGACTTGAAGGTCAGCATTTCACCAAAGACGCTGGCAGTCTCTGCAAGCGTCAGCGGTGTCGGCGCCATCAGCGGCCCGTTGTGCCCGGCCAGAACCTGGTGCACGCCATGCCCGAGTTCATGCGCGAGCGTCATCACGTCGCGGATCTTGCCCTGGTAGTTGACCAGGACATAGGGGTGGGCACTTGGCACTGTCGGATGCGCAAACGCGCCAGGAGCCTTTCCGGAGCGGGCGGGCGCATCGATCCAGCCCTTGTCGAAGAACCGTCCGGCTATTTCCGACATCTCAGGGGAAAAAGCATCATAGGCGGACAGCACCGTCTGCCGTGCTTCATCCCAGGGAATAACCCGTGTGTCGGCATCCGGGAGCGGTGCGTTCCGGTCCCAGCTGTTCAGCTGCTCCTTTCCGAGCCAGCCTGCCTTCAGCTTGTAATACCGGTGCGACAGCCGCGGATAGGCATCGCGCACGGCCGCGACAAGCGCGTCGACGACATCCCGTTCCACCCGGTTGGCCAGGTGCCTGCTGTCGGCGATGTCCTTGAAGTTCCGCCAGCGGTCGGAAATCTCCTTGTCCTTTGCCAGCGTGTTCGTGATCAGGGCGAAGGTTCTCAGGTTTTCAGAAAATGTCTCGTTCAACGCCTGAAAGGCCTGACGTCGCTTGTCCGCGGAGGGGTCGACCAGAAGATTGAGCGTCGGCTCGATCGCAAGCTTGTCGCCGTCGACATTGAAGGTGAGCGCAGCCATGGTCTCGTCAAACAGACGGTTCCAGGCATTGCCTCCCGTGACCGACTTTTCATGAAAGAGCTGTTCCACGCGGTCTTCGAGCTGATAGGGCTTGCCCTTGCGCAGGTCTTCGATCCAGGGCCGGTAATGCTTGAGCTGGTCGTCGTCCAGCGCGGCATCGACAATCCCGTCCTCGACCGTGTTGAGTTCAAGACCGAAAAACAGCAAGTGGGAACTAGCCGTCGTGATCTGCTCCTGCACGTCGCCATAAAACTTCTGCGCTGTCGGGTCGATGGTGTTCCCGGCATAGACCAGACCGGCGAATGAAATCAGCCGGCCCATCAGGTCTTCCAGGTCTTCGTAGGCGCGGATCGCTGTCACCAGGGCGGATACGTTGTCCTTTGCCAACTCGGCAAGGCGCCCCTTGTAGGACGCCTCGAAGGTCTTCGCGCGTTCCAGGCTCTCCTTCAGGTCTCGCTCGATCTCGGGGGCATCCAAAGCGGCATAGAGATCGGTGAGATCCCACTCCGGCAATGAACCGAGATCGGCGGATCCGGCGGACTGGGGAGCATGGACGGTGTGCGGAAGAGGCATATTCAACTCCGGTGAGAACGTGCCACGGCGGGCAGCAAGCTTTTAATTTTCCGATATGTAGGACGCCCGGCCACCACCGTGCAATTCGGAAAGCCGAAAATTTTCGTTTGGCAGGGGCAATTTATTTACCCGATTGCGACCACAATGGATCGAAACGAGACAATATCAAGTGAACTGATCCGGCCTATGCAAGCAACCAGTGGTAAAATTCTCATTGTCGACGACGACCCGATTCAGCGCCGCCTTCTGGAAGAAGCGGTGAAGAAATTCGGTTATCGCTCCAAAACGGCGGAAAACGGCGTCGAGGCGATGCGGATTATGAACGGTCCGGAGGCAAGCGAGATCGACCTCATCATCCTGGACATGGTCATGCCGGAACTGGACGGCATGGGTGTTCTGGATCAGTTGCGCAGCAACAAGAACGCGACGCCGGTTATCGTTCAGACAGGTCA
>Ga0207422_1004929_pt1 | contig 10259 bp, 5 predicted proteins | sample MarCyaLeptolynsp_FD_187757 | JGI IMG/M metagenome (GOLD analysis project Ga0207422, IMG submission 187757) | Marine cyanobacterial communities from Panama - species 1 Leptolyngbya sp. (SPAdes) | ecosystem: Environmental > Aquatic > Marine > Unclassified | place: Panama: Panama City | collected... | reverse complement strand
TACCTGGTCGAGCATGTGCTCAGCGCTGGCCCGCAGCTTGGGAATCGCCGCCGCAAAGTCACCCGTGAAGTAGTGGCAGCTGCCTTGCCCGAGGAGCAGGTAGCCACGCGTCTCTAGCTCGCCGCTGCGCTCGGCGATGTCCTGGACGATCGAGAGCATCTGCTGCGAACGTTCCCAGCTGTCCTCCGACGTCGCGGCAGAGTACGAAGCCTCGTAGACCAGAGCCCGCGCGATTCGCCTCGGGTCTCCGAAACGCAGCGCATCCGCGACATGCCGGCCTTGGTATGCGGCGCCGATGATCGGGTCCACCATCGCGACCCCCATTGCCACCGAGTAGCCAGCGTCGAGTCGGAGGCGCTCCATCGGAGTCAGCGACTCCTCGTACCGTTCGGTGAACGAGATGCCGCGAACTCGCAGTCGCGTGCGGTGATAGACGACACCGAGCGCTGCAGTGGCGTGATTGTCGATGACCTTGATGCCGAGCGCACGCATCAGCGAGGCGCCGCGTTCGAAGCTCTCCGTGATGCGACCGCTGACGAACAACTGATTGACGGCGGCCCATTGCAGCGTGAGGCGCAGGGCGCCGTCGACGTCCCGGGCAGCGAGGTTGTAGGCCTCGGCTGCCTCGGACCCCCGACCCGCAGCGGCGAGTGCTTCGGCCAGGCGAACCCGCAGCGGGTGCGAGCCGCCGCCGAGCTCGATCGCGAGCTTCAGCAGGTCGGCCGCACGTTCGAAAGCCAGGAGCTCCATCGCCCGCGTGGCCGCGGCACCGAGGTGCACCGCCGCCTCGGGGGTTCGTCCCGCGTGCTGGCAGTGGAGCGCCATCGCTTCTCGGTCGTCGCTGCCGGTGCGAAAGAGCGTGTCGGCGAGGCGGCCGTGGATCTGCGCGCGCGTCTTGGGCTCGAGGAGCTCGGTCAGAGTCGCGCGGGCGCGATCGTGGTACGGCTCGAGGCGCTGCTCGCCGGGGCGGCTGCGTATCAGGTTGCGTGCACGAAGCAACTTCACCGCCCCGGGGATGCTCTGATCGTCCACGAGCGATGCCCGACCTGCGATGGCCGGGGTGAGGGGATAGCCGGCCACGGCGAGTGTGTGCAGCAGCGCTCGCGCCGGCTCGGTGAGCTCCGAAAGGCGCGCTTCGAGCATTGCTTGCAGCGAGTGCTCGCGGTGGTCCCCTCGCGACTCGACACGATGGCGAACGAGCTCGGTGAGAAGGAACGGATTGCCCTCCGCTTCACGGACGAGCTGTGCCGCATCTTCACGATCGTCGACCCGGGCGAGCACGAGCTCCATCGCGCTCGAATCGTCGAGCGGGCCAAGCGGAAGCTTGGTCGCTGCAATCGCTTCGGTGTCGATGAAGCGGACGTGCTCCGAGTCCCGACACCCGAGCACGATGAGTACGCGCGCCGACGGATCGGCCGCGAGCTCCGTCAGCAGCCGGTTCGTCTCCGAGTCCGCCCACTGCATGTCGTCGACGAACACTACGACGGGGCGGCGGTTCGAGATGTCGGCCAGCAGCAGGCGAAACGCCGCCGAAGCCCGTTGTGCCAGTTGGTTGGGATCGGGAGCCCCGTCGGTGCTGGAGTCCCAAAGCGAGCCCAAAACCGGAAACACGCGGACGAGTGCGCCGAAGTCGGCGGGCAGCTCCGTATCCTCGTCTGTCTCGAGCCACTGCGCGAGCATGTCGACAACCTCGTCGAGCCCGGGGTAGGGCACCGACTCGGTCTCGTAGCAGCGGCCCCGAAGGACCAGGGCCCCGTGGTCCTTGGCGAGGAACGCGTCCATCAGGGACGTCTTGCCGGCGCCGGACTGCCCCGAGACGACCACCACGGAAGGCTCGTCGCGAGCGCGCTCGAATGCTGCCGCCAGCTCGGTCAGCTCAACCTCGCGGCCGACGAACGGAGTCCGAATCCTCGGGGCGACGACCGTGCTGCGGGGGGCTGCGCCGAGCATGGCCAGAATCTCGGACGCGAGCGGCCGATCACCCGGGCGCCGGGCCAACAACTTCGAGCACAGTGCCGGGAGCTCCGTCGGCCAGCGCGCAGCCAGGTCCGTCGCGTACGCCGAGGCGACTCGATCTTGCGGAGACGGTGGCTCGACGTGCTGCTTGATCGTGAGGACCTCATCACCCTGTACGTCGAAGGGCCGCTGCCCCGTCAGCAGCTCGTACAACACGACGCCGACCGCGTACCAGTCGCTGGCGGGTGTCAGCGGGCGTCCGGCAGCCTGCTCCGGGGACATGTACGCAGGCGTGCCAACGACGAGATCGCCGGACCTGCCGCCGACTTCCGCGACGAGGCCGAAGTCGAGCACGACGACACGGCCGCCTCGCTCGACCAAGATGTTGGACGGCTTGACGTCGCAGTGCAGCTTGTCGGAGTCGTGCAGGTGCGCCAGACCTTCGACGAGCTGGCGAAGCACCGGCTGAAGCCGGTCGTAGTCGGGCGCTCGCCAGGGACGCGTAGCTTGGCGCTGCGTGGGACTGTCGGTGACACCTTCACCGGTCCGGACCGGCCGAGTCTCCTCGGCGTCCGTGGCGGGTGGCCGGTCCTGCGTCGGTCCGGGCAACGGAACGACCAGATCGTCCGAGGCGAGGGCCTCGAGAATGTTCTCGCCGTCGATGAGCTCCATCGCGAAGAACCACGGCTCGGAGGCAGCCTGGGCCTGGTGGTGCATCTCGTACAGGTCGACGAGATTGGGATGGGTGACTTCAGCGAGCGCGCGGAACTCTCGCTTGAACCGAAGCAGTCCCGACGGCTCCACGTGAAGCAGCACCTTGATCGCAACATCGAGACCCAGCTGTTGGTCGTGAGCGCGATAGACCTCGCCGAAGCCGCCCTTGCCCAGCTGCTCGAGCAGGCGATAGCGACCCGATCCCAGCACTGTGCCGGGGCCGATCTCGGGGGCGGTCACATCGTGCAGGATAGCCGCGTCGCTGACATCTGCGTCGGCGACGACCGAGAACCGTGTATCGTTGGAGCCGTTCGCATGCCCCAGACTCACCAAAGCTGGCCGCAGCTCGAGGAGCATCGTGAGGCCGTCGCGCAAGCGCAACGGGAAATCAACGAAGGGGCGCCCGCTCCGGATCGCGAGCATCACACGGTCCACGTCCGATGCGGGGGCGACATTGAGCACGGTCTCGCGCGAGCCGGATACGCGGGCGACTTCCTGGAGGTTGCCGACCCCCTTTGTCAGGGCCCGGTGCCGGCAGGGTGGGACAGCCTCCTCGAAGCGCGTGCCTCGTTCATTGCAGGGGCGTACGAGCTCGACCCGGTGGAGTGTAGTGAGCGGCTTCGGCGTGAGTGGTCCGCACTCGATGCCGTCGCTCGCTACGAGCGTGTCGTGCTGTGGTTCGAGCACGACTGCTACGACCAGCTGATCCTCGCTGCGGTGCTGACTCGTCTGGCGGCGCTGGGCCACCCGAGGGTGGAGCTCATTTGCATCGATCAGTACCCGGAACACCCTTCGTTTCGAGGACTGGGTGAGCTGAACGAGGCGTCGCTCCGAGCCCTGTGGGATCGACGTCGTTGGGTCGGCTCCGATGCGTACCGACTGGGCTCCAAGGTATGGGAGGCACTTCGTTGCCCTTCACCCGACGATCTGTACGGGCAGGTCGTCGCAGGCACGCCCGCGATCCCGCCCATGGCGGGGGCACTACGGCGCCACCTGATGGAACTGCCCTGGGTTGGTGATGGACTGTCGCTGACCCAACGCCTGACGCTCGAGGCTGTGCGCTCGGGGACCCGGGCCGCGGGTCCACTGTTTCGCGCGGTACTCGACTCGGATCCACTCCCTTCTCTCGGGGATGCGATGTTCGCTTGGGAGCTCCGCGAGCTTGCGGCCGGTGGCGCACTCGAGCTGACCTCGCCGTGGCCCCGAACTTCGGTGCAGTTGACGCCGCTCGGTGACGCTCTGCTCGACGGGGAAAGCGATTGGGTCGAGGTAGGCCAGCGTGAACGATGGGTGGGTGGGATCCGCTGCGCTCCCGGTCATTCGACCTGGCGCTGGGACTCGAAACGTGCGCGACCGGTGCGATTCGCAGTTTGACAGCGGCTTGATCACAGTTTACTAGTTATCTAGTAAACCGTGCCTTTCGACGTCGAGCTCGACTACGACCGGGGAATCCCGGTCTACCGCCAGATCTACGAGGCGGTTGCGCGCGCGCTGGCCAGCGGTCGGCTGGAGGCAGCAGAGAAGCTGCCCACCATTCACGAGCTGGCTGGGCGGTTGGGAATCAATCCCAACACGGTGGTGCGCGCATACAAGGATCTCGAGCGGGACGGGCACATCGTGTCGCGGCGCGGCAAGGGCACCTTCGCCAAGGACAAGCCCAAGTCGGGGGCGCGCAGCAAGTCGGCCCAGGACAAGATCCTGCGCGGCATCTACGACCGCGCGGTGGTCGAGGCGGCACGGCACCACATCGGCCCCAAGCAGGTGGTCCGGTTCTTCCGAAAGGCCGTCGAAGAGGAGTGAGGCTTTCGCATGGGTAGCATTCGTCGTAGCCGCGCCATTCTTCGCGCCGCCTGGGCCACGCTTCGCCGCAATCCGAGGCTGGCGTGGTTTCCAGTGCTCACCGCCATTGGACTCGGGCTCACCACGGCTGCGAGTGCGGCCATCGTCGGCTTCGGCTCGATGCTTGCGGACGAGCCGGAAATCTCGGCGCGTGCCGGGTCGGTTGCCGCCGCGTTCTTCTACGTGGCGAGTCAGCTACTCACCGTCGGCATCGGCGTGGCGATGACGCACGCTGCACTCGAGGCACTCGCGGGCCGCGATTGGTCGGTACGCGGGAGCTTGGCCGTGGCCAAGGGCAAGAAGGGCACGATCGTCAGCTTCGCCGTGATTCGGGCAACCGTCGGTCGGCTGCTTTCCTCGGAGCGCAAGCGCAGGGACAGGGACGGCAAGAGGCGTCGCCGCAGCCGACCCAGCTTGTTCAAGAAGGCGGCCCGATTCGCGTGGTGGGCCGCCACCTATCTCGTGTTGCCCGTGATCGCACGAGAGAACCGAGGTGGCTTCGGAGCGATCAAGCGCTCTGCGCAGCTGTTTCGCGAGACCTGGCACGAGACGCTCGTGGCTCGGCTCGCGCTCGGATGGTTCTGGGTCCCGGCGATGTTCGTCGCCGCAGCGCCGGTGCTGCTGCTCGCAGCCCTCGGCGTCCGGGAGCCTGCGGTGCTCGTCCCGATCGTGATGCTCGCTGGCGTCGCGCTCGCAGCGTTCGGCCTGGTCCTGCACACGCTCGATGGGATCTATCGCGCCGCGCTCTACACCTACGCCAGCGAAGGCGTGATCCCCGAAGCGTTCGCCGGTGAAGACCTCCAAGAGATTTGGGAGGTCCCGGGCGATGGGGATGTCATCGATACGACGGCAGTCGATGCCGACGACGACCGCTCGGCGTAGACCGATCCGAACGACGCCACGTTCTCAACGCCCGTGAGGAACGCGAGTGTTGTGTCCGTCCGATTCGCCCTGATGGGTCTCCTGGCGCTGCTTCCGTCTGGATGCGACGACAAGGGTGAATCGAATACGGGTTCGAACGTAGACGAGGCTGGCGAGGTAACACCAAAGCCGGAAGGCAAAGCTTCACCGGAAGAAAAGGTCGTCCCGGACGGTAAGGCCGAGCCCGAACGCGAGCCCGAGCCCGAGCCCAAACCCGAACCCGAGCCCAAACCCGAGCCACCCCCGGAGGACCCCGACGCGTCGCGGGCAGTCTCGCTCGAGGTCTCTTCTCCCAACGAGGTCATCCCGCTTCGTCTCGAGGCGAACGTGAAGTTGGGCAAGCTCAGCGAGAAATACAATCGCGTCTACGCCAAGGCTGTGTGCAAGCTTGGCGACGTCACCTACGTCGACATCGAACGCGAGCTCAGTCCCAAGCCCGAGAGCACGCTGGAGATGGAAGGAAAGTTCTTCTCCGGCAAGGCATGGACTGACGAAGGGCCGCTTGGTGATTGCGATGTCTGGCTCACGCTGCGCGAGGGGTTGGGTGACCGGCAGTATCGCGAGAGCTTGCTGGCGACCACATGTCGCCGGGGAGCGGAGTGGAAGTCGGAGGGATGTACCGAGCTTCCCAAGGCCGTTGCGCCGGACCCGATCATCGCTTCTGCCGTGGACGTTTCGATCCACTCGGCAAGACCCGAGAAGGAACGCAAGGGGCACGTGCTCAAGGTCTACGCGGAGTACACGGCGAAGCAGAACATTCACGCCGCCTACGAGCTCGCGGCCGAGGTGGCGTGCTCCGCGGGTAGCAAGACGGCGCGCTTCTCCGACGATGTCAACGGTGTCGACCTCAACGAGCTTCGGCCGAGCCAACGCGCGCGCGGGTTCATACCCGAGCCGTACAAGGAGGAGGAAATGCTGCCGGTGCCGCCCGAGCGCTGCACGCTCGACTTCCACCTGCTCAAGACGATGGGGCCCGACGAGAAGCTCCCGATCACCAAGAGCTTTTGTTGGGAAGCGGGCAAGCCGATCCGCGACGGGAAATGCGGGCCTACGAAGTAGCTCGCCGCAGACCCGACAGCAGGTCATGCGACATGGCTCGCTCGAGCTTGCGAAGCTTGGCCAACAGTGCTCGCTCTGCCTGCAGCGTGGCCTCCATCTCGTCGAGCTGGTCTGCGATCTTGCGCTGCTCCGTCGCTGACGGGGGTAGCGGAATCGGCAGGCGCCGCAGGTCGGCGAGCGTGATCTCGGGAAGCGTGGTGCCCTTGGTGCAGCGCATGAAGTGGCGCTGAACGGACGCGGAACGCAGGGCCCACAGCAGATAGCGCGCATCGATCGCTGGCGCGATGCGAGCCGTACCCTGTGTCAGGTTCGCGCCTTCGAGCTCGGGCGGGACCGGGTGAACCGTGCCTACCGACGCACGGAGTGAGCACACCAGGTCACCGGGCGCGACGCGTGAACGGGCGTAGGCAGCTGCGATGGTTTCCGAGGTTCGCATCAGCCCGGTGACGCGCAGACGATCGCCGGACATGTCGCCCGTACGGATGTAGGGGACTCCGTCCGGGACGTGCGGACCGGCTTGCACGATCCCGTACGTGATCGGGGCATCGTCACGTACACACGCCTCGAGCGGCTCGCTGTGCCATCCCGTCCGGAGCTCAACGCGGTCCGAGAGGAGAGCCAGCTGGATCCGCATCAGTTTCGCGACGACTGCGTTGGTGGCACCGATTGCGTCTTGGGCGGCGTCGAGCGCAGAGGCGATGCGCTGCTGCTCAGGCAGTGATGGCCGAAAAACCTCGAGGCGCCGCAGGGAGTCCCAGGACGTCCGCGGCATCTTGGTGCCCACGGCGGTTGCGATCGCTTCGGCGAAGATCGCTTCGCTTCGCATCACATGCGCGGCGAAGCGCGGGTCGGTTCCGGCGCGTGGTGTGAGCACGAGGAGGTCGGTGGAGCAGTAGCCTTCGAAGTCGGCGACGGCAGCTTTGCGCAGCTCGGGCCGAAGCTTGGCGAACACGACGTCACCCGGGCGAAACATCCCGTTGAGGCTCGATGATGCGCTTGCCGGAGCGGACCGGAGGATGCGGGGCGAGGTGCGGTCGAGGTGCTCGAGGCCGACGTAGATGCCAGCGGCGTCGTGGTGCCCGTGAACGCGCTCGCGCCGCAACGTTACGAGTTCTGACAGGGCGACGCGTTCACTCATAGCCGAGGTCCTCGAGAACCTGGTCGAGGCGGTGCCGTGCCGCATCGCGTCGTCGTTCCAGCTCGGGCAACGAAAGACGGTACTCGTGCCACCAGCCCTCGACAGTCTCGAACAGCTCGCGACGCGCGTCGGCGCAGCGCCGGTGCAGCGCGGCCTGGAGCGCTTGGCGTCCCTCGGGCTCGGCCGCGAACACGCCGACCAGCGCGAAGCGATCGAGTGGCCCGATGGGCGCCAGAGCCTCCACGAACGAGGCCGCACACCGAGAATCGGCGCGCGTCCACCAGCTCATGAACGCATCGTCGAGCTCGCGGTCCTGTGCGGCGCGAGCAGGGGCGGTGTCGATGCGGTCTTTCAGCGCCTGGAGGCTCTCGAGGGCGGGGTCGATCTCGAAATAGTGCTCGTCTCGTGGCACGAGCACGCGCGCCGGATCGAATCGATGCGCGGCGAACATCGACGCCTGGCTCGCGACCTCGATACGAGGCACGCCCCCCACGAGATGTGCCCGGACGTCTGGACTCGTCGTCGCCAGTTCGTCGACGTGGCGTCGAATCGCGAGGTTGTAGTCGTTGCGAGCGAGCTCCTCGGCGGTGACCACGGACGAGAACCCAGGCACTGGCTCGAACGCGGCAAAGACGACGGAGATTCGCTCGATGTGCTCGACGCCCAGAACGTTCTGCGCCCGTCCCTCACGAACCTCGCGTTCGGCGTTGACGAAGAGGACCTTACGCTGTCGGTCGCGAGTCTTGGCGTTGGGAGCTCGGAGCACCAGGATGCTTGCGGGGATCGTCGTGCCGTAGAACAGATTGGGCCCCAGGCCAATCACGGCCTCGAGTCGATCGTCCTCGATGAGGCGGCGGCGGATCTCCTGCTCGGCACCTCCGCGAAACAACACCCCGTTGGGTGCGACCGTGCACACCATGCCGCCCTCGCGCAGTACCGCCATCATGTGCTGCACGAACATGAGGTCCGCCTTTTTCTTCGGTGAGCTGTGGCCGTAGGCAAAGCGCTCGCGGTACGTCAGCGCGTCGGGGTCGTAGCTCTGCGAAAACGGCGGGTTGGCGAGGACGCGATCGAATTTCACCAACTCGCCGTCGTGCACGTGGAGGGGCTGGGCAAGCGTGTCTCCGTTACGTAGGTCGGCGTCGCCGCGTCCGTGCAGGATCATGTTCATGCGGGCCATCGACCACGCGGCGCCGTTGGCTTCCTGACCGTAGAGCTCGAGCCCTGAGGCTGCACGGTTCGCCGCGATCAGCATGCCGCCGGAGCCGCTGCATGGGTCGTACACCCGCATTCCGGGCTTGGGATCAGCGAGGCGCACCATGAGTCGAACGACCGAGCGCGGGGTATAGAACTCGCCGCCCTTCTTGCCCGCCGAGTCCGCGAACTGGCCGATGAGATACTCGTAGGCTGCGCCGAGCAGATCCGGGGACTCGAAGTCTTCGTTGCGCAGTCGGTGCTGATCGAAGTGCTCGATCAACGCGCGCAGGTCTCGGTCCGAGAGCGTGGCCCGCCCGACTCGACGGCAGAAGTCGATGTGCTCGAGGACCCCTTCGAGGCTGGCGTTGCTGCGCTCGAGCGTGGCAAGTGCGGCGTTGAGCCCCGCACCGATGTCGGTGCGCAGCGCCCGAATCGTACTCCACCGAGCCTGCTTCGGAACCGTGAACGAACCCTCGAGGGCAAGCTCGTCCGAGCAACGCTTGAGAAACAGCAGGCCAAAGATGTATTGCTTGAACTCCGACGCGTCCATCCGCCCCCGCAGGAGGTCCGCGGCAGCAAATAGATGGCGCTCGAGCTGAGACAGCGTCAGGGGCATCGAAGCGTTGCGATGCTACCCGAGACCACGACGAAGTTCAGAGCCGTGGATCGACAGGCTCACTCTCGAGCGCGAGCACTCCGAACACGCACTCGTGAACCCGCCACAGAGGCTCGCCGTCCACGAAGCGGTACAGGCCCTCGAGGCCCAATGCGTACTCGCGGAGCGCCAGGCTGCGCTTGGTCGACAGTCCGCGCGGGCGGAGGCGCTCGAGGTTGTCCGGGTGGGAGTACTCCGGCCCGTAGATGATGCGCAGGTATTCTCGCCCGCGGCACTTGAGCGCCGGTTGGACGAGGCCGCGCTTGCGGCGAACGAGCCAGTGCTCCGGCTTGACGACCATGCCCTCGCCGCCGCCGTTGGTCAGTGAGTCCCACCAATCGATCGTATCGGCGCGCGCCGCTTCGTCAGCGAGCTCGACGACTCGGTAGGGGGTGGCCACGAGCACTTCGTCGTGCTCGGCGAGCCGCGCAAGCGTGTCCATGTGCCAGGAGTGGGGCCGATCGAAGTAGGTCGCGCCTTCACTGGCCATCAGGTGGAACGGTGCAAGGCGGAGGGCGTCGATCCCATCGGCATTCCAACAGTAGTGCTGCCACGCCGAGCGGTAGCCCTTCACGTCGCTGTCGCGCTGCTGGTATCGCTCGATCAGCGCCTCGGTACCCCGCGGTCGAGCCGCCTCGAGGGTCGTCAGCGCTTCGGAGATCATGGCGGTCGCCGCCGCGCCGACCGCAGCGTACTGGGAGCGAAGCAGCGCCATCGCCTTGAAGGACCACGGCATCAGCTCCGCATCCAGGCAGACCCAATCCGTTTGCAGCTCGTCCC